>MDTB01040172.1_pt1 | contig 11865 bp, 10 predicted proteins | sample 811161 | NCBI WGS metagenome assembly MDTB01 (sample SAMN05326650, study PRJNA326480) | marine metagenome | isolation source: seawater | place: Mediterranean Sea | collected 2009
CCCCCATCGAAACCCAATCATCTTTAGGCGTTCCAAGCGCCCAATTGCGCATGTGGTTTATCGCGGCATTTGCCGCTGAAGCCGCGGAAGAGGCGCCTCTGGCCTGAATGATGGCCGCCCCACGTTGTTGTACGGTTGGAATGAAATCTTTTGTATACCAATCCATCGTTATCATTTGCATCGCAGATTTTTCAGCCACGTGCGCATGGAAGAGGTCGGGATATTGCGTCGCTGAATGGTTGCCCCAAATAGTAATTCGATTAATGTCTTTGAAATCAGTCCCAGTCTTTTGGGCTAGCTGGCTCATGGCCCGGTTGTGATCTAAGCGGGTCATTGCTGTGAATTGGCGGGGGTTGATATCAGGAGCATTACGTTGTGTGATTAGAGCATTTGTGTTTGCGGGGTTGCCAACTACTAATACCTTTATAGAAGATTTGGCTACATTATTGATGGCTTTACCTTGCAAACCAAAAATATCGGCGTTTGCCTCTAATAAATCCTTACGCTCCATGCCTGGGCCTCTTGGGCGAGCGCCGACCAGCATAGCGTAATCAGCATCGTGGAAAGCAATATTTGGATTGTCGGTGCAAAGAACTCCAGTGAGTAATGGAAAAGCACAGTCGTCTAGTTCCATTTTTACCCCAGTTAATGTTTCCATTGCTGGAGTAATATCCAATAATTGTAGAAAAACCGGTTGATCCCGCCCTAACATAGCTCCCGACGCTATTCGGAACAAAAGGGCGTAGCCGATTTGGCCGGCCGCACCAGTAACCGTGATTTTGACAGGTGACTTCATCTTTGGGTTCCTATTGATTGGAGTGGTGAAACTTGGTGACGATACTTCTCGGATTGTCCTTTCACTGAGTCATAAAAACAAGCCTCGACTCAATTGATTGTGGAGACTTTGGTCAAAATGAGTAAACTGACTTATTTAGGGCGAGCTTGATTTGTCGCTCCACCGCCCGTAGTGGCGATTCCAACAAACACTCCGTGACCTAGAGTTATGGAGTCGAGATTACTATTCGAGAAAAAGGGACGGAGCCAGGGTAATGGGACTAGACGTTCAAAAAGACCGATTTAAGTTCAATAAGTTACGTAAAAGGCTGAGTAGACAAGTTGGAAAAGCCATAGGTAATTTTAACCTGATAGAGCCTGACGATAAGGTTTTGGTTTGCCTCTCTGGGGCAAAAGATTCGTATGCGATGCTGGACCTACTGCTTGCTTTGCGATGTACAGCGCCAATTAATTTCGATTTGGTCGCTGTTACACAAGATCAAAAGCAGCCAGACTATCTTGCAGATATATTGCCTAACTATATGAAAAATATAGACATACCTCTCTATTTTTTGGAGGAGGATACCTACAAGATTGTTAAGTCGGTCATTCCTGAGGGCAAAACGACTTGTAGTTTGTGCTCGAGACTTCGACGTGGCAGTCTTTATGGCTTTGCCGAAAAAATAGGGTCTACTAAGATCGCGCTCGGGCATCATCGAAATGACATGGTGGAAACCATGGTTCCCAATTTATTTTTTGGCGGCAAATTAAAGACAATGCCGACCAAGCTTAAAAGTGACTCAGGTCGACATATAGTGATTCGGCCGCTTGCCTACTGTAGCGAGGCCGACTTAATTGATTACGCCTCGGCAAGGAAATTTCCTATCATTCCTTGTAACTTGTGTGGTGATCAGGAAATTCTTCAGCGTGTGCAGACTAAGAAAATGCTCGAGAGTTGGGAGCTAAAATATCCAGGAAAAACAGAAACTATATTTAGGGCCCTGTCCAATGTCGCACCGTCTCACTTAACGGACAAATTCTTGTTTGATTTAAATGGTCTTAGCATCGACGAGAACAGTGCCTTAGAATTGTCTGGCATTGGTATTGGCAATTTATAATGAGGTTGTTAAGCGTTCGTTCAGCCTCAATCGAGCGTGGCGGTCGAAAATTACTTGCTAACATGAGTTTAGACGTTGCCGGCGGTGACATCTGGGAACTCAAAGGGCCTAACGGAATTGGCAAGACCAGCTTTTTAAGAGCGCTTGCAGGTTTATCAAGCATCGGGATCGATGGCGAGATTACCTGTCATACGCGAGCCTTTTATCTTGGCCACGCATCTGCGATCAAAAGGGAGTTGAGCCCGTTAAATAATCTGCTTTTCCATCCGTCATGTGAAGCTTCCCTGACTCGAGAAGTTGTTTGTCAGGCTCTTAAATTTGCCAACCTGCAGGGCCTGGAAAATCAACCCGTGAAGTTTTTATCGAATGGTCAACAACGACGAGTAAGTTTGGCTAGACTAATAATATCAAGCTCAAAGCTGTGGTTACTGGACGAACCATTTGTTGCTCTCGATTCTGCTGGGTGCGATTGGTTAGCTGCAATGATACAAAGACACGTTGATTCGGGTGGTGGGCTAGTTTTTTCTAATCATCAATCTAGCTCCCTTTTTTCAAGTCAAAAAGATTTTCTTTTAACACAATATGTTGACCACTGATTTTGCATCGCGGTCATTGGCGCGCGCATTTTTTAGCCAGTTGTTGCGTCATGGCAAATGCCTGATCGCCAGTCCGGCAAATATATTTAATCCGATAGTGTTTTTTTGCATGGTTATCGCGCTTTTTCCTATAGGTTTGGGGCCCAATCCATCTAAACTGGCTAGCCTGGCTCCGGGGATTCTTTGGGTTGTCGCGCTACTGTCAAGCCTCATGGTCAGTATGAACATGTTCGCGTCTGACTATGATGATGGAAGCCTTGAACAAATGGCGATCTCTCCATATCCACTTTCGCTGCTGGCACTCGCTGAAATATTTGTCTATTGGTTAGGAACGGGCTTTATTTTGTCTATCTCATCCCCCATTTTTGCTTTGATGCTCGGTCTGCCCAAGCTGGCTCTTCCCACATTGATCGTGAGTTTGTTGCTTGGAACCCTTTGTCTAACATTGATTGGTGCTTTGGGTAGTGCGTTGACTATCGGTGTTCACCGGGGAGGCCTACTGATGTCATTGATTATCATTCCATTTTACGTACCAGTGCTCATTTTTGGTAGCATATCTATCTTGGAGGCCGTAAATGGAGGAAATGTATTTGGGTGGCTATCGTTGATGGCGGGTTTGGCCTGCGCCTCACTTGCACTGATTCCCGTGGCGATTGGGTTTGCACTTCGAATCTCATTGGAAAATTAAAGGTCCAGGTGATTATCCTTCCCATTTGTTTCTGATGTGGTTTAACTCGTTATACTTAAGGTATGTGGTCATTTATTCATAAAATGGGTTCCCCACCCTGGTTATATAGCATCAGCGGTATTCTTTTGCGTTGGTTACTGCCGATGACCGTGGTCATGTTAGTAGTGGGTGCTTGTTGGGGGCTGTTGTTTGCACCGCCGGATTTTCGTCAAGGTAATTCATACCGAATTATCTACGTTCATGTCCCCGCGGCCGTCGTTGCGCTGGCTGGCTACTACGTCATGGCTTGTGCTGGGGCGGTAAGTCTAATCTGGCGAATCAAGATGGCAGATATTGCTATGCGGGCGGTGGCCCCGGTGGGAGCGATACTCACGATAATAGCACTTGTTACGGGGGCCATTTGGGGCAAGCCTACTTGGGGTGCTTGGTGGATTTGGGATGCTCGAGTCACCTCCATGTTGATTTTGCTGTTTCTTTATATCGGCGTAATAGCCCTGTTCGAGGCTTATGACAACAAGTCCTCAGCCGCGAGAGCATGCGCCGTCCTATGTCTCGTTGGTACTGTTAACATACCGATTATCTATAAGTCAGTAGATTGGTGGCATTCCTTACACCAGCCGGCGTCTATTAAGTTTTTTGCAGAATCGACCATAGACCCCAGCATGCTATATCCACTCCTCACTATGATTATCGCTTTTTATTTTTTATTCACTGTAGCCGTCCTGCTTAATATGCGCTCTGCGATTATCTGGAATCATCGCAATACAAGTTGGGTAAGCGAGGAAAGAGAGGGATCGCGTTGATGCATTTCGAGACGATATCCGAAGCTCTATTTATGGATGGGCACGGCTTATATGTTTGGGCAGCTTATGTCCTTTCCGTCCTACCCATCGTTCTTATGATTTGGTTGCCGATACTTCGTATGAAGCGACATTGGCGGTGGATTGATGAGGAGCAGGCCCGTAGGGGCCTTGTTGCAAATATCACAAATAACAAACATTCCCCTCCTGAGGACCTATGATGCATCCAATACGGAAGGAAAGATTAATCGTAGTGTGTCTTATCGTAGCTCTTTCAAGCGGTGCGATTGGGTTTACGACGTTTGCGCTCAGAGACAATATAAATTTGTTTTATCCACCATCTGATATTAATGCGGGTCGAGCCCCCATAAATCGTAATATTAGAGTGGGTGGCATGGTTGTCGAAGGCAGTATTGAAAGAAGTGAAAAAGATCTCGAAACACGCTTTACAGTTACTGATTATGAGGCTTCCGTCGTAATTCAATATACCGGAATTTTGCCAGACCTATTCGAAGAAGGGCAGGGGGTGGTAGCAGAGGGAATTTTGTCTGAATCGGGGGTCATAATAGCTTCAGAGGTATTGGCAAAGCATGATGAGAATTATATGCCCCCAGAGGTAGCAGCAATGCTCGATGCTGATTCAACATCCCGTATTGAGCGACCATTACCATGATCCCTGAATTGGGACATTTCTGTCTAATTATCGCATTTGCGTTTGGAATGGCGCTTGCGATTTTCCCAATGTGGGGGTCTTTTCATTTAAATCGCCGAGTCATGAATTTGGCGCCTAGCTTAACTATAGGTCTAACCATATTCGTGGCCATGGCATTTATTGCATTAGCAGTTAGTTTCCTGGGTGACGACTTTTCGGTTGCCGTAGTGGCAGCGAATTCAAATACGCTGCTTCCCTCTCTTTACAAATTCTCGGCGGTCTGGGGCAATCATGAAGGTTCCTTGTTGCTCTGGATATTGATTCTTGCCGGCTGGATGACCGCAGTGGCGATCTTCAGTAGGGCTCTTCCGTTAATAATGATAGCGAGAGTGCTGAGCGTTATGGGCATGGTCGCCGTGGGGTTCCTCGCGTTCTCGCTCCTTACCTCAAACCCGTTCGAACGCCTATTACCTAATACTCCAGTGAACGGAAATGATTTGAATCCGCTTTTACAGGATTTTGGCCTCATCATACATCCGCCATTGTTGTATATGGGTTATGTCGGTTTGGCCGTGCCATTTGCTTTTGCTATCGCTGCGCTACTGGGTGGTCGTTTAGACGCTTCTTGGGCAAGGTGGTCTAGGCCCTGGACTACTGTTGCTTGGGGCTTCTTGTCGATTGGAATTATGTTGGGAAGTTGGTGGGCCTACTATGAGTTAGGTTGGGGCGGATGGTGGTTTTGGGATCCCGTAGAAAATGCCTCTTTCATGCCTTGGCTGATGGGAGCTGCCCTGGTTCACAGCCTTGCCGTGACTGAGAAGCGAGGGGTATTCCGCTCTTGGACAGTCTTGTTGGCCATCTTTTCATTTTCATTTTCTTTGCTAGGCACTTTTTTAGTGCGTTCGGGAGTGCTCACGAGTGTACATGCTTTCGCGGCAGACCCCGAGAGGGGTCTTTTCATACTTTTATTCCTGCTTTTGGTGGTCGGGGGGTCATTGTTAATTTACGCGATCCGTGCCCCTGTGGTGACCAGTCGAATCTATTATTCTGCAGTCTCGAGAGAAGCACTCTTGATGATAAATAATTTGATTTTTACAGTGTCCGCGATCACCGTATTACTGGGCACTTTATTCCCATTAGCGATGGATGCGTTTTCGCTTGGCAAGTATTCCGTAGGGGCGCCTTATTTTAATGCTGTTTTTGTGCCAATGATGGCCCTTCTTATGCCGTTTATGGCTGTGGGTCCACTTTCCAAATGGAGAGAGGACTCTGCTTTTAGATGGATCCATGAATTATTGATTCCAGCCATTATTGTGGTTTTGGTGGGGCTAACCTTCTCATTTCTTTGGCATGAGGATTTTAATTTTTGGATATCCTTGGCCACCGTGCTCTCTGGCTGGGTGGTACTTGGCGTATTTAAAGAGCTTTGGCGACGGCTTTTCCATGGCAGTAATGGGTCGATCCGTTGGTACAGGGTATCGGCAAGCTTTTGGGGTATGGCAATGGCGCACATTGGATTTGCCTTAGCTGTGTTTGGCGCGGTCTTCGTGACCCAACAGAGCGAGGAACATGATTTACGTATGGTTGTAGGCGACAAGCATTCTTTAGGAGCTTATCAGTTTGAGATGGTTGCAGTCGGGGAGCAGGCCGGCCCAAATTATGAGGCCTCGACGGTAACGCTTAACGTTTGGAAGCACGGCAGTTTTATTACTACGCTGAGGCCTGAGAAGCGCCGTTATTTAGCCAGCGGTCAGGTAATGACCGAGGCCGCTATTGACGGCAGCATGTCAAGAGATCTTTATGTTGCTTTGGGAGAGAGGGTTGGTGAAGATGCGTGGGCCGTTCGACTTCAATACAAACCTATGGTGAGGTTTATATGGTTAGGTTCTCTGCTGATTGGACTTGGAGCCATCGTAACGGCATTAGATCGTCGGTATCGTACGCAGGCTAGACCTTTAACATCTGAAACCAGTGGGTCATCTCAGGTTGTTGGCTAAAAGATTTCTTCCGTTGTCATTATTTGTATTATTGACCGTATTACTGTTCAAGGGGCTATCTAATGATCCGACTGACCTACCGACTGCACTGCTGGGGAAGCCTTTCCCCGACTTTTCCAGTTCAGACCTTATATCTGGAGTCCTTATTGACACAGATTCGCTAAGCTTAAGGCCAGCATTAGTTAATGTCTGGGCTACTTGGTGTTACTCGTGTCGAATAGAGCATGCTTACCTTTTGAAGCTAGACCAGATAGGCATTCCAATTTATGGTTTGAATTATAAAGATGACCCTAAAAAAGCGTCAGCGTGGTTGACCAAACTGGGTAATCCATACAAGTTAACGATCGTTGATCTTGATGGGGCAGTTGGTATGGAGTTGGGGGTTTATGGCGCCCCGGAAACCTTTGTAATCGGGCCGGACGGTAGGATTCTCCATCGTCATGCAGGAATAATTAATGAGGAGGTGTTTGCTAAGGAAATGGCGCATTGGTTCAAATCTTTTATGATTGTTGAAGAGGAGGTCGAATTGACTTTAAAGGAGTTCAACCAATGAAAGTCTGCTTCTTGCTTGCGCTTGCCCTCACCATTGCATCCCAGAGCGGAGCGGTTATAGAAACTTACGAGTTTTCATCGTCAGATCTCAAATCGCGCTACTTCATTCTGTGCCAAGAGTTACGATGCCCAAAATGTCAGAATCAAAATATTGCCGATTCTAATTCTCCAATTTCCCGAGACTTACGGGCGGTGCTTTATCAGCAACTTGAGGCAGGCGCGACTAATGATGAAATCCTTCAGTTCATGGTCGAGCGATACGGGGAATTCGTGCGGTACCGACCTCGTTTCGATCGAAATACATTATTGCTTTGGGTGACCCCCGGGATTCTTATTCTGGTGGGAATCCTAGGTCTGATCATCCACTTTAAGTCATCCGGGCGTGTAGGCCATCGATCGATCGATGAGACAGAGCGAGGAAAAATTGATCGATTACTGAGTGAAAATGAATCTTGAGTTTTGAATTTCCCCAATTTGCGTTCGTTCTTTTATGTTTGGCGGTCATGATTGGTGTTTTTTTACCGCGATTTTGGAAGCGTGAGGCGCTAACTGAAACCAACAGAGATTGGCTCCGTTTAAGACGAGGCGAGCTTGAGGGCCAACCTGAAATTTTAGAGAGGGAAGCGGCCCTGCAATACATCGAGGATGGCGCAAACTCATTATTACCACAGCCCAAGCTCGCTTCCTCTAACTCCAGATGGGATTGGATTATTGTAGTCGCATTAGTGCCCATGATCCTATTGGTTTACCAAAGGTTAGGTGGGTGGGAGGATGAAAAGATTAGTCGAATTTTGGAGTCTTCCGAGTTTAGTGAGCCCGATGACCTCGATAGAATAATCCAGCGTATTGAACTCAGATCCAACGCGAGACCTAAAAATGCCGATTACAATATGTTGCTTGCCGAGTACTATTCTTCAAGGAGTAACTTGCGTTTGGCGTTATTTTATTTTAACCGTCTGATAGACCAAGGACTGACTTCTCCAGAGATTTTGGGGAATGCAGCACAAATTGAGTTTTTGTCCTCACAAAGGATTTTGACGCCTAGGGCACAATCTAGGGCCGAACGCGCCTTGGCCCTAGATCCAAATCAGGGTGCGGCGTTGGCGACCCTTGGTATGTCAGCTTTTGAATCCGGTCGATATGGAAGCGCAATTGAATATTGGACTCGTCTCCGCCTCTTGGAGACCCCTGGTTCGCCTGAAGACCTCATGTTAACCGAGGTGATAGATAGTGCGAGATCAAAGAGAGACGCTTTGGGGGGACGGGATCAGGTTTTGTCAAAAGGGGTGCTTGTTAGGGCTAAATTTCCTGAGAGGAGTGATGTTCCCTCTGATTCAATTGTTTTTATTTTGGCGCGGCCTAAAGGGTCCCGAGACGGCGTACCTTTAGCGGTTAATCGAATCTCAGCATCAGAATTCCCGTTTCTGGCATATCTTAATGACCAAAATAGTATGATTGGCCAGAGAATTTCCGATCACGCCACAGTAAATATTGAGATTCAGGTTTCACCCTCTGGGCTGCCTGGCCGTGAAAATGCCAGCTGGGTTGGAGTGATCGAAAACGCGCCCGTCGGTGGCACAGATCCGATTGAAGTTGTTCTGCAACGAACTGTGAAAAACTGAGTCTAAATCAAACATAGTGTTGTTGGCGGGAAATCGGTACACTAGATGTTGTGCGATAGCTCGAACTGAGTTCTCGGCTTTTAGTGGTGGACCTTGAGAATTATGCGCCTTAAATCCATAAAGCTAGCAGGCTTCAAATCTTTCGTAGACCCTACGACAGTGCACCTGCCGAGCAATATGTGTGCAGTCGTAGGGCCCAATGGTTGTGGGAAGTCTAACGTAATTGATGCAGTCCGCTGGGTGTTAGGCGAAAGTTCGGCAAAGACCTTGCGTGGTGAATCAATGACTGATGTCATTTTTAATGGCACCACGGGACGTCAACCTGTGAGTCAGGCCTCCATAGAGTTAATTTTTGACAATAGCAGAGGAAAAATTACAGGGGAGTTTGGGGCCTACAACGAAATTTCTGTAAGACGAGTTGTCTCACGAGACTCGCAATCAGATTATTACTTAAATGCCACAAAATGCCGAAGGCGAGACATCACAGATCTCTTTCTTGGCACGGGATTAGGTCCGAGAAGTTACGCTATTATCGAACAGGGAGTTGTGAGCAGACTTATCGAGTCTAAGCCTGAAGATTTGAGGATCTTTATTGAAGAGGCCGCCGGAATATCGAAGTATAAAGATAGGCGGCGTGAAACTGGTAATCGGATGCGGCGAACTAGGGAGAACTTGGATCGCCTGTCGGACTTGAGGGAAGAGATAGACAGAAATCTTTCGCACCTAAGCAGACAAGCCGATGCCGCAAAGAAATATTCGAAACTCAAGGAAGAGGAGCGCTTGCGACAGGCCGATTTGGCTGCGATACAAATGAGGGAGTTCAATCTTTCTAGAGCAGAAATTGACAAGGAAATCCTTTCTTCAGAAGTGGATTTGGAAGCGGCGAATGCTGATGCCCAAAATGTGGCGATGCAAATGGAAGAGGTTAGAGAGGAACAATTAGCAGCTGCTGAATCCTTTAATTCCTCACAAGAGGCATTTTATCGTCTCGGGGGTGAAGTTGCCCAAGCGGAACAGGCCATTCGATATGCAAAAGAGCGTCGGGCAGAACTCCTGCAAGATTTGGAACAAACTCAAGCCTCGATCAGACAAATACAGACTCATTTATCGAGCGATCAACGACGCCTAGAAAAATGGCGAGGTGAGATAAAAGACTCGGAACCCACGCTAATCTCGAAAAAGCTTGAGTATGAGGAAGCGAAATCAGAGCTCACAGTGCTTGAGGAGTCCATTCGCATTGCGTCGGATGGTTGGGACCAATTTAATGAAAGAGCTGGTCTGCCTATTCAGTCAGCAGAAGTAAATAAGAAATTAATCGAGCAGCTCGAAGAGGGCCAGAATCGATTTAAAAAACAAATCGAGAAACTTGAGATTGAAATCAAGAATTTGGCATTGGATGATTCGATCGACCTCAAAGGGGACTCAACGACCCTCATTCACTTGGCTGATCAGGCCATATTGGATATCGAAGAAAATCGTAGGAACCTACAAATTTCCCTAAAAGATGTTCACCTCGCCATAGAGAACGCAAGGCGTCAACAGGACATGGTGCGAATTAAGGCGCAAGAGATTAGGGGAGAGATCGCTTCATTGGTTGCGCTGCAGGAGTCAGCCTCGGATCATGATGAGCAAGAGGCGCTCAAGGAATGGTTCGACTTCCGGTGCTTAGAATCTATGGGGTCAGTCTATGCCGCGATTCAAGTTGAATCTGGCTGGGAGTCCGCAGTAGAGCAAGTGCTGGGTGCTGCATTGGCTGCATCATTTCTGGAAAGAGGTAGCGTAGCGGCTCTGGATAATTTGGCTCAATTACCCTGCGGCGCATATTTAGTGGATAATCTAACAACTGCGCCTCCCGCGCTAGAGGGGACATTGGCAGCGCGAGTCAAGGGCCCGCCTCGAATTCTGCAGTGGCTCTCCAAAGTGAGGACGGCAGAGACTTTTGCGGAGGCGATCAAGATTCAACGAGACCTTGGGCCAAATGAGTCTGTTGTCGTATCTGATGGGCATTGGATGGGCAACGGATGGCATCGACGAAGATCTGTGGGCGACTCTTCAACAGGTATTATTCAGAGGCAAAATCAACTAAGCGAGTGCAAGCAACGTTTAGAGAATATCACTGAAGAGGCGGATGGCATAGAGCGAAGGATCTCTGATTTGCTTGAAGATCGAAGCCGTTGTGATAATGAGGTGTCAATCAATCAAAAGGCACTTCAATCTGCGGTCAGCGAACGCGCCGAATTGATCGCTGAGAGACGGGCTGCTCAGGAGCGCGCAGAACAACTTGAGAAGAGACGTGATCGTTTGAAAAGTGATCGATCAAATTTGACCATCAGTTTTGAGCGAGCGCAGGAGAAAATCACTGAGTCGAGAGAGCAATTTGCTCTGGCAATGGACAAAATCGAAGGTGATCAACGAGAGCGATTGGATTTGCGAAAACAAAGGAGCCTACTAAATAACCAAGCAAGAGAACAGCGAGATATTGTGGGTAAGTTAGGGGATGCGTTGGTCAGGGAAGAAGCAAGAATCAAGGGCATAGAAGCACAATTGATTTCCGTTACTGAGGGAGTTGACCGGATGAATGGTCAGCTATCGGATTTTGAATTGCGTGCCTCCGATCTGTCGGCAGCCCTGCCAGAGGACGACGATTCTGAGACGGTATTAAAGAATATGTTAAATGTATTGTTGGAACAGCGGCTAAGCGCGGAGACCCACCTTTTGAGCCAGCGAAATCGTTTGAATGATTCAGAAGATTCAATGCGAAAGCTTGCGGACAAGCGAAATAGGGCTGACCAACTAGCCCAAACGATAAAGACGAAATTAGAGGCTTTGCGCCTAAAAGCTGCTGAGTCAACTGTTCGGGTTGAGGGTTTGGCAAACGAAATGATGAAATTGAATGTAAAGCCTGAGGAAGCGATAGCGAAGCTGGCGGAGAAGGCCAGCACAAAAGATTTGCAAGAAGAACTGGACCAGATTGCTCGGCGAATTCATCGCCTCGGACCGATTAATCTGGCTGCGGTTGAAGAGCACACAATTGCGTCGGAACGGAAGAAATATCTGGATTCTCAG
>MDTB01051594.1_pt1 | contig 11865 bp, 13 predicted proteins | sample 811161 | NCBI WGS metagenome assembly MDTB01 (sample SAMN05326650, study PRJNA326480) | marine metagenome | isolation source: seawater | place: Mediterranean Sea | collected 2009
CAGTTCATAATTAGTAATACGACCTCTGTCATCTATAAACTCCTTACCACCATCAAACTTGTATTCCAATACATCTCTTCTCAATGATACATCAGACCAGGCATCAATCATACCTTTTATATCTTCACGAATGTTACTTCTAAACTCAAAACCAGTATTAAGTAATTTCTGATTTGACAACGTATATCCTTGATTTGGTATTTCATCATCAGTTTCGGTTACGTCTAATGCTGGAACGAACTCTCTACATATTTCTGCTACATCTTTTACGGTCATGTTCTCATTTCTCAGATGAAATATTTGTCTTTGTATATCATCTCGTTCTGCCATGAATTTCATACAACGAGTCACATCAAATAACGATACTAGTGATTTCCATTGAACACCACCACCAAATAGTTTTATTGGATTTCCAATTGCTGCCATCTTTGAGAATAAGTTAGGCATGATGTTTATTCTCATTGAGTCTCCACCATAACCATAAACAGAACCCAATCTCAACACTACATAATTAACTGATGAATTTTCTAAATCCTCTTCTGATTGAACCTTACCTTTAGCATAAGTTAATACAGGACATGTTTCTACTTCTTCTGGTAAATCAAATACAGTTTCATCAAACCCCTCGTAGACCACATGCGTTGATGGAAATATAACTTTTGTATCTTTACCAGCCGCATTGATTACATTTCTAGTACCAACAACCCCAACTTCTTGAATTTCCTTATCTTGCTGATCGTTAGACTCTGACTTAACATAAGCAACATCAGTAATACCACCGAGATGATATACAATATCAGCATCACCAAGTAAATCCTTAAAAAATTCTTTATTTAACAAATCCGATTGATGATATTTAAATCCCCAAGATTTCAATTCTTTCACTCTTTCGGGTAAAAATTTTCTATCCACGATATGAACATCATATTCTAAATTTTCTTCAATATAAAGTTTAGACAATTGTGTTCCAATGTAACCCAAACCACCTGTTATAACTACTTTTTTCATAAACTACCTCTTATTCTAAAGATGTCTGCCAATTAGCACCATTTAATATATTAAATATGTATTCTACTCTTTTACTTCCTGTGTGATATTTTTTTATATGCTCATATCCTTTTAAACCGATATCAATACACTTTTGTTTATTACTCAAGTAATATCTAGCCTTTTCTTCAAATTCCTCAGGAGTAGAATATTCAACATAACTCACACCATCCTCAAATATATTGGGAAATACAATCTGTTTTTTCTGTACAAAACAACATGTTTTATTTGACATAATCTCCCACATTCTCTTACAACTATTTCCAGCACCCCATGCACTGACTCCAATATAGGATCGAATGATATAATTTAAATACTGATCATAGGGAAATCCTGAACCTATTATATTTTCATAACCCTCATTTTTTAATTTTGTACAAATATTTTGAGCTTCTGCTCTTAATCCTGTACCAGTGTGTCCAAAGCTACAAAACATGTCATATTGTTTTTGTGATAAATGTTCATTTTCATTTTGAAGATAATTACTATGAGCTCCAACTAACAATGGGTGTATTTTCTCTAGTTCTAAGTCCTCTGTATATGTCTCTCTTTTAAAATACCAACTACTTCTTTTGTAGAAAGACTCATCAATCCAAGGTTCAGCTTTATTCATCATAGGATTTTTCTTTAGATTTTCTTCTGTTTGATGTGCTCTTCTATGTCCAGTTATATTATATTCACTTCCATCTATATAAACAACAATCTCAGGTCTGTTAATTGAATCTAATACTTTATACGTATAGGTCTGATCAACATATGTGAATTGGCGTTTACACCAAAACACGAAAATATAATCGATGTCTTTTGACAGTTCAATCACTTCATCTAATGTATAATTATTTTTAGAGTAGTCAAACTTAAATAATTCAATATTTTTAGTATTAGACAATCCATTAATTATGAGATTAGCCATGGTATCTTTTTCGCCATTCGGTAAAATTGATAATACTTTCATGATTGTCGATCAATTTCTCTTGGTAATTTCCAAGATTGTTTATTATCAGTTTGTGAAATCACCCAACAATTACCAGCAACCACACACCTACAACCTTTTTCAGCCCAACACATAACATTCCCCTCATTACCACCCCATTTTCCGTCCCCACCATTATGAGGTTGATCAATGATAAACAACTCACCATTAGGTTGTTTGTATTTATGATATACATCTTTGGTAAAAAAGTACGCATGACCACCTAAGTATGCATTCACATGAGTACCGGCGATTTGTTTCATAACATTATTAGGTTTATCAGCTATTTGAATTCTATTCGTTATACCTGACGCAACAGGTCCATAAACAGTATTGTCTTTGTGTTCATCATAAATTATATATTCAATAAGATTGTTTACAGATTTATCATAAATAACATCATCATTAGACAATATTATGATATCACAATCAGCCAAAACTGCTTGTCTGATTCCCAAATCCCAAGCACCTGTTAACCCCTTTTCAAATTGATTCTCAATGTAAGTATAGTGAAGATTATCAGTGGTTATATCAAAAACATTAGAAAATGAATCTCTAGGTTCTGATTGATTATCTATTACAAAAGTTTCAAAATCATATTTACAATTATCGTAAAAACTGTTTATAGCATCTATAGTCATCCTCTCCCCATTCGGTCTAAATTTTTCCGAGTGGTGATAAGCAAAAGTGTAACCGATTTTCATTTTACTTCCAATAATCTATAACTGTCTCAATTATTTCATCAACTTCTAGTGTTGGTTTCCATCCTAATAGATTCTTTATTTTTTCTGCATTAGGTATCTTATCCCAGGCTTCTTCAAACAAAGGTCCGTGGATTGTCTTAGGATCAACAAAAGTTATTTCAGAACTACTGTTGGTAAACTCTTTTACTTTCTCAGCCATATGTTTTATAGTTGCAACGTTATCACCATTACCAATATTCCATATCTCATTCATATGATCGTTAGCAATTGATGTTAGATAAATACCATCTACAATATCTTTTACGAAAGTAAAGGCTCTGATCTGTTCACCATCACCAAAAACAGTTATGTCATCACCTTTCAGTGCTTGTTGTGTAAATGTAGGTAGAACAAAACCACCATCTTTTAACTGTCTAGGTCCACTTATGTTAAATGGTCTGATTATCTGATACTTTAGGTCTGATACCTTGGCAGTGTTTGATAATACAATCTCAGCTAATAACTTACCTATTGAGTATTCATTACGAACTTTGAAATCACCAACTAATAATTTATGATCCTCTTCTTTTAGGAACTCAGCCTTTTCTCTGTATCCATATATTTCAGATGTAGATATAAAAATCAAAGGACAATCATACTTCTTAGCACCCTCAATAGCCCAATAGATATCGTCTAAGATATATCTAGCCATTTCACCTGAATGTTTCAAAACTCCTACAGGTCCTACAGGACTAGCAAGATGCAATATGATGTCATAATGATCATCTAATGATTCCCATGGTATATCTAAGATGTCATCAATTATCACATCACAATTTTCACACAAATCATCATCTGGTTGTATTACATTTGATGATAAATTGTCAATAATAGTTATATCAAATCCTTCGGATTGATATTTTTCGATTGAGTGTGAACCAAGAAAACCTAGCCCACCTGTCATTAATAGTTTCATTGTATTACCCCTATAACTTTATTTAGTGAGTCTACTATAAATATCATTGAAATCTCTATAACTCATAAAAATTTTTCCAATGTTCTATCATCTCATCCATAAGATTTTCAAATGTATATTCAGGTACCCATCCAAATGTTTTTCTTAATTTTGTTGAGTCACCTTTGAGATATTTCAACTCTTCTGCTCTAAGATATCTTTTATCTACCTCAACATAATCACGATAGTCTAAATCTAGTTTACTAAAAACATAATTACACATATCACGAACCGAGTTAGTTACTCCTGTAGCACATACGAAGTCATCTGGTTCAGTGTGATTTATTATAAAATTCATAGCTCTGACATAATCTTTTGAGTGTCCCCAATCACGATATGCGTCTAAATTACCAAGTGGTAACTTGTCTCTCATTCCTTTTTTTATTTCAACTGCTGATTTAACAACCTTATTCGTTACAAAGTTAGAACCTCTTCTTGGTGACTCGTGATTGAATAAAATACCATTACACGCAAATAGATTGTGAGCAAATCTGTAATGTCTAACTATGTTATACCCAAATACTTTAGCACAACCATAAGGACTTGTCGGCTCCATCTTTGTAGTCTCTCTTTGGAATCCATCTTCGTCTACTGAACGACCAAACATTTCTGATGATGACGCCTGATAAAACCTAGCAGTAGGACAATTGTTTCTCCAAGCTTCCAAAATATTTAATACTCCAAGAGCATTTGTCTGAACCGTATACTGTGGGATATCAAAACTAATTCTAACATGTGATTGAGCGCCTAAATTATAAATCTCATCGGGTTGTATTGTTCTTATCATTCTCTCTAATGAACTGGTATCAGTTAAATCACCATACTCTACATTAACAAGTGGATTGACATGATCTAATCTACCCCATTGATTTTCTGGTGTAGAATTTCTTCTAACTATTCCATAAACATCATAATCTCTTTCTAATAATAACTCGGTAAGATAACTACCATCTTGTCCCGCAATACCTGTTATAAATGCCTTCTTCATTTAAAAATCTCCATTTGTGTTAAATCTGGCCAATCTTCTAAAACCCATTTTTTTGGTTCTGTATGGATGGCATTATTAAATTTTTTTATACCAAGTTGTGCTGTCTCTGGTGTCATGTAATAATGATAACCAATTGTATCAACATTTTGATCTCTCCAAGGGACACCAGATATTCTTCCATCATAAACCATTTTACTTAACTTATCATAAGATTCTTTGTCATCAAGTAAAATCATACCACCTCTACCAAGACTTAAATGTTTTTGAAATTGAAAACTTAAACACATCATAGTACCTGATAAATAACTCATTTCTTTCCAAAGCACCGCAGCATCATAAATGCCACTATTACTTATTTCATAATAATCTTCCCAGCTCTCATCTCTCCACTCCAATGGTAATCCCAACTTATGTGATAAAAATGGTATAGATAGATATGTTCTTTTAGGTATTGATATTGTCTCAACTTCTTTTAATCTCAAACACAATTCAATACCATGTGTACAACTATCGGTGGCTATACCATACTTAGCACCAAACCAATCACTAACCACTAACTCAAAGTCATGAACAGATTTCCAACTCAAAATACTTTTACTCCATACTTATTTTCAAAATCTTGTGCATCTTTTTCATCATTAACAATAGGTTGTCCTTTGATATTAAGACTCGTGTTCAACACCATCGGACATCCTGTTTTTTTGTAAAATCTTTTTATTAGATTATAATAAGAAATGTTATCTTCTTTAGAAACAGTTTGTACTCTTGAAGTATTGTCTACGTGACATATCGCTGGATACTTATCAGGATATTTACAAGGAGCAACAAACTGCATAAACTGAGACTTACGAACTGGCATATCAAATATTTCATGAGCATGTTCCTCAAGAACTGATGGAGCAAATGGTCTAAACTTTTGTCTTTTCTTAATAACATTTACTTTGTCTTTAATTTTATTACCTCTTGGATCAGCAAGTAAAGACCTGTTACCTAATGCTCTAGGACCATACTCAGCTTTTCCACTGGCAACTCCCACTATGTTACCAGCCAGTAGTTCATCAAGAACTTTTTTAGTAGGATATCTACCCTTAATTTCATGTCCAATAAAACATTGTTCAAAATTAATCTTGTCACCATAAACATAAGCAGCAGAACCTAGTGAACTACCAGCATCACCTGGATTAGGCATTATCCACAACTTAGGATAATGTTTTTCAGCTATTATACTATTGGCTACACAATTAAGAGCCACACCACCCATGTATACACAATTATCGGTTTCAGGTACTAATCTTTTAGCTAACTGAAAAACTCTTTCTATTTCCGTTTCACAAACCCATTGTGTATTGGCAGCGATATCAAACTTCCATTTATCAGAACCATCATCTGGATAAAGTTTAGAGTCCCACCAACGACAACCTCTGTGTAAATTTAACTTAGATTGTATTGGAAGAGCTGAGTTTACATTGAAAAAGGATTCGTGTATCTCTTGTTTAAGTTCTTTATTTTTTTCACCCCAACCAGCCATTCCCATAAGAATGTACTCATCCTCTTGTGGTTTCAAATCTAATCTCTGAGTCATAGCCGAATACCAAAGTCCTAATGAATTTGGATACTTCTGACTCCATCTTTTTTGAAATTTACCATCTTTAACATACCATATAGTGGCACACTCGAACTCACCTATGGCATCTAAAACAACAACACAAGCATTATCAAACGGTGATGAAAAATATCCAGCAGAGGCATGAGATAAATGATGTTGAACATATTGTATGTCTTGATATATGTCAAATTTTTTGAGATATTGCCTTGGTGTATTTTGTGTAGTAAAGACTTCATCATATTGACCAGCATATAACTGTCTTGTCTTTTTAAGATAAGGTCTCTCAAACCAAGCCACTTTATCTGGTTTACCATGTGATAAAGCTTCTTCCATTATACCATCATTTAAATTGTAGTCGTTTTTCACACCACTATATCTTTCGGAATGTGCACCGAATAATATTTCACCATCTTCTATAACACAAACAGCAGCATCGTGGTTTAATCCATTAATACCTAGTATTTTCATTTCTTTTTCATATCCTCGATAATTAATTCTACAACCTTTTCCTTAAAATTTTTGTGTGCTTCGTAACTTGGATGTTTGTCATCCCAAGATCGATACCAACTATGTTTTTCACAATTATATTGAGTCCACTGAGTTATTCCACCATATTTTACTTTTTCGTTTTCAAAAAACCAAAAACTGTCCCAATCAATTTCGTCCCAATATTTTTTAGATGATTCAAACTGATCTTTTATCAGTTTAGAATCAATATTGATATGCCTATCGGTGTTACTCCACTGATCATTATCAGCCATGGTAAATATATCCCAACCCAATATAAATTTATATTTTACACATTCCGTGTTAGATAATGATCTAAAATAAGATTGTAAATTTATTACATTTATTAATAAATCATTGATGTGTTTTTCTGGTGTATATTCATTCTCAAAATATGACTTCCAATCATAACCACCATCACCATCGTCTGCATTTTTCATACCAAATAAGTTAAAAATTTGAGATTTCCATCCATCATCTCCAAATATTTTTCCTATTGACGGTGATATTGAACCATTTATCATCTTACGATCTAAGCCAGTTAATTGAATTATAATATAATAGTTGTCAAAATTTTCAGACGATAATGTTCTTTCAAATTTCTCTGAAAATTTACCCACTATATTATCATTACTATTACCTTTTTTTCCATAATTAATTAACGGTAAATCGTTAGTATCTTTTAATAAAGTTGCCCATGTTTCGTTCCAATTGGTAAAACTACATCCATCTGTTATAATAAGACTTCTCATTTTACTTGTAAATAAAAGGATCTTTTTTCTTCAATAACTTTAACTTGTCTTTCTTTTTCTTTGATTTAAAAAAGTTTTTAATAAAAGTTATTATCTTCATTCATTACTCCCCATAATGTAAATTTATTTTTTTACCATCTTTATTATAAAAAAATGGTGTTGGTTTATTTGGAAAATAAGTAGCTCTCATGTACCGTGTCAAGTCAAATAACTCATCTAATTTTTTATATGTGTAAACCTTTCTCTTTGAAAAATCTTGTTTGTAAGATTTATAGTTTTTATCTAGTATAATATAGAACTTTTTTTTGAAAAATCCAAACACTTTTTTCATTGTTTTTTCATATAAAGAATACGATGTCTCGTTTTCATCTATTTCAAATTTATCTATATCTATTATATCACCAGTATCAATTCCCTTATTTATAATATGCAAAGTTATACCATGATATTTTTCTTGATTAAGTATAGACCATGTCATGGTGCCCACACCAGCATAATTTGGTAAAATAGCTGGATGAAAATTATAACAATTTCTACTTTTTAAAAAATCACTAGTTAATAATTTATCATATAGAATAGAAATAAAAATATCACAATCATTGACATCATCTATGATTTCAAAACCATTGGGTAAATTGTCTGTTGCCCAAGATTTACATTTCGCACCAATATCTTTGTTTGTACTGATGTATACTTTACTCACTATTTTTATTCATCACGTTGGTTATAAAATTATAATCTTCATTATTTTCAGATAGTTTTTTCTTACTGAAAGTAGCAAAATTCCAACTCTTAGATACACCATATACTCTCCACAAGTGATAAAAATCAAGACAGTATTTTCTATTAGTTCCTAATATAGTCCACCCATCATTCATGGCACTATTTTGTAATTCATAATCCCATGGTGTCATATTTTCTTTCATGTACATGGTAAGATATTTTTTATTCCAAATAGAAAACTGTGTTGACAATCTATACTTTGAGTTTTGTGCCTTTTCTATTAAATCAAAATCATCATATTGTTGAACAACTCTATGATCATGACTAGGAAAATCTTTAACTAACGATGCTGTTAAAGCTATTCTTCCAATTTTAGAATCAGTGTTATTATTGATGACACCTAAAAAGAAATTAAATATTTGTGTGTCGATATGATCTGCTATTGGACAATCGTCATTCATATAAACAAAATACTCATCATCAACTGATTGAAAATAAGATTTCAAATCAGTAGCCCAATTTTGCACATTGTCATCTGATCCAAGTGATTCAAATATAACGTTACTTGGTAAATTAAATTGTGGTTCGTTATATCCAACAATTGTAAATTTATTACTATCAAAATTGTACCAATATTTTTTTATCGAATACAACAGAGCTTCTACTAGATAAATTCTACTATTACAGGTTGGTATGTAAATGTTCATTGAATAAACTCCTTATCATTTTCTTGACCTTTATACGGACCTGTTTTGTATTCATATACTATCGTATCTTCTTCTAATATTTTGTAAGTGTGTCCACCTTGAAAAGTCATTGAACAATCACCAGGATATAATATTGGAGTTTCTATAATCGTGTCATCTAAATCATACATGATTACCTTAACACTACCCTCTATAACAACCCAAGACTCTTGAGCTATACATTCTACTTCACCTGGTTTCCATATATGTTTGTGTGGTTTGAAAGTTTTGCCTTTCTCCATCTTTAATGTAGCTAATTGTATAAACTCATTTTCAGGTGCAATATCAGTTCTACCTTCAATCTCATCTAATCTATTCACTATGTGTAGTAAAATATTTGGATTTACCTTAGAAAATATTTTCTTCATTTAATAACCTCAGTAAATCTTTTTTTAACTGAATCGTGAGAATAAATCTCAATAGCTTTATCAAAAGCTCTCTTTATTATATTTTCTCTTAATTCAAAATCATTATGTATCTTTTCAAAAATTTCTTCTAATTTAACTAAATCATTAGTAGCAGTTTCAGGAAATAAAATTTCATGAGAGTCTTGTATCCCACCAAAATTTAATATACCTAGAGCAGCACATTGAACTCCCATTGATCCACCAACTCTTTGATTAGCAGTATTAAAACAATATAATGATTTTGTTATGCCTGATAAAAATTGTTCCCAAGTATTATCCTTATGTGGATCTTTACTTTTAACAAGGTGTTTTACAACCTTAACATTATATTTGTTTCCAATATATTCTACATAATCTTCATTACCACTTACTAAATTATCTTGTGTAGGTCTGTAGTTTAATATTTGAACATTTCTATTAGGTTCAAAATATCTGTCATATAAAAAATTTATGTCATGTGGTTGTGGCACATAGTGAACATCTCTACCACATCTCTCTTTCATATTTTCTAATCCTAAAATTCCATTTGGATCTGAATCTTTTTCTATTTTCCAAGGAAAGGTGATCACATCACACGATTTAAAAAAGTCAACTCTTTGTTGAACTGTACAATGAACCCAATGAGCTTCCTTAACAAAACTAACAATCATAGCGTTAGGATATTGTTTTCTTAACATATCAACATTATATATATCTAATTTTTTCTCAAGTGCTACCATAATTACATCTAAATCTAAAGTAGGTAATTCATCCCACTCGGTTAGATTTATCATATAACCATTAAATAAAAAAGGCCATCCCCAAATACCTAAACCACATTCATTACTTATGGAATGATAATGAACATATGGTTCTAAATTATCACTTTTTAATTTATATGCCTTTTTATCTTTTACAAAATAAGAACGTTGGGCACATCCATCTACCATCATGGCGAAATTCATAAGTCACTATATTCTTTAAAATGTTTTTTAAATACCTGGTCTAATTTTTCATCTATAAGATTTACTTTCATCTCATTGTTTTCACCATTAAACACCCTAACTGAATCAGGTATTTGTGGTACAAAACCACCAACGAATACAGGTTTATCAGCTAATTTATATCTATGTTCCATCTTTGTTCTTCCAACATTATATTGTGTATTAATAGTTGATAGATATGGAGAAACTTCTGTATCATTACCCCTCAAGATAGATATGATGTTCTCATCACTCTGTACCTGTTTTAGATAATCTAAATTCATTTTCATAAAATCAACAATATAAGTTAAAACATTGATGGCAGATTTCTTTACAAATAATGAACAAGTATTCCATTCTTGTGTGAAAACATAAGTACATCCTGCAACCTCTCCATTAAATTTAGGAAAATCTAAATCATCGTGTAACTGCCAGGCATCTTGATCATGAAACCAAAAATCAGATTCTAATTCTTCGTTTTGCATCAATTCTAACATACCATAAAATTTGTTACAAAAAGGATTCTCTTCACATATATCTGTAAGTAATTTATTCTTTACACCATTATATTCAAAATCAAAATTAGTACCTATTATTATATCTTCTCTTTTCCAACCCCTCTCTATGGAATTATCTATTTGAGCTCTAAATGATTGAAAAAGGTCTTCATCTGTCCATCTAGGTTTATCAGTGATTTTATTATATATCATCACGTTTTTCATGACTTGATACCACTTATCTCTTCATTATAAAACCTGTTCTGTTCCACTTGTTTTTCAATTGTTTTTGGATGTAGAATACAAAATGGTTTATCTATTGGTAAATTCGCATATGTCTTGTAACCTGTTATCTGTTCATGTACTTTCTTTTCCCATCTGATGTTTGGTCGGTTTCGAAATATCCTACCTTGCCAATCAGGAAAATTTATCCACCCCTCTTCGTTTACTCGGTATCCATAAGCTCTACAATGTTCTTCTGTTATCCCATCCACGGTATTTATTCGTGGTAGTAAAATTAAATCTATACCCTCATTACCATCTATGATCGCATGAACATTTTGAATAAGCCATCTACTTACCATCTCATCGGCATCAAGATTAAAACTATAATCACCACTACCCATATTCTTTAGGTAATTCTTTTGTGAGGCAAAATCACCTAATAGATTTCTTTGCTCAAATACTATATCATATGTTGATACATAAAAATCTAATATCTGTTTGGTCTTTTCATTATCGGAATAATCATCTAGGATAACAATCTCATCATCCATATGTTTCCACTTAACCAAAAATTTTAAGAGTTTTTCTAAGGTCTTATCCTCGTTATGAACCAGTATAGAATAACTAATTTTCATCCTAATAGATTTTCCCTAATATCAGCAGCTTTTAACGATGTCATTTTTTCCAACTTATAACTTCTATAAGCTCTTTTTATTATAGAATCACCTTTTACA
>MDTB01056384.1_pt1 | contig 11865 bp, 9 predicted proteins | sample 811161 | NCBI WGS metagenome assembly MDTB01 (sample SAMN05326650, study PRJNA326480) | marine metagenome | isolation source: seawater | place: Mediterranean Sea | collected 2009
ATGTTTAAGGAAATGCAATCAGACACTAAAGGTGAATTTGGTGGTTTGGGAATTGAGATATCAATGGAATCTGGAATTGTAAGAGTAATTGCTCCAATTGATGATACTCCAGCAGCTAAGGCTGGTATTAAGGCAGGAGATTATATTGTTAGAATTAACGATATTCAAGTTCAGGGAAAATCTTTAATGGAAGCTGTTAAATTAATGAGAGGTCCTGTCGGATCTAGTATAAATTTAACAATTAGAAGAAAAAATGAAAAAAATGCAATTGAATTTGAAATTAAAAGAGAAATAATACAAGTTAAATCAATAGAAGCAAAATTGGTCGGTGAAAAACAAGAGATAGCATACCTTAGAATAAAATCGTTTAATGAAAATAGTGACAAACAATTATTTAAAAGAATTAAGAATTTTCAAAAAGAAAACGAAATCAAAGGATATATTATTGATGTTAGAAACAATCCGGGCGGTCTATTGACTCAAGCAATTAGTATAACTGACTTCTTTTTAGATGATGGAGAGATAGTATCGACTAAAGGAAGAAAGTTGGTAGAGTCAAGACGATTTTTTGCAAGAAAAGGAGACGGTACTCAAGGGAAACCAATAATAGTTATAACAAACACTGGATCTGCGTCTGCTTCAGAAATTTTATCTGGGGCTTTAAAAGATCATAAAAGAGCTATCATTTTAGGAGAGAAAACATACGGAAAAGGTTCAGTTCAATCAATTATTCCTCTTAAAAATGGAGGTGGTATGAGATTAACGATATCAAAATACTACTTACCATCTGGCAAGTCAATTTCGGGTGTGGGAGTAACACCCGATATTTTTATTGAAGAGGAAGGAGATAACTTCAAAATAGACTCCCTAACTGACAATCAATTAAATTACGCAATTGATTTATTAAAATCTTAAAATGCAGTCTAGTAGATTACCGCTTAGAACAGGTGTAGGAATAGTAGTTTTAAACTCACAAAACAAAGTATTTGTCGGAAAAAGAAGGGATAATCCTTTTGATAAATGGCAAATGCCTCAAGGAGGAGTTGATAAAAACGAACTACTAATAGACGCCATGAAAAGAGAATTGGAAGAGGAAACAAGTATTAAAAATATCAAAGTTATTAAAGAATTCGATTATTGGCTTGAGTATGAGCTACCAAAAAATCTAATAGGAAAAATTTGGAAAGGAAAATTTAGAGGACAAAAACAAAAGTGGTTTATAACTAAATATTTAGGTGAAGACAAAGAAATAAATATAAATACAAAAAATCCCGAGTTTATGGAGTGGAAGTGGATTAAACAAGAACAACTTCCTGAACTAATTGTTCATTTTAAAAAGCATATTTATGAAAAAATTTTACTAGAATTAAAAAAACTATAAATTAATCTCTTGAAGGGAGCTTATTTTGTAATTTAAAATATATTTTTCTTTATCATTTAATTCATTATTATTTAGATGGACTTTTGTTTCTTCAATCATCTCTGACACTTTTTCTTTTGACATCTTTTTTAAAATATAAGTTGAGGAAGATAAAATTAGAAGCTTATTATCAAAAAACTCTACTGTGCCATCCTCTACAAAAAAATTTTCATTAGAATTATTCGTCTCAACAGAAATAAAGCCTGGTCTTAAAAAAGTTATTAAGGAAACATGATCTTTCAATAATGTAATGTATCCTTCAAACGCAGGAATAATGACCTCTTTGACTTCAGATTTTAATAAAATTTGATCAGGGCTAATTATTTCTAAATTAAATGTGTTGGACATTTTTTTATTTTGTCTCTTGTTCCATTTTTTCAGCTTTTTCTACAGCTTCTTCTATTGTGCCAACCATATAAAAGGCTGCTTCTGGAAGATGGTCATACTCACCTTTGCATATAGAACTAAAACCTTTTATTGTAGACTCAAGATCAACTAATTTTCCTGGAGAGCCTGTGAATACCTCTGCAACAAAAAATGGTTGGGACAAAAATCTCATAATTTTTCTAGCACGCGCAACTGTAAGCTTATCTTCTTCGGATAACTCATCCATACCTAAAATTGCAATTATATCTTGTAATGACTTGTAAGCTTGTAAATTTTTTTGTACATCTCTTGCAACTTTGTAATGTTCTTCACCAACAATTCTTGGATCAAGTATTCTTGAAGTTGAGTCTAACGGATCTACTGCAGGATAAATACCTAATTCAGCGATCTGTCTAGATAAAACTGTAGTGGCATCTAAGTGTGCAAATGATGTAGCTGGGGCTGGGTCTGTTAAATCATCCGCAGGTACATAAATTGCCTGAACAGAAGTGATTGATCCTTTTCCAGTGGAAGTTATTCTTTCTTGAAGATTACCCATATCTGTAGCAAGTGTTGGTTGGTACCCCACTGCTGAAGGTATTCTTCCTAATAATGCTGAAACTTCTGATCCAGCTTGGGTAAATCTGAATATATTGTCTATAAAAAATAAAACATCTTGTCCCTCTTTGTCTCTAAAATACTCAGCAACAGTTAAGCCAGTTAATGCTACTCTTGCTCTTGCTCCCGGTGGCTCATTCATTTGACCATAAACTAAGGCAGCTTTTGAACCTTTACTATCTGGCTTAATAACTCCAGACTCTATCATTTCATGATAAAGATCATTTCCCTCTCTAGTTCTCTCTCCAACTCCTGCGAAAACAGAAAAACCTCCATGAGCTTTTGCAATATTGTTTATTAGTTCCATGATAGTTACAGTTTTACCTACTCCAGCTCCACCAAACAAACCTACTTTTCCACCTTTAGCGTATGGTGCTAATAAGTCTATTACTTTTATTCCGGTAACAAGCATTTCAGTTTCTGTAGATTGATCTGTGAATTTAGGTGCTTGTCTATGAATAGGCCATTTTTCTTTTGTTTTTACTTCACCTTTTTCATCGATCGGCTCTCCTATAACATTTATTATTCTCCCTAAAGTCTCTGGACCAACTGGGACACTAATAGGGGAATTTGTATTTGTAACTGAGTCTCCTCTTTTAAGACCTTCAGTAGAGTCCATCGCTATAGTTCTAACATTTCCTTCTCCTAAGTGTTGGGCTACTTCAAGTATTAATTTATTACCCTGATTGTTAACTTGAAGAGCGGTATAAATTTCAGGCATATCCCCTTCAAAACTAACATCTACAACAGCACCAATAACCTGTGTAATTTTTCCTATATTGCTCATAGTTATAAACTTTCTGCTCCAGATATTATTTCGATTAATTCTTTTGTAATTGATGCCTGTCTGCTCCTATTGTAAATAATTGTTAATTTATTTACTAAGTCTCCTGCATTTCGTGTCGCATTATCCATTGCTGTCATTCTAGAACCTTGTTCGCTTGCAGAATTTTCTAAAAAGGCTTTAAAGACTTGAGTAGAAATATTTTTAGGCAATAAATCTTCCAGGATCTCGTCTTCATCTGGCTCAAACTCATAAAAATTTTCAACTTCATTTTTAGAGTTTTCTTTTTTTTCTGCTGGAATTATTTGTTGGGCCTGCGGTACTTGTGTTATAACATTTTTAAAGTTATTGAAGAATAATACACATTTATCAAATTCATTCTTGCTAAATAAATCTAAAATTATTTTACCCAATTCTTCAGCTTCTTTAAAAGAAATCTTCTTTCTATCTTTGAAGCTTATCTTTTTAATTATATGCTTATTATATTCTCTTTTTAATTGATCGTATCCCTTTGATCCTACAGTAATAATTTTTAAGTTTTTTCCTTCTTTGGATATTTTTGAAAAATAATTTTTAGCTAGCCTGCAAATATTTGAATTAAATCCACCACACAAACCTCTGTCAGAAGTCATGACTACACATAGATAGACCTGCTCTTTGCCAGTACCAACTAATAATTTTGGTGCATTAGCAGGATCACTTATTGATTCGGTTAAATTTAAAATGATATTTTGCATTTTTTCACTATAAGGTCTTCCTTTTTCAGCGCTCTCTTGAGCTTTTCGAAGTTTTGCTGCAGCTACCATCTTCATAGCTTTAGTTATTTTTTGTGTAGATTTTACGCTAACTATTCTTTTTCTTAAATCGTCTAAACTTGCCATTATTTTTTACTTTTTTTATATTCTTGAATTATTTGTATTAATAAATCTTCTGTTTCTTTTTCTAATTTTCCACTGGCATCAATTGAACTTAATATTTCATTTTTTTCATTTTTAATTTTCTCCAAAATATCTTTTTCAAAACCTTTAATTTGGTTTAGCTCTACATCATCAAGATACCCTCTCACGCCAGTAAAAACTGAAACAACCTGCTCTGCGACTGTCAAAGGTGAATATTGATTCTGTTTCAATAATTCGGTTAGTTTTGATCCTCTATTAAGCAGTTTTTGAGTAGCTGCATCTAAATCTGATCCGAATTGAGCAAAAGCAGCCATTTCTCTATATTGTGCTAATTCTAATTTTATTGATCCTGCTACCTTTTTCATAGCTTTCGTTTGGGCTGCAGATCCTACTCTTGATACTGATAAACCAACATTTACTGCAGGTCTAATGCCCTGATTAAACAACTGTGTTTCCAAAAATATTTGTCCGTCAGTTATAGAAATAACGTTAGTTGGAATATAAGCAGATACGTCTCCAGCTTGAGTTTCGATTATGGGCAAAGCAGTTAGAGAACCTCCTCCATTTGCTTCACTTAGTTTAGCAGACCTTTCCAAAAGCCTACTGTGTAAGTAGAATACATCTCCTGGGTATGCTTCACGTCCAGGCGGTCTTCTAAGAAGCAAGGACATTTGTCTGTATGCAACAGCTTGTTTTGATAAATCATCATAAATAATTAATGCATGCATTCCATTGTCTCTAAAATATTCTCCTATAGTACATCCAGTGTAAGGCGCCAAAAATTGTAATGGTGCAGCATCCGATGCCGTTGCAGCCACAACTGTTGTGTATTTCATCGCTCCAGCATCTTCTAAAGTCTTAACAATCTGCGCTACTGTGGAGCGTTTTTGACCTATAGCTACGTAAATACAATAAAGTTTTTTCTTCTCATCGTCCGACTCATTTACCGCTTTTTGATTTATAATTGCGTCAATGGCAACTGCTGTTTTACCAGTTTGTCTGTCACCAATAATTAGTTCCCTTTGTCCTCTACCAACCGGAATTAGAGTATCAATTGCTTTTAAACCAGTTTGCATTGGTTCACTTACAGATTGTCTTGGAATAATTCCAGGTGCTTTAACTTCAACTCTTTTTTTCTTAATTTTATCACTTAAATTTCCTTTTCCATCAATAGGATTTCCTAATCCATCTAAAACTCTTCCCAATAATTCTTTTCCAACAGGTGTATCTACGATAGAACCTGTTCTTTTTACCGCGCTACCTTCCTTTATTTTTCTATCATCGCCAAAAATTACTATTCCAACGTTATCGCTCTCTAAATTAAGAGCCATACCTTTTGAGCCATCTTCAAACTCCACCATTTCTCCAGCTTGTACATTATCGAGACCAAAAACTCTTGCGATACCATCACCTACGGATAAAACTTTACCTACCTCAGATATTTCTGCTTTGTCTCCAAAATTTTTAATTTGTTCTTTTAAAATTTTTGTTACTTCTGAAGGGTTTATTCTCATTTTAATTTTCTAACATTGATTGTTCGTATTTTTTTAATTTATTTTTTATAGAACTATCTATCATTAAACTACCTATTTGAACAACTAGCCCCCCTATTAAATTTTTATCAACTTTGTAGTTAAATGTGACTTGAGATCCGATTGTTTGTGAAATCTCTTTGGTTAAATTATTTAATTCTTCTTTATTTAAATTTTTTGAGGAAACTAGTATTGCATTAAATTCTCCTCTTTTTCTTGAAGTCAACCAAATAAAATCATTAAATACTTTTTCTAGAAAAAATATTCTATTTTTTTTAACTAAAAGAGATAAAAATTTTTTTAAATTCTCTGTTAATTTCATGCTGTCAGATAATTTTTCTACAACGTTAAATTGAGTATTTTGAGATTGAGTGGGATCTTTAATAAAATTTTTCAAATCTTCGCATTCATTATATAACTCAAGAATTTCTCTTACACTTTTTTCTGTAATTTCAATTTCAGAACTATCTTTGGCAGTTTCAAACAAGGCAAGTGCATACCTCTCGGATGTCTCTGAAGAAAAATTTTTACTTAAGCTCAATTTGATACCTTTTTTAAGAATTATAAATAAGAATGGATTTCGTACCATAAGCTTATTATTCGATCAAGAGGGTTTAGGTATATTTAGCTGAAGTTTATAGGATCGACATCAACCGTGAGTTTTATTTTTTTGGATATACGTAAATTTTCAAGAATTTTTCCTACTTTTTTTTGAATTAAACTGCTACCAAGTGACCTCAATAAAAGACGTGTTCTATATTTTTTTTTTGCTCTAAAAATTGGTGAGTCTACAGGACCTAAAACCTCTAATTCACTTATACTAATCAATCTTTTTTTAATTTCTTGAGCGGCTCTAAAACTATCTTGTCTTAAATTTGCAGACACTATTAAGGCAATTAAACGAGAGAAAGGAGGTAGTTTTTTATTTTTTCTAATAATTAATTCGTTATTTAAAAATTTTTCTGGATTATTTTCTAGAACTTCTTTTAAAGTTTCATTCAAAGGTGAAGCAGTTTGATAAACTATTATAGACTCTTTTGAAAACCTACCTGCTCTTCCACTCAATTGATTGTAAAGTTGAATATTTTTTTCGGTAGTTCTTAGGTCATAACCCATACCCGAAAAATCTGCATCCACTACTACTATACAATTAAGTTTAGAAAAGTTATATCCTTTTGAAATTAATTGTGTTCCAATCAATATATCAACTTCATTTTTTTCTATCTTTTTAATTAAAGATTCATTTTCTTTATTTTTAGATAAAAAATCACTTGAAAATATTTTGATGGTTTTATTAGGAAATTTAATTTTCAATTCTTCAAATATTTTTTCAACTCCTGGACCAAACATCCTAAAATCACAAAGAGAGCTATCAATTTTACAGTCTTTTTTAATATCAGATTTAACTCCGCATATATGACAAACTAATTTATTAATAGATTTATGAAATGTTAAATAGATAGAACAACTTTTACATATTTGTTTGTACCCACATTTTTTACAAATCAAAAATGGAGCATAACCACGCCTATTAAGAAAAAATAAAACTTGCTCATTTTTTTCTAAATATTTTTTTGTAATTGAAATTGTATCTTCAGAAATGTAGTGGTTTTTTTTTAGTTTAGAATTATTTAAATTTATTACTTTAGTACTAGGTAGAGAAAAATTTTTATAACGACTTGGTAAATATGTGTGTAAATATTTTTTATTTTTAATATTATTAAATGTCTCTAGAGATGGAACAGCTGAGACTAAATGAATAGGAATTTTTTCGAATGAAGCTCTTGCTACTGCCATATCTCTTGCGTGATAAATTATTCCTTCATCTTGCTTGTAAGAGGAGTCGTGTTCTTCATCAAGAACTATAAGCCCTAATTTTTTAAACGGCAATAAAAGCGATGATCTAGCACCTATAACTAGTTTGATATTGTTTTTTAAAACCCCTTGCCAAATTTTTCTTTTATTTTTTAAGCTTATTTTTGAATGCCACACTGGGGGAGAAAAACCAAAGAAATTTTCAAATCTATCTTTAAATTGATTAGTTAAAAATATTTCAGGAAGCATTAACAAAACTTGATTCCCTTTGTTTAGAACATCTTTGATTCTTTCAAAATATACGATGGTTTTTCCAGAACCAGTTACACCTTGTAATAAAGAAACGTTGAATTTCCCTCCAAATTTTTTTAAGTCATTTAAGCTTTTTTTCTGTTCATTATTTAAGATGAAATTATCTGGATATTTTTTATTTTTTTCATCTACGAATTTTTCTATTTTTTTTATATTTAAATTATTGCCCAGACACATCTTCAACACCAAACCTTTTGCAACTAAATTATAACTTGAAAACCAATTAATATAATTAATTAAACTAGATTTAATTTTAAATTCCTGAATTTTATTTTCGATGTTTTTTATTTTGAAATTTTTAGATGAAATTTGAAATTTATCCCACACAACACCTATTTCCTTTTTTTTCCCAAAAGGTACTATTACTAAATCACCAGGTTTTAATGTTTTTATAGACCCAGAGTTATATGTTAATGGAAAATTAAATATTTTTGGAACTAATACGGGAACTTTCATTTTCAAGCCTAATAGATATTATAACAATTAAAAGTGAATTGCTCTTTTATCGATAGCTAGTGCCGCTTCTTTTACCGCTTCTGTATGAGTGGGGTGGGCATGACATGTTCTAGCTATATCCTCTGCACTAGCTCCAAATTCCATTGCTATAGCCATTTCTGCAATCATGTCACCAGCATGAGGTCCAATAATGTGAACTCCTAATACTCTATCTGTTTTTTTACAAGCTATAATTTTAACGAACCCATCTGTTTCATTATTTACTTTGGCTCTAGAGTTTGCAAGAAAAGGAAATTTTCCTACTTTATAATCAACTTTTTGTTCTTTTAGCTGTTCTTCTGTTTTGCCAACAGTAGCAACTTCTGGAGAGGTATAAACTACACCAGGAATAATATCATAATTAACATGACCGGCCTGTCCAGCTATAATTTCTGCCACGGCAATTCCTTCTTCTTCAGCTTTATGAGCAAGCATTGGACCTTTTATAACATCGCCGATTGCATAAATATTACTAATCGAAGTTTGAAGTTTATTATTGACCTCAATTCTTCCCTTTTGATCTTTTTTAATACCTAATTTGTTCAGGTTCAATCCCTCTGTGTAAGGTTTTCTTCCTACTGATACTAAAACTTTTTCACATTCTATTTTTTCTTTTTCTGAAGTCTTGTTATTTGTGAATTCAACTGAAACTTTATTGTCTGATAAATTTTGAACTGAATCGACTTTATGGTTGAGTTTAAATTTAATTCCTTGTTTTGTTAAAATTTTTTGAAATTCATTTGAGACCTCTCGATCTATTCCAGGTGTAATATGATCTAAATATTCAATTACTGTTACTTTTGATCCCAATCTGGACCACACTGATCCCATCTCTAATCCTATATATCCCCCTCCAATAACTACTAATTCTTTTGGAACACTTGTTAGAGAAAGGGCCCCTGTTGAGGAAACAATATTTTTTTCGTCAATTTGAAGTCCTGGCAGGCTAGATGGTGCTGAACCTGTAGCGATTACGATATTTTTAGCTTTATATGAGGTTTTGATATCTTTATCGTAAACTACTACATCGTTTTTTGAAAATAAAACTCCTTTTCCTTTTAAATATGTGACTTTATTTTTTTTAAATAAAAATTCAATTCCTTTAGTTAAAACCTGCACTGACTTATTTTTATTCATCATCATTTTATCAAGATTTAAATTTAATCCTGTGAATTCTATTCCTTGATTAATAAAATCTTTACTAGCTTTGTGGTATGCGTCTGATAAATTTAAAAGACTCTTCGATGGTATACAACCGACGTTGAGGCATGTTCCACCTAAAGTTCCTCTGGACTCTACACATGCAGCCTTAAAACCTAACTGAGCCGCTCGAATAGCACATACATATCCACCCGGTCCGCCGCCTACAACAATTAAGTCAAATTCTTTATCCATTTTATAAATTTAAAAACAATCTTTCTGGTTTTTCTAAACACTCTTTAACTATTTTTAAAAACGAAACTGCTTCTTTACCATCTACAATTCTATGATCATACGAAAGAGCTAAATACATTACTGGCCTAATGGAAATATTTCCGTTAATTACTATTGGTCTTTCTACAATATTGTGCATACCTAAGACTGCAGATTGAGGTGGATTAAGTATAGGAGTAGATAACATAGAACCATATATTCCACCATTTGTGATGGTAAAAGTTCCACCTTGCAAGTCATCTATTGTTATTTTTCCGTCTCTAGCTTTTTCACCTAATAAAGAAATATTTTTTTCAATATCTGCAAATGACATTTCATCAGTACTTCTTAAAACAGGTACTACTAATCCTCTATCAGTACCAACCGCTATACTTATATTATAATAATTTTTATAGATTATTTCATCTCCTTGAATTTCAGCATTTATTACAGGATAGTTTTTTAGACCTACAACACAAGCCTTAACAAAAAAAGACATAAAGCCTAACTTAACTGAATATTTTTTTTGAAATTCCTCTTTGTATTTATTTCTCATAGCGATTACTTCATGCATATCGACTTCATTAAAAGTTGTCAGCATAGCCGCATTCTCTTGGGCCTCCTTAAGTCTTTTAGCTATTGTGAGCCTCAGTCTTGTCATTTTGATTCTTTCTTCTGGACCATGTGTTTTTTTTCGCTCAGAAGGTTGAGGTGATACTCCCATTAAACCTAGCAAGTCTTCTTTTAAAATAACTCCATTTTTTCCTGAACCAGATATTTTGTCTAAATCAATTTTTTTTTCTGAAGCTAATTTTCTTGCAGCGGGTGACACGGTCTTTTGAATATTTAATTTTTTTTCTTCATGGACCTCTGTGAGAACTAAAGGTTCAATAATTTTTTCTTTGATAGCTTGTTTTTGATGTTTTTTTTGCTCCACATTTTTTTTAAGTATAAATGCTTCTTCTTTTTCTACTTTTTTAGGAGGCTCATAATTTTTAGGCTCTTCTACTTTTTCTTTATTTTGTGTTTTTGATTTTCCAACAGTACCCAGTAAGGATCCAACGTTAACCGTTTGACCTTCTTTTACAGAAATTTTTTCTAGAGTCCCGCTAAGTGGTGCTGGCACTTCTACATTAACTTTATCGGTTTCTAATTCTACTACTGGCTCATCTGCATTGACTTTTTCTCCCTCGGTCTTAAGCCATTTAGAGACTGTTGCCTCTGTAACAGATTCTCCCAAAGCAGGTACTAATATTTTATCTGACATTAATTTAATTTACCAACTACCTTTTCTAATATTTCTTTTTGTTGTGCAAGGTGTTTATTAAGATTTCCAGTCGCAGTTGATGCTGAAGCTTTCCTGCCCACATACTTAACTTTATCCCCTTTTAGCTCAATAATTTTTAATATTCTATCAATATAATTTCTTACTGTATTCCATGCTCCCATATTTTGAGGCTCTTCTTGGCACCATATAAAATCAGCATTTTCATACCTCTTTAATATTTGTGCTAAAGTTTTGGCTGGAAAAGGGTAAAGCTGTTCTATTCTAATAAAGACAACTTCATCATTTTTTGCTGTTTCTCTTGCCTCAATCAAATCAAAATAAATTTTACCTGAGCACATAACTACTTTTTTTATTTTCTTATATTTTTTTAGTTCTATTAAATCATTTTTTTTTAAGTAAGCATGATCCTCTAGGACTCTATGAAATGACTTGCCACTTATAAAATCCTCAATATTTGAAATACATCTTTTGTGTCTCAAAAGAGATTTTGGTGTTAAAACAATTAGTGGTTTTCTAAAGTCTCTGTGCATTTGCCTTCTTAAGGCATGAAAGTAATTAGCTGGAGTAGTGCAATTAATTACTTGAATATTTTCTCCTGCTGACAATTGTAGAAACCTTTCTAATCTTGCAGAAGAATGCTCTGGACCTTGCCCTTCAAAACCGTGGGGCAACAACAAAACTAGACCACTAGCTCGTCCCCATTTAGACTCTCCTGATGTTATAAATTGATCAATTATAATTTGAGCACCATTAGCAAAGTCACCAAACTGTGCTTCCCATAAAACTAATGTTTCAGGTTCGGAAAGTGAATAACCAAACTCAAAACCTAAAACTGCAAGCTCTGATAAAAGACTGTCTATAATTTCAAATTTTTTTTGTTTTTTTGAGATATTATTAAGAGGAATATATCTTTCGTGACTTTC
>MDTB01001399.1_pt1 | contig 11864 bp, 11 predicted proteins | sample 811161 | NCBI WGS metagenome assembly MDTB01 (sample SAMN05326650, study PRJNA326480) | marine metagenome | isolation source: seawater | place: Mediterranean Sea | collected 2009
AGTTCTTGAGCTATTTGACTAGCAGTGTGACCTTTGCTCCAAAGTGACTTTAATTTTTCAACTTTCTCATCTGTCCAGCTCATAATTCAACTTATACTACATGTAGTAGAAAACAATTTATAAATACATTATGTAGTATTTTTATTAACTATCAAAGATAAAAACAATTTAGCATGTGATTAAAGAACAGTTTTGCACAGATTTTTCACAATTAAGGGATATAAGACTATTAATGGTTGAAATAAGATCGAAATATAAAATAGGCACAAGAAGGTTTGGTTATATTAACTGGATCGGAGCATGGACTTTATATAAAAAAGAAGTTCTAAGATTTCTAGTTGTTTGGGTTCAAACTATATTTTCACCATTAATCACATCTTTGCTTTTTTTATTAGTTTTATCTTTAGCAATCGGAACTGATAGAGGTGAAGTTTTAGGTGTACCTTTTGTAACTTTTTTGGCTCCTGGGTTAATCTCAATGCAAATTATACAACAATCGTTCTCACATTCGTCATCTTCTTTTATGATAGGTAAAATTCAAGGAAATATTGTTGATATACTTTATGCCCCTTTATCTCCCTCAGAAGTAACTCTCGCAATTACTCTAGCTTGCGTTACAAGAAGCATAATAATAGCTTTTATTTCAATTTTAACTTTTAAACTATTGATTGATATTGAAATTAAAAATTATTTTACCTTAATTTCGTTTGCACTGCTATCATCATTTGCTTTAGGTGCTGGAGGAATTATAGCAGGACTTTGGGCTGAAAAATTTGACCACATGGCTTCAGTTACAAATTTTGTTATTGTTCCGCTTTCTTTTCTTTCAGGTACATTTTATTCTATAGAGAGGCTTCCAGAATTTTTACAAGTTATAAGTAAACTAAATCCGTTTTTTTACATGATAGATGGTTTTAGATATAGCTTTATTGGTCAATCAGATGGGTCGATTAAATTTGGATTAATTTATTTATTTATTTTAAATTTATTGATATGGTTTATCACTTATCTTTTATATAAAAAAGGATATAAAATAAAATCGTAATTTTCAATGAGTTCAATTTTAAATATTTATAATAGAAAAAAAATTTCTTTTAAAAGAGGAAAAGGTAGTTATCTGTTTACCTCCGGAAATAAAAAATATTTAGATTTTGTTCAAGGCATAGCTGTCAATTGTCTGGGTCATTCAAATGAAAAATTAATAAAAGCAATAAATAAACAATCAAAAAAACTTTGGCATGTATCTAATGTTTTTACAATTCCAGAGCAAGAGCAGTTAGCTAAAAAATTGACAAAAAGAACCTTTGCGGATGCAGTTGTTTTTCAAAATTCTGGAGCAGAAGCCACTGAAGTTGCTATAAAAATGGCTAGAAAATATTTTTACAATAAGGGATTTAAAAAGAAAAATAGAATTTTGTGTATAAATAATAGTTTTCATGGCAGAACAATCGCCACTATTTTTGCAAGCAACAGCAAAAAAATGACTGAGGGATTTTATCCAAAGGTAGCTGGTTTTGATCATTTTAATTTTGGAGACCATAAAGGAATTGAAAAAAAAATCACAAATAAAACAGCAGCAATTATGGTTGAAACAGTTATTGGAGAAGGGGGAATAAAAGTAATTCCAGATTTTTGTTTAGTTGGTCTTAGAAAGCTATGTAATAAAAAAAATATCCTTCTTATTCTTGATGAAGTTCAGTGCGGAATAGGGAGAACTGGAAAGTTTTTTGCATTTGAATATGCTAAAATAAAACCTGATATAGTGCCAATAGCAAAAGGTATAGGCGGTGGTTTTCCAATAGGAGCTTGTTTGGTAAACAAAAAAGTCGCTTCAGCTATGAAGCCTGGCAGCCATGGATCAACATTTGGCGGCAACCCATTAGCAATGAGCATTGGTAACACTGTTATTGATTTAATGTTTAAGAAAGGTTTCTTGGGCAAAGTAAGAAATCAAGGTATCTATTTTAATAATGAACTTAATAAATTAAAATTTAGGTATCCTAAAATTATTAAGGAAATCAGGGGGTTGGGACTTCTAGTTGGAATTAAAATTGGAGTTAATCAAAATGAATTTATTGAAAAATTACTTAAAAATAAACTTTTAACTGTGAAGGCTGCTGAAAATGTAGTTAGACTTTTGCCACCTTTAAATGTGAATAAGAGAGAAATAGATGAAGCAGTGGAAATTATCAACAAAGTATGTAAAAGTTATAAATGAAGAATTTTATAAACATCTCCGACTTATCATCTCAAGATTTAAGATTAATCATAGATGAAGCAAAAAAAAGAAAAGCTAAAAGAGTTGGTCTAAATAAATCTTCTGCAGATCAAGACTCACCGCTCAAAGGAAGATCAATGATAATGATTTTTGAAAAACCTTCCACTAGAACAAGAATTTCTTTTGATATTGCTATAAAACAACTGGGAGGTTCAACAATTACACTTAATCCTGAAGGAATTCATTATGGAAAAGGAGAAGAAAGCTTACAAGACACTGCAAAGGTTCTCTCAGAATATACAGATATAATTATGATTAGAACTTCTCAGCATAAAAACTTAGAAGAGTTTTCAAAATATTCTAATGTTCCTATAATCAATGGGCTATCAGATTTGAGTCATCCATGCCAGGTTATTTCAGATATTCTAACATTTGAAGAATACAAAGGAAATATTTCTGGAAAAAAATTAGCTTGGATTGGAGATGGTAATAACAATATGTCTAATTCATTTATTGAGGCCTCTGTAAAATTTAATTTTATTTTAAATATAGGCTGCCCAAAAAAATATAGTCCAAGTAAAAAAATTATTTCTTGGGCTAAAAAAAATAATGCAAAAATAAATGTAATGGATGATGCTCATGAAGCAGCAAAAGATGCTGACTGCATAATGACAGATAAATGGGTATCTATGAACGACAAAGTTAACAAGAAAAGCAAAAAAAAGTCTTTGAAAAAATTTCAAGTAAATAAAAAAGTAATGAGTTTAGCAAAAAGTGATGCAATCTTTATGCATTGCCTTCCTGTTGGAAGAGGAGAAGAAGTAACCAATGACGTTATTGATGGCAAAAGCTCAGTTGTCTGGAAACAAGCTTTAAACAGAGTGCATACACAAAAAAGTATAATTAAGTGGTGTCTAGACTAAGGAATTGGGACTGGACTTTGACTTTTTGAATTCATATAAAGTATAACAGAAGCCCTATCTTTTTCTTTTCTTAAACCAGCAAAAGCCATCTTTGTTCCCTTTATATATGCCTGAGGTTTGATTAAGTATGCATTCATTTCTTCAAAATTCCAGTTCTTGCCATAAGCAATCATAGCTTTAGAATATTTATAGTCTTCTACTCCCCCAGCTTTCCTAGCAAAAACATTCCAAAGATTGGGACCTATCATATTTTTTCCATCACTAGCAATCATATGGCAAGCACTACATTTCTTAAAAACTTTTTCGCCGTGAGCTAAATTACCCAACGCGAGTAATTGAGCTATATTAACTTTTTCCAATATTTTTTTTGATTTTTCTGTTGTTTCCTTTGAAGCATCAGCAACTTCCAAACCTTCGACCTTATAAGCGGACTGCTTAGGCTTTTCGACATAAAACATAGCATCAGTGATTTTTCCAATACCAATGACTATTAAAGCTGTTAAAAGTATTGCACCTATTATTTTATTTATTTCAAAACTGTCCATATCTTTGATAAGTGTAGTATGACGTATAACATGAGTTTATAAAAAAAAACTTAAAATAAACGTAATTATTTGCGTCTATGAGCCGCATAATTTATGAGTGAAATTGCTGTGATTATTCCTTCTAGGCTTAAAGCTAAAAGGTTACCGGAAAAACCAATACTAAAAATCAAGAATAAAGAAATGATTCTGCATGTTTACGACGCAGCTAAAAAAGCAGGATGTGGCGAAGTATATGTGGCTTCACCAGATGATAAGATTATTGAAATTATTAATCAAAAAGGTGGCAAAGCATTTAAAACAGATGAAAATCATCAAACTGGCACTGATAGGATCTTTGAGGTATTTGATAAATTTCTCAAAAGAAAACCACAAATTATAATAAATTTACAAGGAGATATGCCAAACATTAACCCCGGATCTATAGTATATTTGGCCAATCATATGAAAAAAAATATTTGTGATGTTGCTACTCTTGCAAGTAATTTTCACAATACATTAGAAAAAAAAGACACTAATGTTGTTAAGGTTAAAGTAGAAGAAAAGATTAAAAATGGAGATTTCAGTAAAGCTATAGATTTTTTTAGAGAAGAAAATAATTCTGATATTGAAAAAATATATCATCATATAGGAATTTATGCCTTTACTAACAAAGCTTTATTAAGGTATGTAGGCTTTAAAAGATCTAATAATGAGATAAAAAAAAATTTAGAACAGATTAGAGCTTTGGAAAATAGTATGAAAATTGATGTAGGGTTTGTTGAAGATATGCCTTTAAGTGTAGACACAGAAAATGATTTAAAAAAAATTAAGAAACAGATGGAATAATAAATATGTCTAAACAAAAAGTAGCTTTTCAAGGAGAATTAGGGGCCTATTCACATATAGCCGCTAATAAAGTTTTTCCTAATTGTGATGTTAAAACTTGCTCAACGTTTGAAGAAGCTTTTAAAACAGCGTTCAATGATGAAAAGTTTAAAATTATTATACCTCTAGAAAATTCTCTAGCCGGAAGGGTTGCAGATATACATTATTTGTTACCTAAATATAAATTACAAATTTATGCTGAACATTTTCAACAAGTTGAGCACAATCTATTAGCAAAATCCGACGCCCAAATAAATGATATAAAATATGTCAGAAGTCATGCTCAAGCAATAGGTCAATGTCAAGAAATGATTAGTAATCATAAATTTCAAACTATTATTTCAGCAGACACTGCAGGATCTGCTAAAGATTTATCCAAAGGACAAGATAAAACTATAGCAGCTATAGCTTCAGAATTATCAGCGGAAATCTATAATCTGAAAATTTTAAAAAAAAATATAGAGGATGAGAAAGGCAATGTAACAAGATTTTTAATTATGGGAAAAAATGCAACTCAACCCGAGTACAATAAAAAAGTGAAATATGTTACTACATGTATTTTCAGGCTTAAAAGTGAGCCATCTGCTCTTTATAAATGCTTAGGAGGGTTTGCAACAAATCAGATAAATTTAACAAAGCTAGAAAGCTTTTCTGTGAAGAATACTTTTGATCAAACAAATTTTTATATGGATTTTGAGGGCCATTTAGATGATAAAAAAGTTCAGAATGCCATGGAAGAACTAGGCTTTCATACAGAAAGCCTTGATATACTTGGTATCTATGAGGCTTCAAAATATAGAGAAAAATAGTCCACAAAGTTAATTCTTGTCTTGTAGTATTTAAATTTATCTTGATATAATCATACTGAGGTTGGCATCAGGTGGATGTTTCATAAACCCGGTCAGGTCTGAAAAGAAGCAGCCGTAGTGAAAATTATTCAGGTTGTTGCCTGCCTCTTATATTATGACAAATAACAAAATTTTAGCTTTAAAATATAGACCTCAAGAATTTAAAGATTTAATAGGGCAAGAAATAATGGCTCAGACTATAACGAATGCCATAAAAATTGGAAAAACTCCTAATGCTTATCTTTTAACCGGGATACGTGGAGTTGGGAAAACTACTACTGCAAGATTGATAGCAAAAGCATTGAATTGTACCAAAAATTTTTTAGAAAGTGAAAAATGTAAGACCGGGGAATATTGTCATTGTTCTGAAATAGTTAATTCTAATCATATGGATATTTTAGAAATGGATGCTGCTTCAAAAACAGGGATAGACGATGTCCGAGAGATTATAGAAAATTCTAAATATAGCCCAACAAGTGCTAAATTTAAAATTTTTATAATAGATGAAGTACATATGTTATCTAAACAAGCTTTTAATGGATTATTAAAAACTTTAGAAGAACCTCCGCCAAGCTTAAAGTTTATCTTGGCTACTACTGAGGTAAGAAAAATACCTGTTACAATACTATCTAGGTGCCAAAGATTTGATTTAAAAAGAGTAAGTTTAGAAAAACTTTTAATTCACCTAAAAAATATTACCAACAAAGAAAAAGGCAACGTCTCAGAAGGAGCTTTGAAAATTATTGCAAAAGCCTCTGAAGGCTCTGTAAGAGATAGTATATCTTTGCTCGATAGAGCATTGATAACTCAAATTATTAATAAAAAAGAAATAAACGAACAAGATGTTAGAGAAATGCTTGGATTAGCAGATAGAGGAGAAATGCTAAGATTGTTTAATAGAATGCTTGAAGGTAATGAAAAAGAGTCAATTTATCTTTTAAAAGATATGATTAGTAATGGATTGGATGCAAAGAATTTTCTTAATGACATAATGGAAATACTTTACTTGTTTAGTAGAAGAATAAATTTGGGTCCAATAAAAAGTGATATTTCAATTTCAGAGTCAGAAATTAATTTAATCGAAGAATATTCTAATAATATCGACATGAATGATATTGGCCTTCTTTGGCAACTAACTTTAAAAACTTTAAATGATTTAAAAATTTCATCAAATGAAAATCTAATGTTAGAAATGTATCTAATGCAATTTATGCATCTAAAACAAATTGGCATCAAAGAAGAAAATAAAATGTTAGAATCCAACGGAGAGGGAGCAACCTTAGATCAAAAAATAAATGAAGAAAAAAAAAGAGAAGAAATTATTAACAAGATTTCTAGCAAGGTAAAAAATCAACTAAAAAACACAGACCAAATAAAAACAAATTTACAAAAAAAACCTGAGATAATAGATAACTCACAAACTACTGACATCCACACTTTTGAGCAATTGATTAATAAAGCAAATAATGAAAAAGAAATTGAACTTAAATATGATTTAGAAAGAAATGTAAAACTTGTGAAATTTAGTAAGGGAAAAATTGATATTAGCTTTAACGAGAAATTAAATAAGAATTTTATTAAACTTCTCACAGAAAAACTTTTACTGTGGACTGGGGAAAGATGGGTTATATCTTTGAGCCAAAATGACGGAGAAAAAACATTCTACGAAAAAAAAGTAAAAAAAACTTTCGAAAAGATCACAGAACATGAAAAAAGTGATGTTGCAAAAAAAATTTTTTCTCATTTTCCTGATGCAAAATTGTCAAATGTAAAAGATAGCGAGGAGAAAAACGATGACTGATTTTAATGATATGCTTTCCAAAGCTAAAGAAATGCAAGAGAGAATGAAAGAAGCTCAAGAAAAAATAAAAAAGATCGAGGTAGAGGGAGAGTCTGGAGGAAATCTTGTAAAAGTCATTTTGTCTGGGAATTATGAACTAAAAGCAATTTTAATTGATGAAAAGGCCAAGGCAGAAAAACAAGAAATAATAAATGACCTTATAATAGCAGCATATAATAATGCTAAAGATAATTTAAAAAAAAGATCATCTGAAGAATTATCAAAGTTAACCGGAGGCATAAATTTGCCATTTGATTTTAAATTACCTTTTTAGATGGAAACAGAAATTAAAGAAATAGAGGAATTAATTAAACAATTTTCGAAACTACCCGGCTTGGGACCAAAATCTGCAAAAAGAATTATTCTAAAACTTATTAACAATAAAGAGGTGATGATAAAGCCTTTAGCACAATCTCTTGCTCAAGTTTACAAGCAAGTCATTCGTTGTGAAGAGTGTGGAAATTTAAAAAATATAAAGGAGATCTGTATATGTCAAAAAGAGACGCAGTTTGATAAAATTTGTGTTGTAGAAAATCTAGCAGATATGTGGGTTATCAAAGCTGCAAATATCTATAAAGGCTATTTTCATATTTTAGGCGGCACCCTTGATGTCAATAATAATTTTGACCAGAAAAATTTACTTATTAATTCACTACTTAAAAGGATTAAAAAAAACAGTTTAAAGGAAGTAATAATAGCAACCAGTGCAACTGTTGAAGGCCAAACAACAGCTCATTATATCGAAGACATTATAAAAAATAACAAAATAAAGATTACAAAACTTGCACAAGGACTTCCAGTCGGCGGCGAAATAGAGCAATTAGATGATGGAACTCTATTTTCAGCTTTTAAAAACCGTGTGCCCGTTACTAATGAGTAGACTTTTTTTCTAATCTTTTTTTATGTAAAAGAGGTTCAGTATAACCAGAAGGCTGATTTCTCCCTTTGAAAACTAAATCACACGCAGCTGAAAAAGCAGTAGAGCCATCAAAATTTTTTGACATCATTTTATATTTTGGATCATTTTTATTCTGATCATCCACTATTTTTGCCATTTTTTTCATTACATTAAGAACTTGATCTTTTGTACAAATTTTATGATGTAACCAATTAGCAATATGTTGAGACGAGATTCTAAGTGTCGCTCTATCTTCCATTAAACCAACATTATTGATGTCGGGTACTTTAGAGCAGCCTACACCCTGATCAACCCATCTTACAACATAACCCAAAATACTTTGTGCGTTATTTTCTAATTCTCTGGAAATATCATCTTCTGACCAATTAGGCCTGTCAGCCCTTGGTATTTCTAGAATATCCTCCAGTTTTGCTTTTTTTCTCGATCTAATGATATTTTGTTCATCAAATACGTTTACTTTATGATAATGCATTGCATGTAAGGTTGCCGCTGTAGGAGAGGGCACCCAAGCACAGTTTGCACCAGACTTTGGATGTCCAATTTTTTGATCCATCATACTTGCCATTTGATCGGGCATAGCCCACATTCCTTTGCCAATTTGAGCTTTACCAGAAAAACCACAACTTAAACCGATGTCAACATTCCAGTTTTCATAGGTTCCTAACCAAGTAGATTTTTTCATATCACCTTTAAATATCATCGGCCCAGCTTCAAATGATGTGTGCATTTCATCTCCGGTTCTGTCTAGGAAACCAGTATTTATAAAAACAATTCTATTTTTTACTTGCCTTATACATTCTTTTAAATTGACCGTAGTTCTTCGCTCCTCATCCATTATGCCAACTTTTATTGAATATCTTTTTATATCTAAAACATCTTCAACTTTTTCAAACAATTTATTCGTAAAAGATACCTCTTCTGGTCCGTGCATTTTTGGCTTTACGATGTAAAGTGAACCAGTTCTAGAATTATTTTTATTTTTAAAATCGTGTAAAGCACATAAGGCAGATACAAAAGCGTCCATTATACCTTCCGGTATTTCAGTGTTATCTTTTAATAGTATTGCTGAGTTAGTCATTAAGTGACCAACATTTCTATTTAAAAGCAATGCTCTTCCGTGTAAAGATATTTTTTTTCCATTTATGGAAGTATATGTTCTATTTGGATTTAATTTTCTTTGAAATTTTTTTCCGTTCTTTTCAATGTTTGCAGTTAAGTTACCCTTCATTAGCCCCAACCAATTTCTGTAACATTTTACCTTGTCTTCGGCGTCAACTGCAGCTACAGAGTCCTCATTATCTATTATCGTAGACAACGCTGATTCTACTATCACATCAGATATTGAAGTCTTGTCATTTTTACCAACCTGACTCATAGGATCAATTATAATATCGATGTGAAGATTGTTATTTTTAATTAAAACTGATTTTGGGTTATTTTTTTCACCATTAAAACCAATAAATTGATCTTTATTTTTTAAATAATCTTTCTCTTTTTCTGAAAAGAAAACTATTTTATTTTCTTCTATTTGAATTTTCGATATCTCTTTCCAACTAAATTTTAATAACGGAAAACTTTGATCTAAAAAATTTTTTACATAGTCTACAACTTTATTTGCTCTTTCAATATTATAACTAGTTAGTTTTTTACCTGGTATAACGTCTGTCCCGTACAAACAATCGTATAAACTTCCCCATCTTGCATTAGCTGCATTGAGTGCATACCGAGCGTTATCTACAGGGACTACAAGTTGAGGGCCAGCAATAGAAGAGATTTCTTCATCTACGTTTTCTGTTTCAATTTTAAAATTTTCTTTTTCTTCAACTATGTATGAGATTGATTTTAAAAAATTAGTATACTCTTTTTTATTAAAATCTTTACCTTTATTTTCTTGATGCCATTCGTCAATTTGTTTTTGAATAACTTCTCTTTTTTGTACTAAGCTTTTATTAATCGGAGCTAATTCATGCACCGTTTTCGAAAATCCATTCCAGAATTTATCTATATCAATACCTGTTCCTGGTATTACTTCTTTATTAATAAATTCATATAAAACTGAGTTTATTTTAAGTTCGTTCTTTTTTACTATATTCATTTGCACCAATTTATCGCCCCATCTGTATTGGTACCTGAGAGATTTGCTCCTTCGGTGAGATATTATCTCTTTCCAGAATTTTAATATTTACGGTCCTTTTGCCTGAGAGTTTCCGGGGTGGTTGCTCCTTCGGCGCTATATTTAAATAGTCTCTCCCGTTATTTTTGGTACTTTCGCCTAGCAGAACTTCAAAGTCAAATGTTAATTAATCTCATATTTTTTGACAATTTATTGACTTTTTTGGATTCTATTATAGGAAAAGTATATAATTTATTTATATGAAAAATTATTTAGATTTTGAAAAAGAAATTAAAGAATTAGAGGAAAAGGTTGATAGCCTTAGAAGCCCGTTTGGTTCCGAGGGAATTTCTGAGGTTGATACAAATAAAATAAAAGTGACGCAAGATGAAATTAATCTTAAACTTAAACAAACATATGAGAATTTAAATAGTTGGCAAAAAACTCAAGTAGCTAGACATGAAGATCGACCAAGATCAAATTTTTACATAAATAAAATTTTTGACAGTTTTACACAATTATCTGGCGATAGATATTTTGGTGATGACAAATCTGTAATAGCTGGATTTGGTTTGATAGAAAATAAATCAGTGTTAATTATTGGGCAGGATAAAGGAGAAGATTTAAACAGTAGAATTGAGAGAAATTTTGGCATGATGCGCCCTGAGGGTTATAGAAAATCAATTAGGTTGATGCAATTAGCTAATCGTTTTCAAATTCCCGTAATTACATTTATTGACACGCCTGGTGCTTATCCGGGCATAGGTGCAGAGCAGAGAGGGCAAGCATCAGCAATTGCTAATTCAATTGAATGCTCTATGGCTCTAACGGTGCCAAATATATCTATAATAATAGGAGAAGGCGGTTCTGGAGGAGCAATAGCATTAGCATCATCTAATAAAGTTATAATGTTAGAAAATTCTATTTACTCAGTTATATCACCAGAAGGTTGCGCATCTATTCTTTGGAGAGACCCTACAAAATCATTACAAGCTGCTGAAGCTATGAAACTTACAGCAAAAGATTTACTAAACTTAGGCATCATTGATGAGATAATAGAGGAACCGATAGGGGGCGCTCACAGAAATCCAGAAAATATAGCTCAAAATATTAAAAGTTCTTTATTAAATAATTTAAATTTTTTTGAAGGGATGACTAAAGATGAAATTTATGATCATAGAAAAATAAAGTTTTTACAAATTGGAAGAAATAAAGGATTTACAAAATCAACTAATATCAATGAAGTTGGTTTGGGGTATAAAGAATCGAGTTTAGATAAGATTAAGAGGCATATTCAAAATAATAAGTTTGTTTATTTAAGCTTAAGTCTTGTGGCTTTAGCAGCTTTAATTACTACTGTTTTTTAATAATTGTTGTAAATCAGCAATATATATTAATTATTTTATCTTTCTTTAATCATTCCTTGACATTTAAGTGTTAAGTCTATTAAAGGTTCGTTGTTAGTAATTATACTAACACAAGTTAACAACTAATAAGGAAAAGACAATAATGAGTACACTAAAAGGTAAAGTAAAGTGGTTCAATGGAACTAAAGGTTATGGCTTCATTGAAAGAGAAGACAAAGAAAAAGACG
>MDTB01038207.1_pt1 | contig 11864 bp, 21 predicted proteins | sample 811161 | NCBI WGS metagenome assembly MDTB01 (sample SAMN05326650, study PRJNA326480) | marine metagenome | isolation source: seawater | place: Mediterranean Sea | collected 2009
ATTAGTGTTCCTCTGAAAAACACTAATTACACATTAGATATTGATTTACCTATGTGTTGTTATTGTTACATTTACAAGTGAAGTAGTTAATTACGAATGATATACTCTACTACTACACAACACATCACTAATCCGTGTATCTTCTATTATTATTAGATTTATCTAAGTTTATTATTTACCTTTCATATCTTACACACTAATTTACACATTAAAAGTGTTAGGTTCAAGTGTTTTTTTGTACTATATTCGTCTAAGATGTAGCACCCACTTTTGATAATAAAGTATAACATTATTTGTATATTAGTTATGTAGGATATGTTGACAGATAAAGACAAAAAACAATTAACAAAAATACGAAAGATAGTTGGAAAGGAACTCACCAAACTAAGAGTAACCGAGCCAAAGATTTCGTGTGCTTGTGATTACAGAACCAAGAAACTTAGACTCTGTTATAGTGTGTATGAAGATAGGGGTGTTGATGCAAAAGGTGAGAGAATTATTAGGAAGAAACAGAAGTATATGTATCCTAAGAATGTATCCATATATGATGATGAGATAATAAGAATCAACCTACCTAAGTATGTGGATGAGATATACAAAAGAGTTGATACAAAGATTAAAGAAATATCTACTGACAAAGATACGATTGGATATTGGGCAAAGCTATATTATACGAACAATCAAAGATATGGAAACATTTCACTATCTGAAGAAACCCTAAAAGTTGAGAAAGAAACACTAACGAAATGGATTGAATGGGTGGAAGAACACGAACCCAAAATGCTAAACATTTGGAATTGGGTTGATGAAGGAAGAGATTGTCTGCAAAGATATATGAGACACAAACAAACCATCCCTACTCTAAGGTCTAAGTATCACAAGAAACCAATGGTATGGAAGGATGGTTCTGTGAACTCAGCTTATAGAAGAATGAGAGGATTCTTCAATTGGATTTCAACTAAGGTGGATGGATTTCCAAATGGCATACTTAATAAGATGCCATTTACTCCATCAAAGACAATCACCAAGTCATTCAATTCACAAGAGATGGAGAAGATAAAGAAGTTTATATCAGATGAGAAGGATTCCAAACTTTGGGGATGGTTTATACCGATGTTATGTGTGATGCTTGAAACGGGATGTAGGATTAAAGAATTATGTAATATGAAGATAAATGATGTTGAACCATCAACAAGAATATGGAGATTTAAGGGTAAAGGTCAATTCGGTGGAAAGGAAAGAATACAGCGATTACCTCAATATGTATGGGATATGATTGAAGAGTTAATTGTGGATGAAGATGGATACTTAAGAACGGACAAAGAGTATGTGTTTCATATGAGGTTTTACAAACCATACAACTTGAAAGCACATCCCGACAAGTGGTTATATATTAGAGATGTTTCAACTCCATTTACACACTATGGATTTAGAAACAAGTTTAAGAAGATGGTAAAAGAATTGAACCTTACAAAAGGTTTATCACCTCACTCCTGTAGAAGATATTACATCACCGAAATGTTGAAGAAGACCAAAGGTGACATCCCACTTGTTGCTGATTTAGTTGGACACTCTACTTGGGATATGGTGAAGAGATACGCAAAGTCTGTTATTGATGATGAGACTATTACAAACATTGGATTGTTTGATGATACAACTTCTAAGACTGCTTCTGTTCCTATTATGATTACAAAGAAGATGAGAGTTGAATTAAAGAAGATGATGTATTCCGAAGAGAAGATTAGAACCTTAACTCCAATTCAAGCACACGAAATAATAGAACGAGGATTTTAATTTATACAACCTCATAGAATCCTGCGAGCCACATTCTCGGATTCTATTCGGTTTTACAATTTTAAGAAGAGAGCCAGAGATGAGACTTGAACTCACAACCCCCGCATTACGAATGCGATGCTCTACCAATTGAAGCTACTCTGGCTTATATCTTTCCTATTAGGTCACAAGACATATAGATAAATTAATGAACATTTTAGTTTTGTTTCATCTCCTACCCCCTACCCCACGCAGTTTCTCGTGAATCCAAACTTTCATTTTTAATAAAAGGATGCCCTAACCTCTTTCCATATCGGTGTCACTTTTTACTCTATAGGGTTTCATACACATCTACACACAATAGTCTTAAATGACTGGCATTTGTCCTTTAATTCAGGTATTATTGTATTAGGTATATGATGATTAAGGGTGCTAAATAAAGGAGTGTATAAACGAAATATGAAAGTAGATGTAAACAAACTAAGACATCATCCATTCAACTCTGAAGTGTATATGCTATCTGATATTGAATCATTAAAAGAATCAATTAAGAGTGTCGGACTTCTTGAACCATTAGTGATAAACAAACAGAATGAAGTCATTAGTGGAAACCGAAGATTAGAAGCATTAAAAGAATTAGAGATGAAGAAGGTTGATGTGATTGTTAAGGAATTGAATAAGGAAGATGAACCACTTCATATCATATCACATAATTCACAAAGAATTAAAACAGCAAGAGAATTGTTGAATGAGATTAAAGTATTAACATCATACTACAAGAAAGGTCAAGGATTCAGAAGTGATTTGACTTCGTTGAATATGAAACGAGGTGGATGGAAAGATGATATATCTAATGAATTAGGAATCAGTACATCAAAGATATACAAACTCCTTTACATAGATGATGTGTTTCCCGAATTGATTGATATGATAGATGATGGAAGAATGACTATTCATCAATCGTATGTAGAAGCAAAGAGAAGAAAGATTCAGAACACGATTGATGACAATAAAGATACACCTAATAAACCTTCAATCATTACAACCGATAGATTCACAATCTATAATAAATCATCAGCAGAGATGACAGAGTTAGAAGACAAGTCTGTTGATATGGTGATGACATCTCCACCATACTATTCACTTCGTAACTATGGTAAAGACGGACAGATTGGATTAGAAGATTCAATTGAAGATTATATCTCAAACCTTATGCTAATATTTGATGAAAGTTATAGAGTGTTAAAAGATGATGGTGCTTGTTGGGTTGTTATTGGTGACTCATATATAGATGGATGTTTAGGAAGTATTCCTCATCGGTTTGCTATTGAAATGATGAATCACAAGTGGATACAGAGAAATTGTGTAGTGTGGCATAAGACTAATCCAAAACCCGAATCTGTTAAAACAAGATTAGGAACATCTAACGAGTTCATCTTCTTCTTCACTAAGAATAAACAAGACTATCACTTTGATGTGGATTCAATAAGAGTTCCATACAAACAGAATCAATTTGATGAGATGAGAAGTCCGAGACATCACAATCTTAAAGGAGACTTCCAAAGACATACTCCAATAGTTCAACACAAAGATGGTAAAGTTCCATTAGACTTTATTGAGATTGCTAAACATTCATATGGAGTCGGAAAGAGTCTTGGAATGGAAGATGTAGAACACGGAGCAGTATATCCTAACGACTTGTGTTATTTACCAATTAAATCAACTTCTAAGAATGATGGATTGGTGTTAGACCCGTTTTGTGGAAGTGGAACTACAGGTGAAGTATCAATTGAATTAGGCAGAAGATTCGTTGGATATGAAATCAATTCCAACTTCGTTGAACTGACAGAATTAAGATTAAGTAATAAAGTAAAATTGATGAAACAGAAAAACGGAAAAATGGATTAGTAATTGAACTTAACGAAAGGTTCACAACCCATCTGTTTTTCTGTTTTTCTATAAGAAAGTATTTAGTCTCGGTAAACTCTGTAATTCATCTCTTTACACCACTTCTCTAATTTAGCATTCTCTGACTTAATCCAACTTCGTGTTAATGTATCAAGTGGTGCTACAAACTTACCTTGAATGATTGTTACTGCTCTCTTCTTCAACTTCTCATCATCCCATCCACCTACATCCTTAAATGTTCCTAAGTGAATACGAGGTTGTTCTCTTCCCATAAATCTCCATTTACATTGAACTGAGTTATACTTCTCCCTTCTGATTATATAGAGTGCTGGAATAATTGATTTAGACAGATTGTATACGATTCTCTTTCTGTACTTCAATTCGTATTTGTATTCTTTCAACTGAAGTCTCTTCTCCTTTATCTGTCGTCTCTTAGACATATGACTTCTGTTGTAGTGTGGTGATGACTTATCCAAGTATTTAATCTCTTCTTGCAGAGACTTAATCTTATTGGGAATGTGTTTGTTAATACTTCTTTCAAGTGAACGAGTCCTTCCCATCTCTACTGATAAATGTCCGTATTGTTTGTTGGAAGCATACTTGAACTTGATGTCTTTTGGCATCCACCATTTATCAATCAAATATTCAGAAAGAGATGAAGCTGTACCACCTCTACTCCTACTCATCTTTACCTTACCACCACCTCTACTTGAACCACTTGAACCAATACTTCCACTACCCCATTTGACTCCACTTATCTCAATGTAACCAAGTAAGGTTTTTGTATCTACATCCCTTACCTTTTGTTTACTGCCACCAACTTTGATTTCCATACTAACTCCTTTTAATAGCACCCACTTGAAACGATATAAATGAAGATAAGCCTTATGTTCTATTAGAGACAATGAGAAACACAACACAACAGAAAACGAGAACGAAATTGATTCATTCAGCACCCACTTTAGACGAGACATTCACCTCTATGAAGTATATTAAAGTGTAAGATAAATAAAGGAGAAACAAATGACATTTACAGACCATTCATTAGAAAGAATTGACGAAAGATTAAGAGGTCAATTGAAATTAAGTAAGAAGAAAGTGAACCATTTTAAGAAGAAGATTATGAGAGCGGGTTTTGTTTACCCACATCAGAATCAAGCTGTTAGAATAGCAAAGTTAGACGAGAAAGTGAAGTTAGAGAGGAATTGGAATAAGTCAAAGTTTGCTGATGAATTATGGGCAATCATCAACAACAATCGTGTGATTAGTGTGATGTTTAGAAATGGGAATCAGTCAAAGACTCTTGAACATTTCAATTACGGAGTTGATTTCATATGGAGTGTGGTTTAAGCACCCACTTCATACAATATAGAATGATTTTTGCTGTATGTTATAGTATGAAGAGAAAGATTTGTTTATTGTTAGTTGTTAAAGTGATGGAATGGGTTTTTTTGTGTTCAGTTACTCCTTTGTTTGTTCCCATTCCATCCATCTCCTATGAGACGAACAGCACCCACTTAAACGAATATAAATTAAAAAGAGTTGTATGTTATAGTGTAAAGAGAAACAAGAGGTTATTAAATGAGACATATTAAAACAATGAGAAACAAGAAAGAAGAAGTCATCAAGATGATTGAATGTGATGAATGGAAGAAGTTGAGTGAAGTGAATGACTTGTGGAAGTCATTTGAGGTGAATTGAGATGGGTGTTACAGATTTAGGAAACAGAGATTACGATGACATCGTCACCAATCAAGTGAAGTGGAATCAGTTTGTTGCTTTTGTTAGGAAGTCTTTGGAATGGTGGAAGAAGTCATATGGGTTTGATACAGATGAAGACATTACTGAGTTTGCAAATGGAATTACAGAATATTATGACATACCGAGTGATGATGATTGGAGAGAAATGATGTCAGACATTAGACAGATTGTTGAAAGAGAAATGGAGAATGATTAGCACCCACTTCCATCAATACATACACAGATATTTTGTATGTTATAGTGTAAAGAGAAACAAGAGGAAACAAAATGAGATTTAACTACAGACAATTAAAAGAAATGAAAAACATAGGAACGATGGACGACTTGAATGATTATGGCATTGATGTTGGTTTTTACCAAACAATCAAGAAAGTCAGATATGGAAAAGAGATTAGAACATTCATTCAATTCAATCACAAGAACGGAACAAAGACACATCAGATTGGAAACAACATCAAGACTCAGAATATGAGAAACACATTGCTGAAGATGGTGAAAGATGGAATTGAGTTTCTTGTTCTTCATCTTCACGGAAGAGGTCAAATGGATTCACATCTCTTGACAATTGGAGTGAGAGCGTGATTAGGAATAGCACCCACTTCAATCAATATAAATGTAAATGTATTGTATACTATAGTGTAAGGTTAAACAAGAGGTTATTAAATGAATATTAAAATGAAATTAAACAATCCAATGACAGCAATAGTCGGAAGAGTTGAAAGAAGAATTGACGATGAAATCCACACATTTGCCAAAGTCAAAGAAGATGGAAGATTCAGAACAATCTTCGTTGGAAGTAGAATTATAGCACCCAACTCTGACATTTAAGTCAGAGATTGGTGTTATGTTATAGTGTAAGGTAAATCAGTTATTAATTAAACAATTAGAGGTTAGAAATGAGACAAAAGAAAACAATCAGAATTGAAACAAACTCACTTGAAAGAGTGAATCAAGAAGCACAGAATCACATTCACTTCAGAAACAAGAGAAACACTTGGAATGTTGGAAGTCATCAGATTGATGGAGAACATTGGACAATCACAAACGAAGATGAGATTCTTGAGGACTTCGGTTATTAGGATGTTTGACGAGTTGAAGATGCAAGACTCCATCGTGAAGATGAATGAGTTGGTTGAGATTCTTGAAGAGTTGAAAGAAACATTCCCGAATCAAATGGTGGCAGGGTTTCTTTATGAACTGATGACTCAATTAGTTGATGAAGAGACTCTGTATGAGTTGGTGTTATTAAGAGACAAAGGAAACAAAGATGATTGTTAGGAATCCAATTTATCACAAGATGTTGAAAGACTTTGTGGAACACATTGAAAGACGAGAACAGAGTAGTGGATGGATGATTATTGACAAAGGTTTATACCGAGACAATTCAAGTTTCTGCAAGAAACAAGTGAATCGTGGTGGAGAGATTGTGTTGAATCTATTCGCTAAGTGGAAGACGATGAGTGACAAAGAGTTGGATTGGGAAGTGGACACATTCTTAAGGAGTTGGGATGAAAAGTGATAAATCAATTGATGAGATATTCCGAGAGTATGTGTGGAATAAACTGAGACCACCATTCAAGAATGAAGATGGTGAGTATGTTAATGAATATGGTGAATTGATAGATATGAGATGGTGGGATAATGTTACGAAGTATATGCCACACAAAGTTAGAACAGCAATATACAATATGAAGAAGAGAGGTAAACAGAAATGAGTATGAATTATTTAGAGAAACACGAAGAACAAGTTGATGGGTATGAGATACTATGGGATATGGCAAGTAGTCTATGGAAGAATCTAACACTTGAAGAGTTTGAGGAAGCATTAGCTGAAGAAGGATATGACGATTACTATTGCAGAGTATTAATTGGATTACAAGACCTTGAATGGATGAAGAAGACATTCGGTGGTGATGGTAAAGGATTATTACGAAAGAGGTACAAACAACTTCAGTCGGGTGAATTAGATAGAGTTGAAAATGAGAAGATTGAAAAGTTGAAGAATCTTAAAAATAGATATGAAACATTCTTGATGAATCAGAAGGATTACAGCACCCAAAAGAAACATAATAAAGAAGAATTAGATGTATAATAGAATAGAAATGATAAGAAACAAGTTAGAGGAATCTTAATGGAGAAGACGAAGAAGATAGAGAATAAATCTCTTAGTGGGATGTCTGTCAATCAAGTGCTATCATCAACTTGGAGTGAAGACAAGAAGAGTGATGTGATATGGTTCACAGATATTAAGAACAAGAAACCTTCAATTGGAATTGACATTGGACAAACACTCACATTTCTTTCACATAACGGATTCAATCTGTTACAAGAAAGTAGTGATAGAAGAGCGGGTTGGGATGTCATTCAAGTTGAAGAGAAACAGATTAAGCAACACGATATGGATACGATTAGAGGATTCATATATGATTACTTTGCTGATAAACCATCTGAGTGGTGGGATGATGAAGAGAAGTATGGAGTTGAAATAGAGAAAGGTGTTAAACCTGTTAGTTGTTGGTCTAAGATTCAAGTGATGAATCACCTCTTCACTAAGTTGAAGTTCACAAAGGATATGATTGGGTTTCAGATTAAACAGAAGATGAAGAATCCATACACAATCAATTCAATTCCGATGATGAAGGATAGTGTTGATGAAGTGTTTTTGCCATTCAACAATCAGATTGTTCATATCACACCTACATCAGTCAAGACGATTGATTACCAAGATATGGACTCAAACAAAAGTTTGATATGGGAATCACAAAAGAACAAACACAACATCTCAGTTGAGCAAAACAAAAGAACGATTATGAATAGTCACTTTGGAAAGTTCTGTGAGAAAGCGACATCATCAAAGGTTAAACCCGTGAATAGTGTGAACGATTGGAAAGATGCTTTTGAGAAGAATGATGATGTGTTGAAATCATTGATGACTTCATACGGATATATGATTAGTCACTTCAACAATCCTTCAAGACCTGTGTGTCCTGTCTATGTGGATGGAGATGCTGAGATTGGAATGGAGAATGGAAGAAATGGGAAATCACAAGTGATGTTGTCAATTAGATATTGGAAGAAGTTATTGCACAAAAGTGGGAAAGACTTCAACCCCAAACAACTTGGATGTTGGGGAAATGTGGAGTTAGATACAAAGTTCATCTGTATTAATGATGCGAGGAAAGACCTCAACTTTGAGGACTTATATGATAGATTGGCAGATGACTTTGAGGTTAGACCTCTCTACTCAAACACATTCGTGATTCCAAGAGACAAGAAACCTAAGATTGGAATTACAACGAATTACCAAGTGATTACTAAAGGTGCGAGTGGGAAACATAGATTACACACAACACCATTCAGTTCATATTGGTTGACTTGTTTAGAACAAGGTGAGAATCCTTCAGACAAAAACCATTTAGGAAAGATGATGTGGGAATATGATTTCACACACAACGATTGGAATCTGTTTTACAATTATGGATTCTTATGTATTCAATCATTTCTTCAAGTTGGATTACACAAGTGTGATACAACTGAACAAGAGATAAAAGGAATCATTAGAAAGTGGGAAGGAAACAAGAATGATGGCGTTGTGGAATGGTGGATTGACATTGTTGAAAACAACAAGATGAAAGGATTGTTAGTTGATGGAGTGAATCAAGGTGTTAGAAGAAGAGACATCTTTGACAAGTTTGTAGAAGACTTCAAGAACGAGACTCTTATTAAACTGAATTGGTGTCAAGATGAAGGAAGGTTTTACAAGATGTTGTTTGATGTTACACAACAAATGGGATGGGATTGGAATCCTCACAAAGCACATATGGGGGATTCAATGAACTCACGAAAAGAGATTAAAGAGAAGAATGGTGAAAGAGAATATTGGGTTAGGATTCACAAGGATTAGCACCCACTATTAGGAAATGTTATACGAATCCTTCGTATAATATAGTATAAACAAGTTAAACGAGATGAGGAGACAATATGTCTACTAAAGAGAAGAAAACGCCTTACAAGGACGCACTCAAGATGGTTGAGTCGGGCATTCTGACAAAGAAGAACCTTGAAGAAGGAATCGCACAAGGAATTATTGCGAGTTCTTCACCTACTCGTGGGAATGGAAGATTTGTGTTAGTTGGAAGTGATTCCAAGACACAGATTGAGCCTACTCTTTATTTCAAGGGTGGAAATGGATTACCATACACCAAAGAGATGAATGAGTTGAGACAGAAGTTCAACGAGTTGAAGAAGAGTTACTGCACACCTTCTACACTAATAGGAGTAGAGAAAGCATAACTCTTAGAGTTGGGATTGATGGAGTTGGTTTATTAACCTTGTGTGAACTCCATCAATACTCAACATAGTCTAAAGATAGAATTGACTTTTCAGAGGAAGAAAGGTCATTAACACAATAATAATAGGATAGAATATGAAGTTTAAGAAACACAATATAGAACCAATACGGAAGCGAACATCACAATGTGGTGATGATGAAATCATTATTAAGGAATCAGATAGAGGTGGTGTTAGTGAAAGTAGTTATTCATTTGTTTCATATGGTGATAGGTTGGATACGATTAACAATCTTTTAGTTGAAGATGAACATAATGAAATCAAAAACCTACTTCCTGCTGATTATGGATATTCAACAATAAGAGTTCAAGTTGATGTTGATGCGAAAGACAGACTATATCACTTAGACCACTTCGTGGAAGGATGGAGATTTGTTTTAAGTCAAGGTTATGAATGTGACATCAAGGAATTAGCGAAGGAATATAAGACTTGGTTTGATGGATTCATTTATGAAGCATACACGAAGTCGGAAGCTCTAAAAGGTTGGAATGCTGAAGGTGGGATTGGTGAAAGAATCCATTCAAGATTGAGGAATGATTTCACGAACTATCTTGATGAGAAATACTTCAAGGAAGAGCGTGAAAGACAAGAAGAGATACGATGGGAAGAAAGAAGACGAGAACGAGAGTTGGAAGAACAACGAATGATGAAAGAAGTTGAAGAAAGAAAATCGGTGTTTGATGTGATTGATGAGATTGGTGAAACGATTGAAGATGAACAGACGGAAGAAGTTGAAGAAGTGAATGTCTGATTGACTGATACACAGGAGAGTTGTTGGTTACTCCAAACTATGACCATTCCAACAACTCTCCACCAAATTAATTGAAGGATTAGAATATGAATAGAGATAAGTGGATATTAGATGCTACTGCAAGAATTGTAGAGATATTTAATATATTTAGTGAATCAGACAAGAATGAAGATACTTGGGAATTGTTATATCACTTGTTAATGGAATTAGGGTTTTATGAATTGGACTCCGATACATCAGATGAAGGTGGAAGATATTTTTATATTGATGGTGATACAAGATTTAAGAATGGATGGTATTATGATTATGAGAAGCAAGACTTAATTAATTGGCATAAGGAAACGAAAGATGATTAATAAAGATAAATACAAACCATATGATAGAAGTCTTGTTGGTGCATTACATACCATTATTAGCAGTAAGATAAATCTATGTTGGGTTGAATTACATAATAGAGAGTTTAGAGAATTAGTGATTGGTGAACTAATAGGTGAAGTGTATAAAGAAGTGTTGGACTTCCACTATGGAGTTAAAGATGACTGAAGTTGTGAATTGGAATAAGGTCAGTAGAGTAAGTGAATTAGAGTCGGTGATGAATGAAGTAAGATTACGACCTACTAAAGATAATGAGATTATTATTGAAGTGCCTAAATACTACGAAGAATACTTCTATTGTGGTGTATGTGAAGAGAAGAGAGTCAGAATCAACTACGATGAGATTGAAAGAAGAAACGCGCGTTTCGTCGTTTTTCTTTCACCTTCTGAATTTGATTAAATATTCTAATACCGTCTTTCATAATAATTCGAGACTTACGATTTACTATAAAAAAAACATCCTTCTTATCGTTTTCTTGGATATTTAGCCGATTTGAAAGATTAAAAGTTTTTGGGTCAACTTTCCTCATGTTTTGCCTTTTTATTGTATGTTTTTGAAGAAACCTTTATTCCAATATAATGCCACACGGGCGCTATTAACCCAACAGATTCAGAAATATAATATTTGCAATCTTTGAATTTGAAAAATCTCTCTAGGCCAACTGTGTGAACCACTATTTTATCTAAACCTTTAATAGAGGTGTATATCTTTGACATATCTGGAAATTGAGGGTGTTTTTTATATGGGGTATTTCCAATTAAAAAGTTAGTTCCGGATCTGTTCACGTGCCCAACTATACAAGCTTGCTGCTCTAGGTTTATTACTCTGTCTAATATGACAATTTTTTTAATAGAAAGGTCTTTTGTTAGGTTTGACACAGACCTTGGATTTAAACATAATTGATTCAGCTTTTCAGGAACAATATGTGTATGTTTTTCTTTTTCA
>MDTB01103008.1_pt1 | contig 11864 bp, 9 predicted proteins | sample 811161 | NCBI WGS metagenome assembly MDTB01 (sample SAMN05326650, study PRJNA326480) | marine metagenome | isolation source: seawater | place: Mediterranean Sea | collected 2009
CGCCGCCACCTTCTCCCCCTCCTCCTTCGCCGCCACCTTCTCCCCCTCCTCCTTCCCCCCCTCCTCCTTCGCCACCACCTTCTCCCCCTCCTCCTTCGCCTCCACCATCACCGCCGCCGCCGAGTCCGCCACCCTCTCCACCACCGCCATCGCCGCCTTCCCAGGGCTGCCTTAGTTTCGTGCAGGACTGCATCGACCTGCCACAAGCGCAGTGCCTCGGCTCGTGGACTGTATCCTCATACAACAATGATGTGCGATGCACCATGGAAGACCACAGTGGTACCGGGACACTCTACTGTGACCGCGATAGCACCTACACCGACATGGACCAGTCACTCAAGTGCGACGCCGCGCCACCCTCGCCACCACCATCGCCACCACCTTCTCCCCCTCCTCCTTCACCATCACCGCCACCCCCCTCGCCACCACCTTCTCCCTATCCATCACCTCCTCCGTCACCCTTTTCTCCACCCTTGAGTCCACGCCCTTCTCCAAATTCGCCTCCGATTCCTCCACCACTTGTTCCTCCCCCGCCATCCCGAAATGTCGTTCTCACTAATCTTCAGGGTCCGGGTGAACCAGAAACCACTTGTGATCAAACTTGCACGAATATAGGATTACAGTGCGAAAACTTGGATCACTTCACATGGATTAATAGTCACTTCTCCGACGCAACAAGTCTAGAAACTTTTTATCTTCAAACTTTTCAATCGGTTGGTGTTTCGTGTAATTCTACTTCCGTATTCAACGAACTTCAATGGTCAGATTCATGCACGCGTGGGACACCATCGATCCGTTACGATTCCTCAACCAATGCTGTGGAATGTCGTTGGGTCGGAATGCATACTCAATTCGCAACCCAACTAGCCCTTGCTCATTGCAGTGCAAATAATCCTCCAAATACAAGTAAATTATATAGAGAGAACGGATACAATAATTGTCACAGATCATTCTCGGATGGGTCTGATACGGGAAAGAGTCTGTGTTTTTGTTCGCAGTTGCCTCCATCCCCACCATCACCGCCCACTCCACCATCGCCGCCCACTCCACTTTCACCGGGAGAGAGTATGTCCGACGGGATTACATTCACCATCGGTGCATCCACTACAACCTTTACGACCTCTCAAGTCGCCACTGCAGTATACAATGTCTTGGTGGCCAATGGTTACTCAGTTTCTACGGAACATGTTTTGGTCACAGTATGCAACACAAATCTTTTCTGTGTTACCATATTGTTACCGAATACGTCAGGTCGTCGGCGCCTCCAGACAATTGTAATGTCTGAATTGGTTACATTCTTAGACTCTACTGAGTTTACGGATGAAGTAGAGACAGAACTCGGTGATGATATCACTGTAAGTGACGTCACATCGTCAAGCGTTATTGTGAGAGCTCCTCCTCCGTCTCCGCCCCCTCCGTCTCCACCTCAGCTCCCGCCTCCTCCTCTTCCTCCGTTCTCGCCGGGTGGTGGAATTTGGGGAGATCCACATATTCACTTTGCACATGGAGGATATGCAGATTTCAGAGGAATTAACAATACGTTGTTCGCAATGTTGTCTGCTCCAGGTGTTCAGTTTGCGGTGCGTACAATGGATACTGTCTTCCTGCTGCCACGGCCTCAGCTGGTTCATGGATCGTTCTTCACTGAAGCGTCGTGGATAGTACGTGGTTCAACGAGTGGGAAGCTCTACGGTATCATCGCGAAGTCAGACAATGTAGGATTTCAAGTATTTGATATCAAAACCAATACACTGGTTGCATCCAAACAGGGAATATGGCAGCAGTGGTGGGTAGATGGTATACGGGCATATTCGAAACAGTCAACAGTTTATGTTCGCTCGTCCGGATGGGAAGTTAACGTGACGCGCCAGCCGATATACAATTACATTTCTGGACCTTCTCATTGGAGATTCGACATATCCATGCGAAAACTCGACAACACCTTCTTCTCTCGCTATCATGGAAAGAGCAGTTCTACCTGTTACCCACACGGGATCCTGGGACAAAGTTGGGACGGTGATAACATAGCAGTCGACGGAAAAACCGATAGCTACAAGTATCAAGCATCCAATCCAATCATTACGACCACTGCACAGGCAGAGGGAGCCATAGAAGGAGTTGCGAAAGAGTATATTGTGAAGAGTTTACGCGATCCGTATTTCAAGTATACTAGATTTTACAACTTTCACAATGACACCTGTGACCAACGAAATGTAGAAGGACTATCCGGCACGCACAGAGAAGTTCGTCACGTGGCTGAAATCGCCACTACAGACGACAACGAAGGTAACAACGTGAAATAAAAAAATACACAACTTAATAATGCCTATTCGTTTCAACGGTAGAACATACAGAATGACTACACAACCTAAAACACATACAAAGCTACACCACATAACCAAATCGGGTTCACACGGGAGAGACGGGGCGAAACCGTGCACGTTGCCTCATGTTCACGCCCGATGGATTACTATCCTCAACCGGCGTTAAGGAACGTGCGGCGGACGGCTTCACATCGTTGAACACGTACTCGACCGTTTGAGAAGAGCTCTTGTTTTCCACAAACGAACGACATGTGGATCTCAATACTCTTTTTTTGCATGTGTCACCCTTTGATTGCTCTGCCCTAAAGCTGGGAAGACAACTGGTATGGAACAGTACATCCGCGGTTCCGCTTCCGAATTCTCCGAGCTGTCCCGTCATGATAGATGTAGTCACTCCCCTGGCGTTTTCAGTCTCTGCATAGATTGCTGCATCGCACAACACGTCTATCGTTTCTTCGAAAGATGCCCTCATAAGTGGAGATGTATCTGCCTTGTTGATTCCATGGCGGTTGAGAGGGACAAGTTTCCCGTTGCGACACATACTGTCTACTATCAAGGCCAAATGTCGATCATCCACATATTGTCCGTCGAACGAGATAACAGTCTTTATCTGGTCGAACAGGACGTGCGCACAAGCTTCGATTCCGAGCATATTCAAAACTTCCCATACATCATTAGATGTACATCTTTCCCAGTCGACGACATCAGAAGCAGCACAATCCGAAAGAAAGGTTCCATATGCCAGAACCGTTTGCTCTTCACCGCGATCAACTATGGTTACCGGAGCTGTAGATAGTTTGAGCGAACAAGCCGGAACTGCAGCTGCACTCGTGACGTGTGGGTGTCCGCATACCAAAACTGTATCTAGCAACATATTGGCTGCACGATGAATCATGATTGCCTCTTGGTCTGGGGCCAAATTACCCATCGCTTGCATACTGGCTACGTGTCCGAAGCGAATCCGTACAATCCAAGAAACTGAGTTGGTCTCCGATGAAATTACGTGTGCGCGGTTCCCCAGTCGCTCTCTCAGCATTGCCCGTATTGTTGGTGGATTCAAAAGCCGTGTACGCATTACCTCACGATGTAGATCCATTCGAACGACGTACGATGAGTACGACTCAATCGTAAACTCCGGATTGATGGCCCTATCGAGCTCAACCATCCAAACGTCATCTTCCGTGCTGGACGTATTTATGTCCGGATCGTATACTATATCGCACTGCAGTACTATATCTGTGAGCCTTGTAAGAGGTAAAGTATTTGCAAAGTAGTCCGCAAACTCGCTCGATTGTGAATAAGGCTCGCGGAACCGAACTACCGTCAGTGGAGTTTTGGGAGATTTTGAAGCGTCCACAAGCTCCTTCAATTTAGGGATGCCCAGCGTCACGTTTTTTGCAGAGACTCCGGCAAAGTGAAACGTGTTGAGTGTCATTTGAGTACAGGGCTCCCCGGTAGACTGTGCTGCCAGTGATCCTACGGATTCCCCGGTCGGACATTGCGCTGCATCGATTTTGTTCTTGAGGGTTTGAATGACTTCATCTAAGTATTCCTTGTTGAGATCAGCGACAGCAGATGCACAACAGAGGTCCAAAATAGATACCCCGACAACACTTGGTGTGTTGACGCGGGTTGCCAATTGAATAGCCACATTGGATGCGTACTCGGGGGATACGACCCCATGTACAGATTTGGTTTTCCGTGAAGAGGACTTCATTCTTCGAATCGTGTTACGGACCCTACTAGGATTGAACGGCAACAAAACTCGAAGATCTAGTTCAGATGTCAATACGTTTACCTTGGAATAAAGGACGTCCTCACGAAGTTTGAAGAAGAGGCTGGCCTCTTGCGTATTCATACGTTCTTGTATCTTCTGAACGTCTGAATTCAATACGCCAAGCTTCACCCTCTCGAGGAGCGCAGGATGCATTCCATCTGAACCCCATTTGAAAGATATCACCTCTCCAAGTGCATTTCGGATCGTTCCGTCTGTATGTGTGAGATGATCTTCGAACGATTTATTCATTCTTCTCTGGAGGTATCCTGTCTGTGAGGTTTTGACGGCCGTGTCTACGAGACCTTCTCGTCCTCCGATCGCATGAAAGAACAGGTCGGTAGGTGACAAACCAAGTGCATAAGAATTGGTAACGAACCCGCGACTTGCAAGTGACAAATCATCACTCCCAAAACATGGGAGTGTTCGATTCCCTTTGTCGGCGGTGATCCTGGACCCTTCCAAAGACTGTTGTCCCAGTGCAGCACAAATTTGAGAAAGATTGATAAAGGTTCCCTTTGAACCTCCACCCACCATTCGGCGTATGGCATTCTTTTCGTCCATGTGCTCGTTTACTATACTCCCACACTGCATGAGAGTCTTTGAAAGAAGGCGAAGAATGCTTCGTTCTGCTGTGAGAGCAACATCAGCGGGTACATCATCGACCGAGACTTCTTTCTGAATCTCTTCGCACAGATGTGTAGCCTTTGCCAATCGTTCTGAAACCTTGTCGTGACCTTCTTTGCTCAACATAACGTCGTGAATACCCACTTCGTGACCTCTTATAAGCAGGAACGAATGAGTCAGACGCTGCGCATCATCAAAGAAACGACAGCACGCATGACCCCCGAATTCTCGACATATGACGTCTACGATTCCTCCAGACGCAGTACCCACGTGTGCTTTACGGAGAGTACCCATCAAAAGTCGTCCATTTCTGACGATCAGGGTTGCATCATCTGTCACAAGAGCGTCTGCGCTTAGAGATTCCGGTTCGACGTAGAGGCCCCCGGGAAGAACTTTTGAAAAGATTTGCTTTCCGGTCCAAAAACGATGCACCTTTCCGTCACTATTAATGACGAGAGCAGGCTTGTCGAGAGTTTTCTTGGTCCGGAGTGTACTTCCTATCATCCTGCATGTATCGCGATGTGAGAATGCAGATCCAGGTAAAGACAGCAAGTGTAAGCCCAAAAGACTGTCTTGTACGATTCCCATGGTTGGCTTATTACTTTGAGGACCCACGATGTTCTGTGTGACGGAAAGCAAAGTAGAACACTCTGCACGTGCAGCAAGACTTTGTGGCACGTGTAGATTCATCTCATCACCATCGAAGTCTGCATTGTACGGAGCTGCCACCACGAGTGAAAGGCGAAATGTATGACCCGGCATCAACCTCACCCTGTGAGCTTGCATTCCATGCTTGTGTAGACTTGGCTGTCTATTAAATACCACAATATCATCATCGTCAAGATGTCGTTCGACTACTTCACCATATTTGAGAATGATCGATTCACGGTCCTTGGTGTGGGCCAAGTTTGTGACGCTCCCATCTGTGTGTATGATGGTTTCAGCTCCTTTGACGTCAGTACTCCCCATGCGAACGCGTTTCGTAAGCTTTATTATATTTATGGAGTTCACGGTTTCCGGAACAGTGAGCGTCTTGGCGATTGTATAAGGAACGCCTACTCGATCGCATGCAAAGTATGGATCGGGTGTGATGACACATCGTGCTGAGAAGTCGACGCGCTTTCCCATCAGGTTGCCGCGTACGCGCCCCTCTTTTCCTTTCAGCCTCTCAGATAGTGTTTTTTGAGCGTGTCCTCCCCGAGATGCCGTTGGCTTGTATCCTCTGACATTACTGTTGACGATTGAGAACACCTCATATTGCAGTCTTGCGATGCGTTCTATGGATTCAAGGGACAGCTCTGTGACGTCTTGCCACTTGCACCCAAAATGTGCCTCTAATTCGAGAGATCGCTTCAAACAGTCGAGCAGTTTCACTGTAAGATCATTTTGGCCTCTGGACCTACTTCCTTCGGAAGCGTATATTGCAGGTCTGGTGCACGGAGGAGGAACCACCAGAGTTTGCAAGATCATATTCTTAGGATGCGACATGTGCGGATCGAATCCGAGATGTTCACAATCCGCGTTGGTCATGTTTTTCAGTATGGAGAGGGCTTCCTTCGCAGTGAAGTGTGCGGTGCAAAACTCCTTTTCTTCGTCACACTCCCATTCCATATCGGAGGGCCAATCGATTTTTAATCCGAGAGGAAGTCTTTGAAAGGAAGGGCGACACATTCCGCAATGTGGACACTGTTTCCTCGACTTGAGTAAGTTGTGCAATGCAGCCAACTTGTGTCGCCCATTCGTATCTTTTATGGATGCCAGATCTTCTTCTGTCGCACATAGGCGGGAGCATGTGAAACAAACTGTCCGAAGAATTTTCAGTACCGTGTCCACGAAGCCGGTGTGATACATGGGGTATGCCAGCTCTATATACCCGACATGTCCTTGGCAACTCCTGGCATCTCTCATGCACGAGGCACATAGATGCCTTCTATCCACAGATCCCATTAAGGGGTCCAACAACCCTCCACTGTTTGGCAGACCACGATAGTAAAGAGTTGTATCCGTTACCTGCACAACCGATATCTTGCGCACCTCTTCCGCAGATAAGAGTCCGAACCGCAATTTACTCGGACGAACCGGTTTTTCACGCGTGGAAGAGTATGTCAACATATTTTACACGTTGTCGCATTTCACCTCGACATCTGTATTCTGATTTACTCTGGCATACGCAGTACATCGGAAATTACAGTATTCTTGTTGAATATCAACCCCACAATTCGTTGAGTTCTACAATCATACGTCGTCATTTGGTGAAGTAGAAACCTCACTAGTTCGCTGTTGTGGTCCAATTCCGAACAGTCAATAATGTCTTCTCTTGTAAACTTTATGAGAGGTGCATCAGCGGGGATACACTCATCGTAAAACTGAAGGTAGGCGACCGGCTCTTCGGTTGCGAGTGCTTTGGAGGCATGCATGGACAAGAATACTTTGAAGACTTTTCTCTCACGTTCCATGGATGTTGAAGGTGGGCGTAAAAAAAAGGGTTATCTTTTTGTACGCAGACTGAAAAGAATGACTCCAACAGTGTGGGGACCGGTGATGTGGAGGGTACTTTTTGCCACCGCGTGGTATTGCAAAGACAGTCAGATCGATTCGTTTCGTGACATCTTATTGCGCCTCATTCCTCAATTGCTTCCGTGCCATGATTGCAGGCTCCACTTCAGAATGCATAGGTCAGAGGTGACTAAGAAGGCAAAAGGTGAGCCGCGAAACGCTGAACACGCGTTTCGATGGCTGTACTACCTCAAAGATGAGGTCAACAGGTCTTTGACCCCTCCAGTGGTTTCCATACCGCTTAAAGAATTTAAAGCGCGGTACAATTTGCACGACGGTCACATCCTAAACGATGTGGATGTTGCAGATCTGCTCGTCCTTATGGCCATCGAAGCAAAGGATCTGAGGCGGGACATTGATTTCACATGTTTCTGCAATTCGATGGCCGACATGTTGCCGGTCCCTCTCGACTCGGTACTCCCCTCTCTCATGAGTGATGAGCCGCGCAATGCGATCACCACCTATGCGGTAGATATGGCACACGCTGTTCGAAAAATGAGAGGACTGGCGTGCCGCCCGTTGAAACACTACAAAGATTGGGGTAACATTTGAATTATTTGAAGACAGCTAAAATGTCAATCAGCAAAAGGATAAAAGAGATTGTGGCTATTCCCACACCGAACGCGATGCCGCAATCTCTTTTTTGTCTTGGGTCTGTTATGAACTGAACCATATTTCTTTATAGTAGTGTTCGATAAAAATGCGCATTCTTATTGTGGTGAATACAGGCGATCCAAAAAAAAGGTGTCACACCCTTCTTGATGGAACACATTCAATCGCGTCAGTTCAGAAGTCGGCGTCCACGGTGAATTCCTCTGCCAGCTCTTGCGCACCCGCTTTTCTGTATTCGCTCACGCGCCGTTCGAAAAAGTTGGTCTTCCCCTCGAGCGACTGGTTCTCCATGAACCGAAACTTGCACGCGGCATTGTACAGTTTGGGCACACCCAATTGCTTCATGAGCCGATCTGCAACGAAACGAATGTACTCTGCCATGTAGCGACTATTCATGCCGATCAAGTCGACGGGCAGGGCTTCGGTGCAAAACTCGATCTCCGCCTTTACCGCGTCGTCTATGATCTCGTAGATGACCTTGTCTTCCAGCTTGTTTTCCAGAAGAGAGTACAAAAGCACCGCGAACTCTTGGTGCTCTCCCTCGTCGCGTGCGATAAGCTCGTTGGCATGCGCGAGACCAGGCATAATTCCTTTTTGTTTCATGAAAAATATGCTACAGAAACTCCCCTGGAAGAAGATTCCCTCCACCACCGCAAATGCGACCAGTCGCTCCGCAAAGCTTCTGTCACTGTGTATCCACTTTATGGCCCAGTCTGTCTTCTTTTTTATGCATGGAAAGTTTTCGATTGCGTTTGCGAGCCTCTTCTTCTCGGCATCCGAATTGATGTACGTATCTATGAGTGTGCTGTACATTTCTGCGTGGATATCTTCCATAGCCTGTTGAAAATTATAAAAGCACTGTGCTTCATAACACGTTACTTCTTTGCTAAATCTCTCCGCTAGATTCTCGTTTACTATGGAATCTGCAACCGAAAAGAATGCAAGGACCATGGAAAGAAAGTGTTTCTCGTCTTTTCCTAACGCATTCCAGTGCTCCACATCTCCCGACAAGTCCACTTCACCCGGTGTCCAAAACATTGCACGAGTCCTCTTGTATCGTTCAAATATTTGGGGATACTCCAATGGAAACAGAGAGCGGCGTTGCGTACACGAAAGAAGAGGTTCAATCTGCGTCATTTGAGTTGTCGGGTGTGGTGGTTGGTGCCTACAACATTGATTCATAAAAAAAGAGCCGCTGTTTGAGTTAAATTGTACTAAAAATCGTGACCTATTTCCTGCAGGACAGTAAAAAAATATACGATGAACATAAAACATGCCCGCCACAAGATCTACTCGAAGAAGAAGCAGAAGCAGGCGTAAGGTCAGGTCTGCACGCCGCTACTATAGCCCATCTCCCATCAAATCGGCACCTCATGTTGTAGTTCACAGGGGGCGCAAGAAGAAGCGTACTGGTGCCAAAAAGAATCTGAATTCGCTATTCAATGCGATGTAAGAACTATGGAGTTCATCAGAATTTCTTGCGCGGCTTCGTGACACCACACACATGAGTCGCGACGATATGCACTCGCAAATGATCGCACAAATAAAACTCATGAACAGAATACGCGAGTCGCGCAAAACAACCATGTTACAGACCGTTCGAACATTCAACTTCTTGGCTCGTACCGCATGACTAATGAAACAATAATTTCGGGGGATACAAACCAACTCGAGAGACTTTTGAACAAATTCCCCACTACTGTGCAACCATTTTTTTGTCACCCAGCACTGAAAGCAGAATGTGAATTTTTTTTCCCCCGTGACAATGACAAACCCCCATGCCTCGCCGCTCACCGTCTCGTCGCTCACCGTCTCGAAGACGAACACGTTCGAAACGTGCCACGTCGTCTCGTCACTCACCGTCTCGTCGCTCACCGTCTCGAAGACGAACACGTTCGAAACGTGCCACGTCGTCTCAGTATCGTTCTGCCACGTTTCGCTTTCCTGCCAAGTTTCACTTTCCTGGAGACGTCTTCCTCGATCTGTTAGACATTCAACATAAATCATGGAAAGGTATTGATCCCGTCAATAACTTACTTAAACTTAAAAAGGTAAACTTCGATGGAGCAAAGGAAATATTCGATGATCTTGTGGAGATTGAAAAAGGTGCACCAGATCTAAATCTCTGCAATATCATGATCGATAAAATGCAACGCGTGACTCATCATGATGTATCATATGAATTAGTGATGGACATCCTTGAACACTTAATTGAACTAGATGATTATGTGGGACATAACATTCCCGTAAAAGAAATTCCAAACCAAGCACAACGTATTAAAAACCATATGGAATCAAGACTCGGCGAGATCAAACCAGCAGCCAAACCATGGCTGCTTGTGACCGTGGGGGTTCCAGGGGTGGGGAAAGGCAACGTGTTAAAAAAAGCACAACAATACTTCCCCTCATTCGAAGGACTTGGCTCACGACAATATTTCAAATGTGATCCAGATTCGATTTACGAAACTTTGAGAGCTCCTATCAAAGAAAAAGACAGTGATAGGCCCACTCGAGACTTTGTCAACTACTGGAATCACGTGAGTTTTGGTGTTGCCTTGAAAAAGAAGAGTAACATTGTTTTTGACGGGAGCGGGAGAGAGTCCAAGAACATTTGTGGACGAGTGATTGCGCGTGCACTGAAGAAAAAGTACCAAATAGGGTTTCTGGTCGTCACACTTCCGATGACGAGAATCATTGGTCAAATCTACGAACGAGATCACCCAAGAAACGCAGAGGCAGGCGTCCGGCAAACAGCCCTTAACTTCGTTCAAGACACAGCTGTCAGCCTCCTCTATCGTGTACCTGAATACATGTTGTATTCATGTATTCCAAAACAGAACATTGTCTTCATTGAAAACAATCGAACTGAACCCAGACGAGTACACTACGCCGTTGTAGCAGCACACCTTGCCGAGTGGAACACCACCGCACTTACCGATATACAAAATCGATATAATAAACTTGTCGAAATACAAGAACGACATGATAGTATGACTACGAATAAAAAATGTGCTGTGGAGCCCGAATCATGTGAACAGAAAACATTCGAGAAAGGCGAGTTTCCATGGTACCTCTACTTTCACCTCGATAAACTCAAAACACTCCATCTTAATGGCATCGACGGCGTCGGAATGCAAGCCTTTGCTTCCGCAGTCGCCAGTGGGTCGCTGCCGCAGCTCCAAGTTCTGCGGGTCTATCATAGTCAGATCGGCGACGTCGGAATGAAAGCATTTGCTTCCGCCAGTAGGTCGCTGCCGCAGCTCCAGACATTGTCGCTCTTTCACAACCAGATCGGCGACGGCGGAATGCAAGCATTTGCTTCCGCCGTCGCCAGTGGGTCGCTGCCAAAGCTTGAGACACTCTACCTCTACTCCAACTCAATCGGCGACGGCGGAATGAAAGCATTTGCTTCCGCCGTTGCCAGTGGGTCTCTGCCGCAGCTCCGCGACTTGCGGCTCTTTCACAACAAAATCGGCGACGGCGGAATGAAAGCATTTGCTTCCGCCGTTGTCAATGGGTCACTGGCGTCGCTCAAGAAGATTGTTGTCGATGACGTGCGCCACCCGCAGCTAATGGCTGCTTGCCAGGCCCGTGGCATTGAAATTGTCTGAGTGTTTGAGGACTGTGATCATATGTGATTAGTAGCGGAATCCGTGGTGTGTGGTGTGTGCGAGAAGCGGAATCCTCGTCCAGATAAATCGTATACTCCTTAAACTGTTTCACATTTTGCCAGTGGGTCACTGCCATCATTGAAGACATTGCTGATTGGCTACAACAAGTTCACTGACGCTGCCAAGGAGCATATGAAGGCCACATGCCAGGCTCGTGGCATTGAGGCCAATGCTGGGAGCCGTACCAAAAAGAATTGGCAACCATCCGTTTACGAATGGTCAGCTTTCTTCTTCACTTTCTTCTTCACTTTCTTCTTCACTTTCTTCTTCACTTTCTTCTTCACTTTCTTCTTCACTTTC
>MDTB01128241.1_pt1 | contig 11864 bp, 11 predicted proteins | sample 811161 | NCBI WGS metagenome assembly MDTB01 (sample SAMN05326650, study PRJNA326480) | marine metagenome | isolation source: seawater | place: Mediterranean Sea | collected 2009
AAAAGAATATTATTTGACAATAGATTTGCCTGGAATGTCCAAAAACGATATTGAAGTAACATTCGATAACAATCGTTTAAAAATTTCAGGACAAAGAAAGTCTGATGAATATAATTCATATGAATATGGTAAAATGGAAAGAACTTTTAGTGTACCTAACAATGTAGAAACAGATAAAATATCTGCTAAAATTGATAATGGGGTATTGAAAGTTTTACTTCCAAAAGCAAAATCGTCACTTGGAAGAAAAATATCTGTAAAGTAATTCTTTCCGATTGAAAAAAAAGAGGGGCTTTTCGCCCCTTTTTTTTTAATATCTATGCATGATTTATAATAATATCCTTGAAACCATAGGCTCTACCCCAATTGTAAAACTTAATTCAATTGGAAGCGAATTAGAATGCAATCTTTATGCTAAGATTGAAATGGTTAATCCTGGAGGATCAGTCAAAGATAGAACTGCTTTTCGTATGATTGATCAAGCTGAAAAAGAAGGACGCATTAAACCTGGAGATACACTGATTGAAGCAACATCTGGTAACACCGGAATTGGGCTTGCTTTAGCTGCTGCTGTAAAGGGATACAAACTTATCATATGTATGCCAGAAAAAATGAGCATGGAAAAAGAACTTACTATTAATGCTTTAGGTGCAAAAATAGTGCGGACTCCAACAGAGGCTGCCCATGATGATCCTCGAAGCAATTTTGGCGTTGCCAAAAAATTAAATGAAGAAATTGCCAACAGTCATATTTTAGATCAGTGGACAAATTGTTGCAATCCCGATGCACATTATTTTGATACTGCTCAAGAAATTTTAAACGATTTTGGGACTGATTTACATATGGTTGTAATGGGTGTTGGAACTGGTGGTACTGCTACCGGTGTTGGAAAAAGATTAAAAGAAGAAATTTCAGATATTAAAATAATTGGAGCAGATCCTTATGGATCAATTCTTGGTGGTGAAGATGAATATAAAGGAAAACCGTATAAAGTTGAAGGAATTGGCTATGATTTTATTCCAAAAACTTGCGACCATAATTATATAGATGAATTTGTTAAAGTAAATGATAAAGAAGCATTTAATACAGCAAGATCGCTCATAAGCAAAGAAGGATTATTAATTGGAGGTTCATGCGGTTCTGCTATGTTTGCTGCTTTAAAAGCGGCAAAATCACTCAAAAAAGGTCAAAATTGTTTGGTTATATTACCTGATAGTATTAGAAATTATATGAGAAAGTTTCTTTCAGACGAATGGATGCAGAAAAATAATCTTACTTAAATTACTTTTTTTATTTTTTTAGCAATCTTTTGACTTACTCCAAGCTTGTAGGCTAAAGCTTTATCAGATAACTCTTTCATATCAGCTGTATTCTGAAAACGCTTATAAATTTTTTCAACTGTTTTCTTACCAACCATAGGAATATCTTCAAATTTTGATTTAGCAATACCTTTAGTTCTTTTTTGCCTTTGAAATGTAATTGCAAATCTATGAGCTTCATCCCTTAATTGTTTTAAAATATTTAATGCAGGTGAATTTTTAGCAACTCTTAAAGACTCTTTTTGTCCTGGTAAAAAAAGTTCTTCCAATCGTTTAGCAAGCGCTACAATTGGTAAATTAACTTTTAGTTCAGTTAAAGACTCTAAAGCAGCCGATAATTGACCTTTTCCGCCATCAATCAGAATAAGATCAGGTAGTATATTTTCTTCATCTAGCTGTCGTTTATACCGTCTCAAAACTACTTCTCTCATAGATTCAAAATCATCGATTTTATCAACATTAATATTGTATTTTCTATAGCCACTCTTAAATGGTCTTCCATCCTTAAATACTACCATAGAAGCAACAGTATCAGTACCACCTAAATGAGATATATCAAAGGCTTCAATCAGTCTTGGTGGTTTATTAAGATTTAAAATATCTTTTAATTCATTCAATAATTTTGGAATGTAATCTTTACGCTTTTCAATATTTAATAACCATTCATTTAACAAAAGCTTAGCATTTCGATTAGCAAGCTTTAATTCTTGTAGCTTTACTGCTCTTTGAGGAACATGAAATGCTACTTTCCTCCTTGCTTTTTCAGATAACCAGGATTCAAGCTCGTAAGCTTCTTCAGGCAATTCAGGAAAATATATTTTGTTTGGGATATATGCTGCATTCATATAAAAATTGATGACAATTGTTCTCAAGATTTTATCAAGAGATTCATCAGAATCTAAGGAAATTTTTTCTCTGCTTAATATCCTTCCTTCTCTAATGCGCAAAATTACAACAACAAAATGCTTATCTTTATTTTGGTAACCAATAACATCGCGATTAGAAAAATCTGCTTCTAGCTTTCTTTGTCCGGTTTTAAATGAATTAATTGCTTTTAATTGATCTCTTATTCTTGCAGAATCTTCATACATGAGTTCTGCAGTATAATAATCCATCTGAGAAGTTAGTTTTTTTTCAACTCCACTCGTATCACCTTTTAAGAAAGCTATCATATCTATAACCATTTCTTGATATTGATACTCAGTGATAGTTCGTATTCCTAATCCATTTTTTAAAACCATAGGTTGATTAGTTTTTTCGTCAATTTCATCTAATTCTATGTAGCAATTTCTAATTGGAAATGCTTTATATAAAACATCGACTAATCTTCTCATTGACTTTACATCAGTATAAGGGCCAAAATATTTTGCTTTATCGTTATAAATCTTCCTAGTAATAAAAACTTTAGGAAATTGTTCTTTGGTTATTTTTAAATAAGGAAAAGATTTATCGTCTTTCAATTGAACATTATATTTTGGCTTAAACTTTTTAATGAGTGTTGCTTCTGTAATAAATGCATCTGCCTCATCTTGACATACAATCCATTCAAAATCGTCAATTTTTTTTAGCAAAGATTGTTCCTTTGGTGTTCGATAGGATTTTTTAAGAAAATAAGATTTTACTCTATTTTTTAAATTTTTAGCCTTACCAATATAAATGATTTTTCCATTTACATCTTTAAACTGATATATACCTGGTTGTTTAGGTAAACCTAAAATCTTAGACTGTATACTAATTTTATGATCTCCAAAATGTTTTGGTAAATAGGACCAATACAGCAAATATCTCTAAACGTCCTAAAATCATACCAAACATCATTAAATACTTACCTATGATGTGCATACTGCCATAGTTGTCCATAGCGCCATACACACCAATTGAAGGACCAATATTACCCATCGCAGAAGCTGCAGCTCCAATAGATGACTCCAAATTATCTCCAAGCATTACAAAAATAATTGAAGCAATAAAAAAGAAAAGGACATAAAAAAGGAAAAAAGCCAATGTTTTCCTTATTAATTCATCCGATAAAACTTTTTTTCCTATTCTTACTGGAATAATTGCTTTTTCATGTAATGCTCTTTTAAGCTCAACTCTTACATACTTTACAAGAGCTACAATTCTTATCAGTTTGATACCTCCACTGGTTGATCCTCCCATTGCTCCAGTAAACATTAAAATAAAAAGTAAATATTGAGATATAAATGGCGACCAACTACTATAATTAGTAGATGTGTATCCAGTAGTAGTGATAATTGAAATGGTTTGAAAAGCTATATCCAAAGGAGAATTTTGTCCATTATTAAAAAACCCTAATGAAAATATTAGACCTGAGAAAAATATACATACCAAAATATAATACTGGAACTCTCTATCTATTTGATAAGATCTTATTCCTAAATTGACAGCTCTGAAATGAAGTGCAAAATTTGTTCCAGTGATTAACATAAATAATAAAATAATTGATTTTATATAATCAGTTTGACCATTTATGCTATCATTAAAAGTTGAAAATCCTCCAGATGGCATTGTTGTCATTGCATGACAAATAGCGTCAAAAAAAGACATATCATACGATAATAAAAAAAATAAAGAAAGGGTAAAACCGACGTAAAACTTAATTAACAGCCTTGCAGTATCTTTTATTCTAGGAGTAATTTTTTCGGAAGAAGGACCTGGATATTCAAGGTTAAAAATTTTCTCACCTGATACCCCAAGCAGTGGCAATAATGCAATTGTAAAGATTACAATACCTAATCCTCCAAACCATTGAAGAAAGGATCTCCAAAAAAGCATACTTTTTGGCATATTCTCTATATCATCTAAAATAGTCGCTCCAGTTGTAGTTACCCCGGATACAGCTTCAAAAAGTGAATTAGAATATCCTTCAAAACTATTAGAAAGATAAAATGGTATTGAACCAAAAAATGATGCTGCTACCCAGCATAATACAATTACCAAAAAAACATCTTTATTTGAAAAAGATTTAGCTTTCCTAGAAAAATACCATGTAGGAATTGCGCATAAAATTGAAATTATAGATATTTTAAATAAATATAATTTTGAGGAATCAAAATACTCAATTGTAGCTGGTATTAATAAGAAGATTGATAGAACTGCTATTAATATAGATAATAGCCTAAATGTTGGTCTTAGACTCATTATTCGTTACTAAAAATTTTACTTACTTCCCTAATTTTTGAATTAATACAAAAAATTAATACAGTATCGTTCTCGCTTATTTGAAAATCACCTGAAGGTATTTTTATATGACCATTATGATTTACAAGAGCGATAATACATCCATGAGGTAAGTTAAGATTTGATAGAGGCAATCTTGCAGCTTTAGATTCTTTCTCTGCAACTAGCTCAATAGCTTCCATATCTAAAGAACTAAAAAGTTGAATTACATGTTCTTTTTGATCAATTCTAATAGATTTAATAACTGCATTTACACTTACTGTATTTTTACTAACAATAGATCCAATTCCCAGGTCCGACATGTTTCTGACATAGTCCGGATTTGTTACGTGAATGATTGAATGCTTCGCTTTTAATTGTTTGGATAAAATTCCTGCCAACAAATTTAGTTGCTGGTCTTCAGTTACCGCTACAAAAGAATCAACATCAGATATATTTTCACCTTTAAGAAATTCAACATCTGTAGCATCCGAATTTAATACAATTGTTTTGTCAAGATTATTGGCAATTTGAGTAGCTTTCTTTTTAGATTTTTCAATTAATCTTACCGACATATCATCTTCTAACAATGAAGCTATCCTTCTTCCTATTTTGCTAGCTCCTGCAATCATCACTCTTTTTGAGTCAGAATTTTCTATACCTAAACCTGAAAGCAATTGATCGAGATTTTTTGACCTTATAAAAAAGAAAACGTAGTCTTCAGGCTCAAATTTAAAAGTTGTTGCAGGTATTGTCATCTTTTCACCGCGAATAACAGCGACTATTAAACTTTTAAATTCAATATTCATTTTATGAAACTCTTCAACAGTCATTCCAGATAATTTAGAACGATGATTAATTTTCTTTGAAAATAGAACTGCTTTACCACCTTCAAATTCATAAAACTTATCAGCATAAGGGTGTTTTACTAACCTAATTATTTCTTTAGCAACCTCATCTTCAGGATGAATAACGATGTCTACACCGAATTTTTCAGGCGGCAATGCATTTCCATTTCTGGAATAATCTAAATCTCTTAAACGAGCAATAATTTTTTTAGCACCAAGATTATGGCACTGCAATGAAGAAATAAGATTGGTTTCATCAGAATTAGTCAAACAGAAAACATAATCGGCTTCAGTAACGTTTATATCTTTAAGAATTTTTTCGTCTGAACCATTTCCTTGAGTTACAATCACATCTAAATGTTCATTTGCTCTTGCACATTTAGCATGATCAATATCAATGACCGATATATCATAATCTAGTTCGCTTAGAGATTTAGCTACATGAAAGCCTACGTCTCCAGCACCTATAATAACAATTTTCATGACTGGTGATAAATCTATAAAGAATTATATCAAAAACAACAATAATTCGGTTATTTTTTCCTAATAATTTCAGCTCCAAGTTTAGATAATTTTTTTTCTATTTTATCATAACCTCTATCAATGTGATATATTCTGCTGATACTTGTTTTTCCTTTTGCGCACAATGCCGCTATTATTAATGCAGCTGATGCTCTAATATCTGTTGACATCACATTTGCGCCAACTAATTTTTGATTTCCTTGAATCTTAGCAATAGAATTTTCAAGCTTAATATCGCAATTAAGCCTATTTAACTCCATGATGTGAGTAAATCTATCATAATAAATATTTTCCTTGATTGTCGATACTCCATTAGCAAGGCACATCAACATCATCCATTGTGCTTGTAAATCTGTAGGAAATCCAGGATATTCATTTGTTTCAATGCTAGTTGAAGCAATATTCTTTCCATCAGATGATATTGTAACAGAATTAGAGCTTATGTTAACTTGAATTTTAGCTCTTTTTAATAAATTACAAACAGTCTCTAAGTGTGAAGGAATAATATTTTTAATTTTAACTTTTCCGCCAACGGCAGCCACCGCAATCATAAATGTTCCAGCTTCAATTCTATCAGGAATAACTGAAACTTTATCAACTGAATTTAATACTTGTACTCCCTCAATTATAAGGGTATTTGAACCAATACCTTTAATTTTTCCTCCCATACTATTTAACATTTCGCAAAGTTGTTGAATTTCAGGCTCTGCGGCAGCATTAGTAAGAGTTGTGATTCCATTTGCAAGGACTGCTGCCATAACAATATTACCTGTTGCACCGACAGATATTTTAGGAAAATGAATTTTGTTACCAATTAGTTTCTTAGCAGTAGCAATCACATAACCATTTTCTATTTTTATATCAATTCCAAGTGATCTAAGGCCATCTAAATGAAAGTCTACTGGTCTTGGTCCCCATGCACAACCTCCAGGAAGGGAAACTTTTGCATATCCAAATTTAGCTATTAAAGGTCCTAAAACATAAAAAGATGCTCTCATAGTTTTAACTAAATCATAAGAAGCAAAAGGATCTTTTAAGCTAGAAGGATCAATTGAAATTTTATTATTTTCTTCAAAAGATACTTTGGCACCCATGCTCTCTAATATATTAGCCATTGTAGAAGAATCAGATAAATAAGGAACATTTAAAATTTGTAATTTTTTTTCGTTAAGAATTGATGCAGCCATCAAAGGTAAAACAGCATTTTTAGCTCCGCTAATCTCCACTTCACCATGAAGCTTATTTTTACCTTTTATTTCAAAATAATCCATTAGGTTGTAACACAAAAAGCAATAGCATAGTTCCCATCATGCGAAATAGATAGTTCAATGCTTTGACAATTTGAGGTTTTTACGATCGGTTTACCGCTTTTATGATTCACAATTTCAATTGATTTAAAACTTCTTAAAGAAGTTGAGCTTTTACTTGAAGTTGCTTTTTTAACTGCTTCTTTTGCAGCAAATCTCCCAGCAAAGAATTGTGCTTCCGAAGATTTTGATATCGAATCTTTAATTTCTTTTTGAGAAAATATTTTTGATAAAAATCTATTCCTTTTCGAAGACAAGAGTATACTTCTTATTCTTTCAATAGATACGATATCTACTCCAACAGAAAATCTATTTTCCATTTTCATTTTCAACTATTTGTATTATTTCAGAAATATCATCAATATCCCAATTTGCACCAGAATTTTTAACACCAAAAGTATCTCCATATCTAGCAAAGATTGTTTTTATTCCAAGACTATTAGCTCCAACAACATCTCTTTCAGGCCAATCACCAATCATAACAACATCTTCTTTAGATAAAGCTAATTTTTTTAAAACTAAATTAAAAGGTTTTGGAGAAGGCTTTCTCTCTTTTGAATCGTCAAAAGTTACTACAGCATCAAACATATGATGAAGATTTAAATAATAAATTCTCATCCAAGCTTCTCTGCTTGGTGCGTCAGAAACAATTGCAAGCTTAATACCATTTTTCATTAAATGATTTAGAGTTCTATGTACATTAGGATAAGCTTTTAAATTAGCTTCCTTTCCTCTCCTATAGGCAACAATTGCTGCAGCTAAATATTTATTATCAACATATCCAATTTTATCTTTTAAAAACTTATTAAAAACTAACTGATGCTCCCATCCTTCGGACTCATAAATGGACATTACCTGCTGATAAGATTCTTTAAGATTAAGCTCAAGACCAGCTTCTTTCATTGAAAGCAGTGCATTTTGAACTGCTTCCCTTTTCATTTTGATAAAATCTAAAAGTGTATTATCAAGATCAAAAATTACTGCTCTGATCATTGTTCGTATTTTTCAGGATTTCTAACACGATCAATTTCATACTCAGCCATTTTTCTCCAATCACGATCATTTCTTGCTTTTTCAAAATGATTTATGGATGTATTCTTATTACCTCTTCCACCGCAATACTCAGCAATTCCTAACTCGAACCATCCACCTCCAAAGTTCTTTTTTAAATCAATTGATTCTAATGCAGCATCTTTGGCAGCTTCACAATCGTTTAACTTGTTATGGGCTTCAGCTAAGTGAAACCAAGACAGAAACTCTTTTGGAGATATCTCCACAGCTTTGGCAAGTGATTCAGCTGACTTTTCGTAATTTCCAATTTTTGCATATGTAACGCCTAAACCATGATGTGCGGCAGAATAGTTAGATTTTACTTGAACTGCGTTTTTAAAACTTGTAATGGCACTATCAAAGTCCTCTAAATCTATAAATAAATCTCCTAAACTTTTATGAGCTTTAAAATATTTTTTATTTAATCTGACAGTTTCTTCAAATGAATTTTTTGCATTTTCAATATCGCCATTTTCTTTGTAGGCAAGACCCAAATTATACCAACCTTTATCAAATGTTTTTTTAATATTTAAAGCTTTCAAATAATTATCAATTGATAAGGTTAGGTTACCCATTTTTTTCTGCAGAACTCCCATTTGAAAGTATGCTTGATATAATCTTGAATTTATATTTAAAACTTGCTCATATTTGTTCAAAGCCATTTCTAAATTTCCATTCTTATAGTCCTGATTCGCACTGTTATATAATTTTTTAGCAACATTAGAAATTGACTTTTTAGACTTTGTATAATTTGAATCTACTCTCAAAGATCTTTTGTAGAAATCAACTGATGTCATGTATTCTTTTTTACCCTCATATGCCTTTCCGGTTCCATATAAAGCTTCTGCAGAGTTTGGAACACTTAATAGTACATCTGAAAAACCTTGAATAGCATCATCAAATCTTCCATCCTGAACAGATCTGTTTGAATTAATCATTTTATTTCTAAGATTATTTAATCTATCGAATTCTTTCCTAAATGAATCGTTCGATTTATCCGCTTCAATAGCTGCTCTAATTTTTTCTCCTGCAAGCTCTATATTACCAGATGATAGTGCTTTTTGAGACTCTTCATACAAATCAATAGCAGATGTTTGGGCGTAAATTGTAGTTAAAGTTATTAGTATTAAAAAAAAGTTTTTCATTTTTTCACCTTATGTTTTTAAATATCACTTAATCTATTAATCTTTTAAAAATAATGTAAAATAAATATTTTGTGCCGAAGGCGGGACTTGAACCCACACAGAGTCTCCTCCACTAGCCCCTCAAGCTAGCGTGTCTACCAATTCCACCACTTCGGCAAGAATTAATTTGTTGAGGATTCTTGAGGAATTAACTCATCTGTAGTGGGAAGAGAAAATTCTTGTGGAATAGTCTCATCAATTTGCCTTGATTCTGCATCTTTCTGTAAAATTGATTCGGATGTAGAACTAGATTCTCCACTCAAAGCACCAATAAGCATTGCCAATCCTATAAAAGCTATTCCTAGCCCTGTAGTTAATTTTGTTATAAAATCATTAGCACCAGTTGAACCCATCATGGAGTTGGCTGTTCCACTCATCATAGAATTTAGCCCGCCTTGACCTGATTGCATAAGCACAACAATAATTAATAAAATGCTAATAATAGTATGTATTGTAATTAAAAATTGAATCATATTACCTCTAATTAGTTTTTTTTAAAAATTTATCTACTTTTTCTATAATTCCTACTAAACTTTCAAATTTAGTACTTGCGCCACCAATAAGAAAGCCATCAATTAAATCAATTTCTAGTAATTTTTCAACATTATTTTTATCAACCGAGCCACCATAAAAAAGGCGAATACTTTTATTAGTTTGACTTTTAATTGATTCTAAAACAGTTTTTATCTCATTATTAGTAGGAACTTTACCAGTACCAATTGACCAAACTGGTTCATATGCTATAGCAAAGTTATTTTTTAAATTTTTGGAATTAAAAGCATTTTTAGGGATTTGATTTTTTATTATTTCTAATGTTAAACCTTCTTTTTTTTCATTTTCAGTTTCTCCTACACACAAAACTGGGTACACGTTACTATTATGATATACAATGTTAAATTTTCTTTTAACTTCGTCATTATCTTCTTTATGCTTTATTCTTCTATCAGAATGGCCCACGATACATGTTGAAAGTTCAAAATGACCGCTGTCATAGCTGGGATCTTGAAGACCGATACTTAAAAAATCTTTATGTCTTTGTTCTAGAGCATCTAGTATTCCTTTTAAATTACTTTCACTAGGAAATATCATAAATTGGTGATTAAAAATTCTTGAAATAAAAAAATTATCAAGTTTTTTTATTAATTTAACAGACTGATCTTCATTTAAATATTCTTTCCAATTTGCTGCTATTGTTATTTTTCTCATTATTTTTTTAACATCTCCAATGCTGGTAATTTTTTACCAGAAAGCATTTCCAAACAAGATCCTCCTCCAGTTGAAACATGTGAAAAATGTTCGATTAAACTATCATCATAATTTCTGATTGCTGCAACAGTATCTCCACCCCCAACAATTGAAGTTAATTCATTTTCAATGATAGCATCAATTATTCTATTTGTTCCTACGGCAAAATTAGGGTTCTCAGCTACCCCCAATGTACCGTTCCAAAGAATTGTTTCTGATTTTGATATGATTTTATTAAAAAGATCTATTGATTTAATTCCAACATCTTCACAAATCATTTTAGTTGGAATGTTGTTTGCATCAGCAGTACATACATCTCCAGAGCCAAATTCCCTTATCTCTCCTGTAAAATCAACAGGTAAAATAATCTTTGTTTTTTTTCTATTAGCCTTATTAACTAACATCTTCGCTACATCAATTTTATCTTTTTCTATTAAAGAAAGGCCAACTTCTCTACCCATACTAGCAATAAACGTATTTGCCATTGCTCCTCCAATAATAATATTATCAGCTAAGCCTAAAAAATTTTCAATTACAGCAATTTTTGTATCAATTTTAGATCCACCAATTATTAGCGTTAAAGGTTTATTTGGATTTGATAAATTTTCAGATAAGTATTCAACTTCCTTCTCAATTAAGAATCCCATTCCTTTTGTTGCAAAGTGATTTGTAATATTTGCATTGGATGAATGTTCTCGATGTGCAGTACCAAAAGCGTCGTTTATATATATAGATCCATGCCTAGCTAACTTAGAAGCGAAAAGTGGATCGTTGAGTGTTTCTTCATTATGAAATCTAAGATTTTCCAATAAATGGATTTCTCCATCTTTTAAATTTTTAGAAACATCAATTGCGTCATCAGAAATACAATCATCTGAAAATTTTATCGGCATTTCCAGCAATTCAGCAAGTTTCTCTCCTGCGGGAATTAAAGAAAGTTTGTTATCTTTTTTTCCCTTAGGCCTACCCATATGCGATATCAATACAACCTTTGAACCTTGATCTAAACAGTACTGAATTGTAGGTAAAGATTTTAAAATTCTAAAGTCATCAATGACTAGTTCATTTTCTACTGGGACGTTATAATCAACTCTTATGAGAACTGTCTTTCCTGAAGTAGTATTTGAGGACTTAAAGTCTATTGATGAAATCTTACGCATCATAACGGCATAAGATACTAATTAATCTAAACAATTCCTTGGTCAATCA
>MDTB01061780.1_pt1 | contig 11863 bp, 13 predicted proteins | sample 811161 | NCBI WGS metagenome assembly MDTB01 (sample SAMN05326650, study PRJNA326480) | marine metagenome | isolation source: seawater | place: Mediterranean Sea | collected 2009
ACAAAGCATATGAGTTTGCCATAAACACACAACCTGAGTTCAAGGCATTTGCTTGTTTTGATTCTGCACACTATATCAAATATAGGGATAATATCTTAAGTTGGTAATAAATAGAAGTATGAGCGATCGTACTAAAGAAGAAATTATAAAAGAAATAGATACAATAGTGGAAAATAATATCCAACCAAGTGTTGCTATGCATGGTGGTGTTGTTAAACTTGAAGAGTTTGATATGGAAACAGGTGTTGCTACAATGTTAATGAGTGGTGCTTGTTCAGGTTGTGCAAGTAGCACGGTGACTCTAAAGTTAGGCGTAGAGAATATGCTAAAACATTATGTACCTGAAGTTAATGCAGTACAAGGTATGGACGATCCTAACTTTGATAATCCTTACTATTAATCAATAGACACAAACTATTAGACTTAGACATTTTCTTATGCTATAATAATTTAAATATAGCATAAGGAGATATCATGCCACCACGTAATCACAAGAGTTGGTTAGCACAACCAAACGTAGAATCAATTAGTAGTATAGCCTACAACAGTCAAGAGATATTTGCACAAGAACAAGAACAAATCTTTAGTAAGGTTTGGGTACCTATGTGCCACAAATCAGAAATGCCAGAGCCAGGTAATTTTAGAACAACACAAATTGCAGGTCAAAATGTTATTGCAGTTAATAACGGAGACTTAATTAAGAGTTACTTGAATACAGGTAAGTTTAACACACCTTCGGGAACAATGACACGAGTAGAATTTTTAATGGATGACTACACTCCGTTATATACAGAAGTCAAACACGGCGGTATGGTGTGGACCACATTAAATAAAAATCCAACGCAAACTGTAGAACAATGGACGGCAGGTGCATTTGATTGTATTGCTGATGCTATTGATACAGAAGAAATGGAAGTGTTCCATTATCATAAAGCAGTGATAGATACAAACTACAAACTGTGGCATGATACAAACAGTGAATTCTATCACGACTTCATGCACTACTTTAATCGTGTAAGCGGATTTAACGATGAATACTTTGCACGTAAGAACATACCGTTTGATAACGGACATGTGAATGTAAGTTCATTTACTGTAAATTATGAGGAGTATGATGGCTTTGAGGATAGAGGTGAACTGTCATTTCCTAATCTACCTCCCAACCAATGGTACATGGTAGATTTGTTTCCAGGATATAATTTTAATTTACGCGGTAGTGCTTATCGTTCGGACTCAGTGACTCCATTAGGTCCTAACCGTGTGCTGATTGAGTTTAGGGGATACGGACTAAAAAAAGATACAAAAGAAGAAAGACTGACACGAATCAAACATCACAATAGCATATGGGGACCATTTGGTCGAAACCTCCATGAGGATCTAATCGGAGTTGCTGGGCAGGGAACTACAATGAGAGTAGGTACTGAGAACAGACGCATACTACATGGTAGACACGAGAATGGTACTATACATGATGAAGTAGGTATGCGACATTATTATACAGAATGGGGAAGGTACTTAGATGTTGATCCGTATCAGCAAACGTTGGTTTAAAATATTAGATTGGTTATCTCAAGACACTGGACCTAAACATATGGGTCGCAACTAAACAGATTCTGGTTGACTTACGAACAGTTTGACTGTATATTAAATATAATAACAGTTAAGGATGGAATTTATTTGGTTTTTGATAAAAAAGTTCTTGACTTTTTGGAATAATGATAGTATTATATAAACATAATTAGGCATACAGAGAGGCAACTATGAGAACACAACCACAGGACGTAATAACAAAACTTGAACAACACAATAGCAGACTGGACAAAGAGTCTATTCTGTCAGATGCAATGGGTGAAGGACTTGATGAGTTTTTCGAAGGTGTAACAATGGCACTTGATCCACTTGTAACATTTGGTGTAAAACAAGTTCCAGAGAAATCAGAAAACGAAGTACTTTCAGCACAAGGGTGTGAATGGAAGATATTCAAAGAACTTGCAGATAAATTGATTGCAAGAGAACTTACAGGACATGCGGCAAGAGATGCTATTGAACTTGTAATGTCAACTGCAACCGCAGAGCAATGGAATGGTTTCTATCGTAGAATTCTTATTAAAGATTTACGTTGTGGTGTTTCAGAAAAAACTGTAAACAAAGTTGCTAAAAAGTTTAATGCTAAAGGCGAAACAAAATATGTAGTTCCTACATTTACTTGTGCCTTAGCACATGACTCTGCCAACCATGAAAAGAAGATGTCTGGCAAGAAACAGATTGAAGTTAAACTTGATGGTGTAAGAGTTATTACAATTATACAAGGTGACAAAGTAGAAATGTTTAGTAGAAATGGTAAGCAGTTTCATAACTTTGAACACATCATTGCAGAGATCAAAGAAGTATTAAAAGAAAAACCTACACCATATGACCTTGTGTTAGACGGTGAGGTAATGAGTGCTAACTTCCAAGACCTTATGAAACAGGTACATAGAAAGAGTGGTGGCAATGCCGACGATGCAGTATTGCATTTGTTTGACACTATTCCTTTATCCAATTTCAAACAAGGTGGTTGGGATAAGCCACAAAGTTTTAGAAGCCTAATTACTAAACATTGGGTAGAAGAGAACCAGGACGTTTTAAAGCACGTACAAGCACTTGAATGGGAAGATGTAGACTTAGACACTCCCGAAGGTGAGAAACGCTTTGTAGAGCTGAATAAGACGGCTGTAGACGGTGGTTACGAAGGGGTTATGATTAAGGACGTTGAGGCTCCTTATGAATGTAAACGAACTCATGCATGGTTAAAAGCAAAACCATTTATTGAGGTAACATTGGAGGTTATGGATGTCGAAATTGGGACAGGACGTAACGAAGGAAGATTGGGAGCATTTGTCTGTGCCGGCAATGATGACGGTAAAGATATCAAAGTTAATTGTGGCTCCGGCTTTAGTGACAGTCAACGTGATAGTTTTTGGACTGATCGTAGTAGCATTGTTGGACAACTTGTTGAAGTGAGAGCAGATGCTATAACACAAAATCAAGACGGAACGTATAGTTTACGTTTTCCAAGATTTAAAACATTTCGTGAGTATAAAGGAGAGAAATCATGAGAGAGTTTATCTATAATAGTTGGAATGGTATAATGGATCATAATAAGAATCCTTTAAGACATATTCCAGACATGCAAGTTAGACATATGATTATGCAAGTATTAGCATTTATGTGGTCATCTATATTTGCAATATTGATTGTAGATAGTGTATGGGCATTTGGCGTTAGTGCTATTAGTCATGTGGTGTTTGTTGCAGGTATAGTAATAACTGTAGCAACTTTTAAGGTTGCTGAACGTAGTCCAGGATCTTTTAATTTTATTAAAGGATACCATTCATATGGCAGAGGTCGTGGCTATGTGATCCTAAGGGATAAAAAAGGTAATCCAATAAAGTATAATTTACCAGCAAACGATCCGGGAGGAGAACATGAATAAGAAAAGTTTTAAATGGGTTATATTAGATAACCTACCAACAATATGGGTTGGGTTAGTATTTGCATTTGGCATAATACTTGTAGCCAACCACGCAGGAGTATAAGTATGAAGATAGCAAAAAAAGACCCAGGTGATAGTCACTTCGCGGTTAGTTTAGTAAAAAGTATTTTTAGATTTGTAGCATCAGGGTTACTTGCATGGGCAGGATATAACTTATGGACAGGTGAATTGATGTACACAGATTTTTTTATAACAGAAGTAGGGTTTTTAATAATGCTTTCAGGAGCAATATTATTCCTTGCTGAAGTACTTGGAATTGTAGAGGAGATAGTATAATGATCGGAGAAGGTCCAATGAAGCAACATCTTGAAAGAGATACTGACGGCATGATCAAGGCAGAGTACACAACATACACAGTAAAAAATGGTGTACTTCTTAAAGAAACGTCCACAAGACAGTTTCAAAAGAGTGGTGACTATCACGACTCTTTTTACAGTGATCCGTTAGTTCAAGTCAAAGACGAGTAGTATATGACAGATGAATATTCTGAATGGCCCGATTTCTCTTTACCGAGACAAAGTGCTTGGAAAAACTTTGTTCAAGAAATTTGGATGCAACATAAAGATGAAATTATGGTTTGGGAAAAACGTCAGGTCGATTATACTTTACAAGATTATTACAATCAACACAAATGGTTTTTACGAAGACTATTCAGAGCCGAAGGTGGTAAGGTAATCACCCAAGAATAATAATTATAAGCCATTTTTGCTTGACTTTTAATTATTAGACTATATAATATACAAAACTTGAGGAGAATTATAGATGGCTTTGACCGCCTTGAAGGGAATTAAAACAAGAAAAAGGAAACCTGTTCGTAGAGTAAAGAGTACGAACAATGAAGTTCTATGGACAGAAGAGGAGTTGAAAGACTGCACTCCTGAGAACTTTGGCAGACGTTCGTCACAAGCATTAGATTATTATCGATTAGAATGTAAGTCCTCAGACTTTAAACGTTGGACATTGGAATATATGGAAAAGCAAGATGCTTGGCGCCAACACGTTCCTAAATTTAAGAAGGTTCCTGAAAACAGATACAGTAGCACACTTGGCGGTATGTGTCGTATGCGATTGTTAGGTAAGCCAGATGTTAATGAAGCATACAACAAGTATTGGGAATCACTTGCAGGCACAATGGGCACACCTAAGCCTATGAGTGAAAGCATTAATAGATGGCTCGAAGAACTACAGTTCAAAGCAGATGCATTTCATAGACAACAAGAAGAAGAAAAGAAGCAAGAAGAAAATAAAAAGAATGTTCATGTTCCGACGATCCAAGAACGTATTTGGAATCAAATGTGTATTATGGACGAGAAGCCACAGGGTTGGTTAGATACTTGGGCTGATGATCCTCTTGCATTTAATCCTAAAGAATTTAATTTTAAGAAGCATTTTTATGATTTCAAAGTAACACAAGCACATGCCAGGAAACTGAAAGAGTGTTACGTAGACGAAATCAAAGAACTTTCAGAAGTACTCGACCCACCTAAACTGCCTGCAAATGCAACAGATAAAGAAAAGGATTGGGCGGCACAGTTAAAAGAAGGGTATGCTATCTTTAGTAAAACAGATATTAAAAAGAAACTACAAGCACTAAACACGTATATGGGTGCATTAGATGTAGTTATTGAAACTGCTAAGGCATCACGTAAACCACGTAAAAAACGTTCTATTAGCAAAGAAAAATTAATTGCAAAATTGAAGTTTGCCGTTAATGACAGCAAGTTTCAATTGGCAAGTATTAATCCTCTTGAGATTCCAGGCTGTAATGAACTTTGGATATTCAATGTTAAGACACGTAAACTTGGAAAATATGTTGCTAAAACTATTGACCCATTAGGACAAGAACGTGAAGGTACCGGCCTTAGTATCAAAGGAACTACAATTACGCAGTTCAATGAAGAAACCAGCATACAAAAGACCTTACGTAAGCCTGAGGAGAAACTAAAAGAGTTTAAAGACACAGGTAAACGTAAATTAGTTGATTTCTTAGATACTATCAATGCAGTAGATATTAAACTAAACGGCAGGATTAATCCGGATACTATACTTCTTAAAGCAGTTAGATAAATACTGTTATGCAATATAGTGACATAGACAATAACGAAATTACAAAAATTAAACAGGGGTTAATCGAACTTGGCAATAGCATTGAAATCATTGCCGGTAGAGTTGTACCTGTTCAGAGAATTGAAGATCGCCAACTGACTGGTAATGCTATCCAGGGTGGTAAGATTACACAATTTAGAAGTACTGGTATTACTGACCAAGCAAACAAAACTGTTCTGCTTGTAGATAATGCTGGCGTTACTACAGACACTTTAGTTGTAAAGACACTTGAAGGTGATGTTGATGTAAATGGCAACATGAAAGTTGACGGACACTTTGAAGTAAACAGCCTACACGTAAACGAACTAACTGCTGACATTAGACAAGAGCGAAGCAGTTCATTAACATTCGATACACAAAACGGGAATTCACCCATAGGCAAAGGCTTAATATGGCAAGACGGCGACAATGCTAAATCGTTTATTTTACAAACGAATCCAAGTAGACTTTGGAGTAGTCATTCAATCGACTTGCACCGCGAAGCAAACTTTTCAATTGACAATGTTCCAGTAATTACTGCAACGACATTAGGCGAAACAGTTACTGAATCTAAACTTAGATCAGTAGGTAGATTACAAGGACTCGAAGTTGACGGAAACTTAAACGTAGATGATTTTGTTTTCTGGGACAGTGGCGCAATGCGTATGTCAATTGGTACAGAAGCACCTAACGGACAATTGAGTATTAGTAGTGAAGTTACAGAATTTATTGTTGAACCAGAATATGAAACAGTAAAACTTGGAACTTACAGTACAAGTGAATTAAAAATTATCACTGATAACACAACACGAATAGGTATATCAGCATACGGACATGTAACAATAGGTCAGAAGGAAAACACTGAAACTAAGATTAGCATGTTTGGTAAGGTTGGTATTGGAGTAGCAAATCCAAGTGCGAACTTTGAAGTTGCTGGTCCAATAAAGTTTGAAGGTAAGAAGTTTGCGACAGGCAGTGACGCTCCACAAGATGGATTATGGAAAAACGGCGACATTGTTTGGAACAACTCACCTGAAGCGGGTGGTTGGATAGGCTGGATTTGTGTACGCGAAGGAACACCAGGACTATGGAAACCATTCGGTAACATCGAAGGGTAGTCCATTGAAAAAAAATAAACTTAATAGCCATGTCAAGGCATGGAGTTGGATAGGCAAGGTTGCACCACTAACTGCACTCTTGGCCTTAATGCTAATCTTAGTATTTGATTTTAATAATACCGCTGAATGGATAATATTTTTTATTGCCTTATCGTTTGGTGTAGTAGCATTTTCTTGGTGGTGGTGGGTTGTCTACGCAGTAAGAGAACTTAACAGATTACTTACGACTACACAAGAGCGATTTGAGCAAGTGATGAAAGATATCAAAGATCTTAAAGACGACTTCCGTAACAATAAAAAATAAATTATATTAGGTTAACCCAAGCGCCGTTTTCATAGCCTTGGAATTTATTAAGTGTGCTATTATAAATCACCATTCCATTAGCCGCTGTAAGTGCATCACGCTCTGTACTTGTTAGTGAACCAAACTGTACATAATGTGTTGCTGTTGCTCTTACATGGCCATCTAAAACAATTTCACCTGAAGTTGTTCCTGGTTCAATAGTAATATCTCCAGCCGCTCCAGCACCTTGTTGTATCTTTGATGTTGATACATATTGAGAACCGTTTACAGATAATGCACTATCAATTTGAACATAGTTTTGAGTATCATCGAAGTACATCATTCTTGTACCGTCTTCGTTGTTAAACTCTAATCTGCCATTGTTATTTGTAATGGTTCCTGCTAAAGTGGCACCATCATCACTATAAAATGCTAAATCACCATTGATCTGAGTATCAACTAAACTTAATGATCCATCTACTTGTTGACGATAGATTTCCCAAGCATTAGTATGTGTTCTATAGAATGTGTATTCATATATGTTCAGTGAATTTGCTTTACTTGCGACAGTACCTAAATCTGTTGGAGTCTGTGTAACAGCATTAACTTCTATCGTAGGAATATAAGCAGTACCACCTTGTACGATATGTATTCTTACACGTCTTACTCTTTGTGTACTTGTTTCAAGTCCTGTAAAGTTTGCAACAAGAGCGCCACTTGGTGCGTTCCAATAAACGTTCTGTGTGTCAGTTGTATCAATGGCGTATGTTCCAGTTGATACGTTTGTATACAACATTTTTTCTTGGGCACCTGGACTTGAACGTAATTCTCTTTCAAGTACTACTGGACTTGCTATTGTAAAAGGTTGTGCCGCATTGGCTACGTTAGCAAGTTTACCATTTGCGTCTACACCAACACCATTATTAAATTTAATAACACCTGTACCTGACATGGTAATCGAAGTGTCTGATGCAATAGTTAGTGCACCTGTTTTGTTTGTGTCTGCATTTACTTCACCAACTATCTGATTGGCTGTAGCATCAACTAATTTTGATGTACCGTTTGTTCCGTATGCATCACTCATCATCTTGAAGCCTGTGATGTTACCACCAGTAATTGTACCTACTGTATCTGTAAAGTTTGCTATCTCGGCATTCGCTGTTGTTACCTGTGTGTTATTAACTTCGGCTAATACAGTTCCGTTGTTGTCAACTACAGTTGTCGAGTCTGGACCAAATACAGATCCGTATAAATCTCCAACAAACTCAGGTGCAACCATTCTTACAGTTGCATTATGCGTACCAGTTGTTGTAGTACCATCACCTTGTGTAACAAATTTTTGAAAGCCTGCATAATTTAAACTAATTAATGCATCAGGAACAATTTCCATTGCTGTCTTTGTTCCGTTGTCAACAAGTAGACGTGTTGCCGTTCCAGGGGCTAACCTTATGTAAGTATTAGCAGTTGTGATACCTTGACCGCCATCAATCCAATTATGAGTTCCATCATGATATATTTCAAGATCATTACCAGTACCTAATTTTAATTTGTAACTGTCGTCTAAATCAATGTGTCCATTTTCTACTACAATGTTACCTGACACAGTTGGTGATTTAATTTTACCATCAGTGCCATCTATTAATACTGTTGAATTATCAGCATAAACAGATCCTGTTATGTCACCGTCAAATGTTCCTATTAGGTGTCCGTGGAATGTGTTAGCATATACATTGTCGTATGGCTCACTACCTCTACCAATGTCATTTACTCCTAAAGGAGCAAGGTCACGTGTTCTTATTGTACCAGTACCGCTTTCAGTTCTTAGTACAGGATTATCTGTAATCTCAATTATTTCATAGTATGCTTGAAGTTCAAGTGTAATAGTTCCTGTGTTACCTGAGATAGTGTACACAACTCTATATTGACCACCACTGTTATCTGCTTCATTGTATAGGTTTGAGAATTCGTATGGTACACCTGCTACACCCGAAACTGTATCAAGTGTTGTCCAAGTAACACCGTTGAATCTTTGTATACTTGCCGATACTGCTGTTGCGGCTGTTCCACTATCTAATTGGTAACCTACTGTATATTGCAGTACGCCTTTAGATGGTTTACTATTAAATGCAAATGTTTTTGTAACAGTGTTAGATGTAATTTCTCTTTGATCTATTGCAAGTCTAAGTGCATCTCCTACTGTACCAGTACCTAAAAATTCTGATGTTGGAGAAACAAATCCGTCTTCAGTTGTACTGCTTGTGATGTTTCCAACTTCAATGTCTTGTATGTAAAGTTGGTTAGTAGTAATAGCATTTCTTTTTGTTACAGTATGTAACGTATCTATTTCTGCTACTGCAAAAGAACCAATTTCAATTTCACTTCCGCTCTTTCTTGTTAGTTGTATACCGCCTGCCGCTGATAATTCAACGTGAGTTGTTGCGGCGTTTACATCTGTTAATTCTATTTTTGTTGTTCCTGGAGGTACATCTAAATCGTAATCAACATCAATCATCATGATGTCGTTACCAGCAGTAGTTGTTATAGTACCACCTTGTCCAATATTGTCATGTGATCCGTAATAAAATGTTCCTGGTGCTGAATCGCTTAATTCAAGTCTTATTTTTCTTGTTGTTGCACCTGTAAATCCAAGTTTGTAATTTGCTTTAGATACTGCTACATCATCAAGCAAGTAGGTTACACCTGTTGCATATTCTTCTCCGCTGATAGCACCACTTACAGCACCATCGGCTGTATTACTAAAAACAAGTGGACTTAGGTATCCACCATATGATGCGTTAGTGGCATCGCTTTGATCAAAAGTATATACTTGTCCTTTTTGAAGTGTAAGTGCTTTTTGTTCAACACCATCAAGATACATAGCACCCATTGATAACCCGCCACCTGTATCAAAACCTAAAGTAACAGTTATAGTTGCGCCTGGACTTACAGTTGGTACATTCCAACTGACTCCGTCACCTCTTCGAATGCTTAAACTATCCTGTGTATTATCTGCTTCAAGTGTTTGCTCGAGAGTATTACCGTCAGGAGAGTAAAGTTTAATGTATCTAAATATATCGTAAATTGCTGTGGGCATACCAGTATTGTTCCTATTAACAGTAGTATTTATTAAATATTCGTATGTTAGTAGTAGGCAACGGAGAAAGCCGTAAAGGCATTGTATTAGACCATATCGACGTTCCTAAGGTAGGCTGTAATGCTATTTTCAGGGAAGCAAAAGTACTTCATATTGTGTGTTGTGATCAACGCATGGCCCAAGAAGCAGTTAATAATTTTGTAAACCTAAAGTCGGGTATTTGGACACGCTTAGATTGGTTAGAACATTTTAGAGGAAAGTTCAATGTTAATTGTGTTCCTGGTCTATGGTACGCAACGGACGAAAAAAGAGATCAACCATTCCATTGGGGTAGTGGATCATATGCAGTTTTAATTGCTTGTATGCATTCTGCACCTGATGACACAGTTGACTTATTAGGTTTTGACCTTTACAGTGTTGATAAAAAAGTAAACAATATATACAAAGGTTCACGTAACTATGCAGATGCAGATTCAAAAGAAATTGATCCAAGTTTTTGGATACACCAAATAGGCAAATGTATGGAACACTACTCACACAAAAAATTTAGAGTATTCAATAAAGAAGGTTGGGAAATGCCTGACAAATGGAAACTTGATAATGTAGAGTTCCATGATATCACGGAACTTACAAATGTCTTATAATCAAGAAAATCTATCGTTATTTCCTACCCTTGTAAGTGCATTTGATCTAACTGGTCATTCTGAAATAAGCACATGTCTTGATATAATCGAAAAATCCGAAACAGGCGACCATGCATTAATACTCGGTGGTAAAAGCAGTTTCATTAAAGGCGATGAAGAATTTTTATTCAAACCTGAACTTACAAAATTAAGAGCAGATATACAAAACTGTATTGACTTGTATTGTAAAACAGCAGGACTTGAAGAATCTATTTTAGGAACAAGTTGGTTTAACGTAATGGAAGAAGGCGGACAAGTAGACAAACATAGGCACGAAGGTAGTGTTGTTAGTGGAGCATTTTATCCGCATGTTACTGAGGATAGTTGTCCATTAATTTTTGAATCACCATTACGCCCTTTAAGAATGAACGATGTTTTTGAACAACAAAATCCTTACAGTAGTTATTTTGCAAGTTGTAAACCAAGATCAGGTTTGCTATTAATCTTTCCAAGTTGGCTTGAACATAGAACTGATCCAAATAAATCAACAAAAAGAATCACAGTAAGTTTTAACACTATGCGTAAGAAATTGATTCCTCTTATTGCCGCGAAGATGCATCATTATGGTAATTTTCCGGTTGACAAAGAAGAATAGATGTTATATAATTAGTGTTATGTTTAACAAAGGACTTGGCGTCAACCCTTCTAATTCTGCCGCCATTATTAATATAGGAGATAATAATGGGAAAACATTATAGTACAAAACATTACGGACACAATATAGGACTGTCGGCAGTCTTTAGACAACCAAATGCAGATCATTCACACTGCCATTTGTTGCATGGATATTCATTAGCATTTACATTTACTTTTGGTTGCGATGAATTGGATAACAAAAACTGGGCAGTAGACTTTGGTGGACTAAAACAAATCAAAGCATGGCTTGAAGATCATTTCGATCATAAAGTAGCAGTTGACATCAACGATCCACACATGGATAAGATGAAAGAACTTGAATCACTTGACCTTGCAGAGATTAGAGTCTTTGATGGTGTTGGTGCTGAAAAGTTTGCCGAACACGCATTTAACTTTGCTGATAAACTTATCAGAGAAAAAACAAACGAT
>MDTB01039005.1_pt1 | contig 11861 bp, 9 predicted proteins | sample 811161 | NCBI WGS metagenome assembly MDTB01 (sample SAMN05326650, study PRJNA326480) | marine metagenome | isolation source: seawater | place: Mediterranean Sea | collected 2009
AATGATCCATCTGAAAAAACTGCTGAATTCAAGGTAGCAAAATAGTTATCAGATCTAGGGACTACTGTTCCAAGATATTTTTTTACTAGATCTGGGTGTGTCCGGATAGCTTCTGATATTGAACAAAAAATTATACCGAGTTTTTCTAATTCACCTTTAAAAGTAGTTCCAACAGAGACACTATCAAATACAGCATCTACTGCTACTTTTGGCTTCCCATCTGACTTAACAGGCTCTGCTCCAACAACACCAGCTAGAAACTCCTGTTCCTTTAAAGGAATTCCTAATTTAGCATATGTCTCTAGCAACGCTGGCTCGACTTCAGCTAAAGATTCCGGTTTTTTGGTTAAGGATTTTGGTTTTGCATAATAATACTGCTCCTGATAATCAATTTTTTTATATTTCAACATTGGCCATTCTGGCTCGGACATTTGAGACCAACGTTTGTAAGCTTCCAACCTCCATGTTGTCATCCATTCTGGTTCAGAATTTTTCTTAGAAATTAATTTTACTATATCCTCCGAAATACCTTTAGGGGCATATTCCATATCGATTTCAGTACTAAATCCATATTTGTATTTTTCTCCCAAAGCCTTCACAGAATCCACAGTCTCGCGATCAATACCGTCTTTTATGTTTAAATTCGTTTCTACCATAGTCTCTCTCTCTTTGCTTTTAATATGGATCGTTATGCTGCTCGTCTTTTCCAATGCTTTGCATGCAAAGACCAAACATCGACAAATCTTTCTAATTCAATGTTAGATGTGCTGGAACCTATTGATACTCTTATTGCACACTCACTTAACTCCTCTGAATACCCCATTGATAATAACCCTTTACCTATGCCAGTTTTCCCACTTGAGCAAGCCATACCTGCAGAAACTGAAAATCCCTCAAGGTCTAAGCAGGCAACTTGCAGATCACTTTTCCATCCAGGTGTTAAAATATAGCTGGTATTTGGTAAGCGCTGGACTTTTTCACCTACGATAACAGTATCCTTACTTACGTCTTTCACCATACGTTCTAGATAATTACGCTTATTCTCAATTTCAAACTGCATACCTGATTTTAATTCACATATTCTATGCTCTACGGCAGAGGCAAAACCTAAAATATTATTTAAACACTCTGTCCCCGACCTTAGCCCTGACTCCTGGCCTCCGCCTCTAATCATGGGCTCTATGGCTGCAAAATCACTTACAAGAAGTGCACCAACGCCTTTTGGTCCCCCAATTTTATGCGAGGAAATCACCGCAAATTCATAAGAGAAGTTAGAAAAATTAATGGGTATTTTGCCAAAAGCCTGAACAGCATCTGTGAAAAAAATATTATCAGGGACGTCCTGAATTATTCCGCTTTCTGAATTTGCCAATTGTAGACTTGAGTTCTCAGGTTCTATCACCTCTACAAGACCATATTCGGAGACTGCTAAATCTTCATCAGCCCAGACTCCCACACACTCATGTTCAATGGGTGCACATTTAAAGGGCCTTGAGCTTAAGACCATTGAAGCACCTTCTGTAGCTCCCGAAGTAAAAACAATTAAACTGCGAGAGGGTAATCCAATTAATTCAGCTATTTGATCCCGTGCCCTTTCTAAAGCACTTCTTGCTTGTCTTCCCTCTAAATGAACTGAGGATGGATTGCCATAATGTTTGAGTCCCTTTATCATAGCATCCGAGGCGGCTTTTGATAAAGGCTCAGATGCATTCCAATCTAAGTAAACTCGCTTCATATTATCTTTCATTATGAGTCAGAAATAGAGACAAAATTTGGAACAGCTGGACAAGGATTAAGCTGGTCATTAGCTATGTCTGATAAACGCATTTGATGTAAGAAAACATACATGTTTGCTGATAATTGCTCCCACATTTTACTCGCCAAATTTTCTTCCTTAGTGATACTGACTTTTTTTGCAGTGCGTTTGCTTTCTGCAGCTAAATCTAAATCTTGATCTACAGCCTTGAGTATATCTGTTATCCTAATAGCCTCTGGTTCATGGGACATAAGATAACCACCAGACGCCCCTCTAAAGGACTTAACTATCCCAGCCTTTCTTAACTTTACAAACAACTGTTCTAAGTAAGGCAGAGAAATATTTTGTTTACTCGCAATATCAGAAAGACTTACCCTTTCCTTATTTCCCTGCCTGCTCAAATGTACCAATGCAATTAATGCATACCTCCCCTGTGTATTTAACCTCATAGCACTTGGCACCTAAATAGTTGACTAAAACCTATTAAACACGTAACCCAATAACTCATAACGTTATTGCCCAATTTTAGAATCATTCTAGGGTACTGATGTCAAATGGTCAAGAAGCTAGAAACTACTATGGAGCATAAATGCCTGAAGTAATCTTCCAAGGAGCTGACGGTCGTCTAGAAGGTAGATTTCACCCACAGGGATCACCGGACTCACCAATAGCAATAATTTTACATCCCCATCCTGAATATAGTGGAACGATGAATAACAAAGTGGTGTATAACTTGCACTATAGTTTTTTTAACATGGGATTTTCTTGTTTAAGATTTAATTTTAGAGGGGTAGGCAAAAGCGAAGGGGGTTTTGATCAAGGCATAGGGGAGTTAGCTGACGCAACCTCAGCACTTGATTTTCTTCAGTCACATGTTCCTAATGCCAGAGCTTGTTGGGTTGTTGGCTTCTCCTTTGGTGCTTGGATAGGAATGCAAATATTAATGCGAAGACCTGAAGTTACCGGTTTCGTTGCCATCTCGCCACCAGCTAATACTTATGATTTTTCATTTCTTGCGCCTTGTCCATCATCAGGATTAATAATTAATGGCTCAAGTGACAGGGTTGTGCCCTCCCAAAAAGTAACTGATCTGGTAGCTAAGTTGCAGCAGCAAAAGGGAATTACTATCACTCATGAAATAATCGAAAATGCTAACCATTTTTATGACTCAGGTATGAACCAAATGTTAGAAAAAACAGAGAAATATGTACAAAAACGATTAACAGAAAATTCCCGTTAGACATCTAAAATGGATCAAAGTATACAGATAAGATCTGAGTTCCTTCAAACGCTCAGGATAAGAGGATTTATCAATGATTGTACAGACCTGAAGGGATTAGATGAATATTGCCTTGGTGGAAATGATTCAATTGCCTATGTAGGTTACGATGCAACGGCGCAATCTCTACACGTTGGACACTTAGTAAATATCATGATGTTGCGCTGGTTTCAAAAATTTGGAGGACAGCCCATAACTCTTGTTGGCGGAGGAACAACTCGAGTTGGTGATCCATCATTTAGATCAGAAGCTCGGCCCGTATTGAGTGTCGAAGAAATAAACTCTAACATCTTATCTCTTAAAAAAGTATTTAATAAATATTTAGCTTACGAAGAAAAGTCTAACAAAGCTTTGATGGTAGATAATGCGGAATGGCTAACAAAATTAAATTACCTAGATTTTCTGAGGGATTTTGGAAGACATTTTTCAATTAACCGTATGCTTTCTTTTGAGTCTGTAAAGACGCGTTTGGAGAGAGAACAATCCTTGAGCTTTTTGGAATTTAATTACATGTTGCTTCAAGCATATGATTTCTGGGAGTTGAATCGGCGCTTTAAGTGCTGCCTTCAAATTGGAGGTTCAGATCAATGGGGTAATATTGTTACCGGCATGGATCTTATAAGACGCTGCTCAGACAACTCAGCTTTTGGGCTGACATCTCCTCTGATAACAACAGCAGACGGTAAAAAGATGGGGAAATCCCTTGGTAAAGCTATATGGTTGAATCCGGAACTACTTTCACCATATGATTTTTGGCAGTTTTGGCGAAATACTGATGATAATGACGTTGCTAAGTTTTTACTTCTTTATACAGAATTACCTCACGAAGATTGCGTAAGATATGGTTTGTTAAAAGGACAAGAGATAAATCATGCCAAAATTTTATTGGCAGATAAAGTTACTAACTTATGCCATGGAGAAAAAGCTGCATCGGCTGCTAAGAAAACGGCCACAAATATATTTCAAGAGGGGATAGTTGACCCTAATTTACCAACAAAGGCAATCTACTCAGAAGACGTAAATCCAGAAATCACTATAATACAACTATTCGTTAAATCAGGACTGGTGACTAGCAGTAAAGAGGCTAAGAGGTTAATATCTGACAGGGGCGCAAAATATAACGATAAGTTAATTACTTCTTCAGACTTAAAGCTCAGCAAAAGCGATTTTACAGGTCCCCTTAAAATTTCTGCAGGGAAAAAAAGACACGTACTTATAAAGCTGAAAGACGATAATTAATCTGAATGTCAATCGTCAAGCCGAATTATCACTTCCTTCATAAAATCGGGGGTTGAATCTATCATGCCATTATTCTCTTGATCACCTTTCTTAATAGCATCAACTACAGCCATTCCAGAAACCACCTTCCCAAATACCGTATACTGACCATTTAGAAAATGTCCATCTTCCAACATTATGAAAAATTGACTATTTGCTGAATTTGGATTCTGAGAACGTGCCATACCCACTATACCTCTATCAAAAGCCTCATTAGAGAATTCAGCCGTTATATCCGGTAGTTGTGATCCCCCTCTCCCTACCATTGAGGGCTCATATTTATTAGCAACATTGCCAAACTTTACATCACCAGTTTGAGCCATAAAGCCATCTATCACCCTATGGAAAGCAACTCCATCATATTGTTTTTGAGAAACAAGCGTTTTTATTTGGGTGACATGACTAGGCGCCAACTCTGACAGGAGTTCAATTTCTATCACTCCATTAGCTTGTCCCGAGACTTCAATACTCATAATATCCTTAGCCGTAGCTGGAACCAGGAAACTTAAAAATAAACCCATAATTAAAATTAATCGCATTAAATAACCCTCCAGTTTTTATTTTTCATTTGATGGATGCTGATATTATCATATCAGGATCTTGAACTGCCCCATTGAGGTTTGAGTCTCCCTTTTTTATCCCATCTACAAACTTAATACCTTTAGTTACTTTCCCAAATACAGTGTAATTTCCATTCAGAAAATGGCCTTCAGCCAACATTATAAAAAACTGACTGTTAGCAGAGTCCGGACTTTGAGATCTAGCCATGCCTAATACTCCTCTATCAAAAGGCACATCAGAAAATTCCTGAGTAAGGTTAGCCTTGCCCGAACCTCCAGTACCACAGCTTTCTGGAACATAATTCTTTTTCTTATTACCGAATAAAATATCGCCAGTTTGCGCCATAAATCCTTCAATCACTCTGTGAAATACGACATTATTATACGATCCACTGTCTACTAGTTCTCTGATCCTCTCAACATGTTTGGGCGCAATTTCTTGGAAAAGCCTACATACAACTGTTCCATCTTTTAATTTAAGATATAAAGTTGGGCCTTTGGGTAGTTTTTTTACCATTATAAATCCTCAATTAATTTAATTTACTAATCTAATCTTTTCTATTTGAAACAGCTATTAATCTTTTTTGTACGGAGTTCGGTACAAAATCTTCTGTTTCCCCACCAAGTCTTGCTATTTCTTTAACTAGTTTAGATGCTATCGATTGAAAACTATTATCAGCCATTAGAAAAACAGTTTCAATTTGGTCTGACAGGATTCTATTCATCCCAACCATCTGAAATTCATATTCGAAATCCGAAACTGCTCGTAAACCCCTTATAATTACATTAGCCTCTACATCTTTTGCGCACTCAATTAACAAGTTTTTAAAGGGGTGGGTTTCTATGTGAACTCCAAACTCTTTAGATATTGGGATGATTTCTTCGTCAATCATCTGAACTCTATCTTCCAAACTAAACATGGGCGACTTAGCGTTGTTAATTGCAACTCCAATTATTAATTTATCTACAAGTCGAGAAGCTCTACGGATAATATCAACATGCCCTAAAGTTAAAGGATCGAAAGTTCCAGGATAAAGACCTATGCGCATTTAACCACCCATGTTATAATGATCGAGACCGTATCAGTGCTTAACAGAATTTTCAAACAAAATTCTTTTCAAGAATATTCCTGTAAAACTCTGTTTAACCCTTGAAACTTCTTCTGGAGAACCCTTAGCAATTACCTGTCCCCCAGCATCACCGCCTTCTGGCCCGATATCTACAATAAAGTCTGCAGTTTTTATAACATCTAAATTATGTTCAATTACTATCACCGTATTTCCTTGATCAACAAGCTTATGTAAAACACCTAGCAAATTTCTCACATCCTCAAAGTGTAATCCCGTAGTAGGCTCATCTAATATATACAAGGTTTTTCCAGTAGACCTTTTCGAAAGTTCCTTAGATAATTTGACCCTCTGAGCTTCTCCTCCAGAAAGAGTGGTAGCTGATTGGCCTACCTTGATGTAGCCAAGACCAACTTGCATTAAGGTCTTCATTTTTTCTCGAATAACAGGTACGGCTGAGAAGAATTCCCCAGCCTCTTGTACAGTCAAATTTAAAACATCTGAAATACTTTTGCCTTTGAATTTTATTTCGAGAGTTTCCCTATTATAGCGCTTACCCTTACAGCTTTCGCACATAACATACACATCAGGTAAAAAATGCATCTCAATTTTGATCACACCATCGCCCTTACAGGCTTCACACCGGCCCCCTTTAACATTAAAAGAGAAACGACCGGGATTGTAACCTCTGACCCTAGCTTCGGGAAGCCCCGAGAACCACTCTCTGATTGGAGCAAAAGCACCAGTGTAAGTGGCAGGGTTTGATCTCGGAGTTCGTCCAATAGGGGATTGGTCTATATCTATTACTTTATCCAAGTATTTGATACCATTGATCTCTCTCACCTCAGCAGGGTTAACTCTTGAGCCATTTAAACTTAATGCAACAGATTTGAATAAAGTTTCAATTACTAAAGTTGACTTACCTCCCCCTGAAACCCCAGTTACGCAAGTAAAGACCCCCAATGGAAAACTAACATCAATTTTCTTTAGATTATTACCCTTGGCACCTAGAACATCCAAAGATAGTCCATTACCGGTCCTCCTAACCATGGGTACATCTATTTTCATTACACCTGATAGATATTTCCCAGTTATAGAATTCTGGTTGGACTTAACTTCATTTGGGGTACCTGCCGCAACGACCTGACCTCCATTAATTCCAGCCCCTGGACCAATATCTATCAAATGATCAGCCTCAATCATAGCTTCCTGATCATGCTCAACAACGATAATTGTATTTCCTTGATCCCTAAGATTTTTCAGCGTTGTGAGTAACCTAGCATTATCTCTTTGATGGAGACCTATAGATGGTTCATCCAGAACATAAAGCACTCCTGTCAGACCAGACCCTATTTGACTTGCCAACCGTATTCTTTGACTTTCCCCACCAGATAATGTTCCAGACATCCTATTTAACGTTAGATAATCTAGCCCTACATCTTTCAAAAAATTTAATCTTTCCCGAATTTCTTTTACAATTGGAGCCCCTATTTCTTGGCTCTGCTTACTTAAGGTTTCAAGAATACTCTCAAAAGTAGAAAAAAGCTCATTGACAGAAAGACGTACCATTTGACCAATGTTCATACCTGATATTTGGACAGCCAAAGCTTCTTTATTTAGCCTGTAGCCCTGACATGAAGCACACTCTCGATTATTCCTATAACGTTCAAATTCTTCTCTGATCCAGCTGCTACCCGTCTCTTTATATCTCCTTTCAAGGTTGGGAAGAATACCCTCAAAAGGCCTTTCTACTTCATAAACTCTCCCATTTTCATCATACTTAAAAAGAGTTTTCCTACCATTTGAACCATGTAAAAACAAAGTCTTTACTTCATTACTCAGGTCTTTCCAAGGTGTATGCAATGAAAAATCATAGGCAGCTGACAAGGACAATAAGGTTTGTTTTACATATGGGGACTGTTTTCTAGCCCAGGGCAATAGGGCTCCTTGGGATAAAGTCAGGTTTATATCTGGTACAATGAGATATTCATCAAAAAATGACTCTAGTCCTAAGCCATCACATTTATTACAAGCTCCAGAAGGAGCATTGAAAGAAAATAGCCTTGGTTCAATTTCGGCAATTGTGAAACCAGACACTGGGCAAGCAAAGTTTTCAGAGAATACGATACTTTTATTTTCACTTTCCGATAGCACTTCTACTACTGCGATACCCTCAGCCAGATCAAGGGCTGTTCTGAGACTATCAACAAGCCTACTTTCTATTCCGCTTTTCACTACAAGCCTGTCTACAACGACAGCTATATTGTGTCTCACATTTTTATCTAAAACAGGGATATCTTCAAACTCATATAATTTTTCATCAATTTTCACCCTCTGAAACCCTTTTTTTTGAAGCTCCTGTAATTCCTTTTTATACTCTCCTTTCCTATCCCGAACGATAGGAGCAAGTAAAAAAATTCGTGTATTATCTCCAAGCTCCATAATTTGATCTACCATATCTGACGGCTGCTGTGCCTTAATAGGAAGCCCAGTTGTGGGGCTGAATGGGATTCCTACCCTTGCAAATAATAATCTCAGATAGTCATACACCTCAGTCACAGTACCAACAGTTGATCTAGGGTTCTTGCTAGTTGTCTTCTGTTCAATAGAGATCGCTGGAGAAAGACCTGAAATATGATCTACGTCAGGCTTGTGCATCACATCCAAAAATTGCCGGGCATAAGCACTTAAACTTTCTACGTATCTTCGCTGACCTTCAGCATAAATAGTATCAAAAGCTAGGCTTGACTTCCCAGAGCCAGATAAACCTGTAATTACGGTAAACTCATTACGAGGTATAGTTATATTGATAGATTTTAAATTATGTTCCCTAGCACCCTCAACCCTTATTTCATTTCGTTCAACCATTTGCGTACCCGATCATTTATTATTCTTTGAATTGAAAACACCCCATCTTACTGTGTAAATATTCATAATTTTGAAATAGTAAACATCTTTGAAGAAATTATGGTTTAAATAATATTAAAAAAAACTTAAGTTAGTTCCATCAGAGATTTTTGGAGGGGAATATGGCCGGCAGTGTTAATAAAGTTATAATAGTAGGGAATTTAGGGAAAGACCCAGAAGTCCGAAATTTTCCGAACGGGGGAAAGGTATGTAATTTTCCGGTAGCAACGTCTGAAACCTGGCGAGATAGAAATTCAGGGGAAAAGCAGGAAAGAACCCAATGGCATAACATAGCCATATTTTCAGAGCCTTTAGTAAATATTGCTGAACGATTTCTAAAAAAGGGGTCAAAAATATTTGTCGAGGGCCAACTTGAGACACGAAAGTGGCAAGATAATTCAGGTGCCGATAGATATAGTACTGAAGTAGTTCTACGCCCCTATAAAGGAGAGCTCACTCTTTTAGACAATAAGCCTGAAACGGATAATACGCAAAGAGAATCTTTATCAGAATCAACAACCTCAGTTATGCCTCAAAACACCGAGAATTCTCCAAGTTTTGAGGTAGATGATTTTGATGATGAAATCCCGTTTTGATTCAAAAAAGAGGCTTTTAAGCTATCATTAAGATATAAAGTGTATTACGATCCTTTGGAGTGTAATCACAAATAAACCGAATTTGAAATTTTTTAGGGTTTTAACTATAACAATGGAAAATGAGCCAAATCCTACCTCTAAAAATAATTCAATAGAGACTATTCAAATTCAAGATGAGATGAAGTCCTCCTATTTGGATTATGCTATGAGTGTAATTGTAAGCCGCGCAATTCCTGATCTACGAGATGGCTTGAAGCCTGTCCACCGCAGAATTCTCTATGCAATGTATGAGACTGGTAATTCCCACGATAAGCCATATCGAAAGTCAGCTCGCCCAGTGGGTGATGTAATGGGTAAATATCACCCGCATGGTGATAGCGCTATTTATGATGCTTTGGTCCGTATGGCTCAGGATTTTTCTATGTCCGCTTTGTTAATTGATGGGCAAGGGAACTTTGGCTCAATAGATGGGGACTCTGCCGCTGCCATGAGATATACAGAAGTCAGATTGGCAAGAATTACTGAAGGTATTCTATCGGATATAGATAAAGAAACAGTCGATTTCCAAGATAACTATGATGGGAAAGACCTTGAACCAGCAGTCCTACCCGCAAAATTTCCTAATTTATTTTTAAATGGGGCTGGTGGTATAGCGGTTGGAATGGCGACAAATATACCCCCACATAATTTAAAAGAATTAATAGGCGCGACGAAAAAACTAATAAATGAACCAAATAGTAGCCTGGAGGATTTGCTGGATATAGTTCCTGGTCCCGACTTTCCCACTGGAGGCTTAATTTTGGGATATGGTGGGGCTCGTCGAGCCTATTCAGAAGGAAGAGGCTCAATTTTAATTAGATCAAAAACAAGTGTTGAAACAATTCGCAAAGATCGCTCGGCGATAATTGTGACTGAGATCCCCTATCAGGTAAACAAAGCCAGCTTAATAGAGAAAATAGCTGATTTAGCAAAAAATAAAAGAATAGAAGGCATTTCACATATACAAGATGAGTCTGATCGTTTTGGTATTCGTATTGTGATTGAGCTTAAAAGAGATGCGACAGTTGAAGTCGTACTAAATCAGTTATTTAGGTTTACTCCTTTACAAACTAGCTTCGGCTGTAATTTACTCGCACTCAATAAAGGACGACCAGAACAGCTCAACTTGAAAAAGTACCTTGAGGAGTTCATCGAATTTAGGGTTGAGATAGTAACAAAAAGAACGATTTACGACCTTAAACGAACCCGAGATAGAAGCCACGTACTATGTGGTCTTGCGGTAGCAGTCTCAAATATTGACCGAGTAGTTAATATTATAAGAAGTTCCGATGACGGTGCAGAGGCCAAGAAGTACCTTATGGCAGAGAGATGGCAAGCAAATGATATACTTCAGTATATAGAATTGATAGATGATCCATCTCATAGGGCAAATAATGACGGGTCTTATAACCTTTCCGAACATCAAGCTAAAGCAATACTAGACCTAAGATTACAGCGTCTCACTGCACTTGGAATAAAAGAAATATCCCAAGAACTATCTCAGCTTTCGATGAATATTAAAAATTTCCTAGAAATACTTCAATCAAGACAGATCATATTAAGAATTGTAATCAAAGAGTTAGATGAGTTAGTTGAGAAGTACGGTGTTGCAAGGAGATCTCAGATAATTGAATTTGAAGGTGATACTGAAGATGAAGATCTCATTGAAAAGGAAGAAATGGTAGTCACCGTCACTGGAGGTGGTTATATCAAAAGAACTGCATTGTCCGAGTATAGAGAACAAAAACGTGGAGGAAAAGGTGCTCTTGGGATGAACCCAAAAGAGGAAGATGTCGTAACGAATTTATTTGTTGCTAATACCCATACTCCTTTATTATTTTTTTCTACAGATGGAATTGTTTATAAGATTAAAACTTGGCGCCTGCCAATAGGAGGAAGAAATTCAAGGGGTAAAGCAATAGTAAATATTCTACCGATAAATACTGGAAAATCCGTGGCTGCCATAATGCCAGTAGATGCACCAGAAGAAGCTTGGGATAGTTTGCAAATATTCTTTTCAACGTCAACTGGCAGTGTTCGGCGCAATGCGCTTTCTGACTTTACAAAGGTCCAGTCTAACGGAAAGATTGCAATGAAGTTACCAGCCAACACAAATTTAGTTGATGTAAGAATTTGTGCTGAAACAGATGATGTACTTCTAACGACGTCTTTGGGTAAAGCCATAAGATTTCCAGTTTTAGGTGTCAGAATATTCAAAGGTAGAGGCTCTACGGGGGTACGAGGTATTAAGCTTGCAAAAAAAGATAGCGTTGTTTCAATGGCAATAATAAGGCATGTTGACGTTTCTTCAAATGATAGATCAGCCTACTTTAAGATGAGAAGGGCAATCACAGGGGAAGAATCAACTGAGGAAGATCT
>MDTB01091827.1_pt1 | contig 11861 bp, 12 predicted proteins | sample 811161 | NCBI WGS metagenome assembly MDTB01 (sample SAMN05326650, study PRJNA326480) | marine metagenome | isolation source: seawater | place: Mediterranean Sea | collected 2009
CATGTCAAAAAAACCTTGAATTTGACCAGCATGCAAATCAACTGTAACCACTCTACTTGCACCAGCGTTAGTGAGCAAGTTTGCTACTACTTTAGCAGATATTGATGTTCTTGGAGCAACTTTTCTATCTTGTCTTGCGTAACCATAATAAGGAATTACTGCTGTAATATTTTTTGCAGATGATCTTTTTAAAGCATCTATTACTAATAGTAGTTCCATTAAATTATCATTAGCTGGATTTGATGTTGATTGAATTACAAAAACACTATTTCCTCTTATATTTTCATTTATTTCTACATAAATTTCTCCATCGGCAAATCTCTTAATATTGGTATTGACCAATTTAAGCTTCAACTGCTTACAGATATCCTTACTGAGTTTTTGGTTACTAGTTCCTGAAAGAATTTTCATGAATAGGAAACCTTTATACAATTTTTTTGTAGAGTTTTCAAATAATTTAAACCGAACCTAAACTTATAGCTGAAATACACCTTCCATAGTCTTTCTCCCCTAATAGCGTGGATCTTCTATAACTAAAAAAGTTATCTTTATCCTCAAAAGTGTCAAAATCAATGTTATCTACTATCTTAACACCAGATTCATCTAACTTTTTATTAATATAACCTCTTAAATTAAAAATAAATTTAGTTTTATTTTTTTTGTTAAAAAAATGAACATTATTTTTTGTCTCTTCAATAAATTTTTCTAAAAATTCTTTTTCCACTTCATAACTTTTCTTTCCAATACAAGGGCCAACGCAAGCATAAATATTGTTTTCACTATTAATCTTAGAAAATACTTTGATAGTGTTAGCTATAATACCAGATAGAGATCCTTTCCACCCAGCATGAATGACACCAATTATTTCATTTTTCACATCGTATAGAATTATAGGAACACAATCTGCAGTTAAAACACCTAAAACTAAATTTTTTTCTTTAGTAACCAAAGCATCAGAATTAAATTTTTCTTTATTTTTGTTACTATCATCAATAAATATTACTTTGTTACTATGAGTTTGAGTCATTAACTTTAGATTTTCTTTTTCAATATTGAAATGTTTTGAAACTAATTCTAAATTTTTTAAAATGTTATCCACTTTATCATTCGAGCCAAATCCACAATTTAAACTTTCGTATAATCCCGTAGAATATCCATTTTTTCTTGAAAAAAAACAGTGTCGAATACTTTTAAATTTTTTTAACTTTGCCGAATAAAACATTTAATCGAATCCTATAAAATTATTATTTTTACTCTTATATGCAAAAATTACTTTGAATAATTCACCCATATTTTTTGGATCAATTATTCTACTTAGCCTATAATAGAGGTCTGCTTTGCTTTTAAAATTCATTTTTTTACTTAAAATATTGGCTCTTTCTATAATACCTATTCTTTTTAAAAAAAAACTTTGAGATACTATGTTTCTTACTTTTAAATTTCTTTTAGTAAAATATTCCTTCAAGAGCCTAAAATTAACTAGTGAAGTGATATCGGCATTTCCCAAATTTTCAAATAATTTATTTTTTTTATGTTTTTTTACTGATTGTAGAGTGCTATAATTATTAATTCCCAAATATCCATAGTCTATTAATAAAATGCCACCGTTTTCTTTAAAAATTTTTTTTACTATTTTATCCAATAAAAAAAAACCTTTTTTTGGAAATTCAATAAATTTATTTTTTTTTAAAGAATAAAATGAGTTTATTATGCTTTTATCTTTTGCATTTGCTATTTTATAGAAGTCTTTTATTTTGTTATTTTTATCGAGGTATAAATTTTTTTCCAATATATTATTTTTTTTTCTTATAAATTGTTTAATAGGAATCGCATCTAAAAATTCATTACCAATAAATATTACTGGTCCTTTCTTAATGTCAGATAGTTTAGATATCCATTTTACTTTATTATTAGATATATTTTTTCTTTGAATCTTTTTTAATGTAAGACTTTTTTCATATAAATAAATATTTACACTCTCTCTAAATTTAGGAAAATTTTTGAATGATTGATTTAAAATTTCTATTAAAGTTCCATCTCCTGGTCCAAGTTCAACTATATTAAAATTATTCGGTGAGCCAATCTTTTGCCAAAAATCTACTATCCAAATCGCAATCATTTCACTAAATAAATTTGATATCAATGGTGAGGTAATAAAATCTCCATTTTTACCTAATGGTATTTTTTTAAAATAATATCCGTATTTCTTATTGTAAAGAATAAAGTCAAAGAATTTATCAACTGAGAGATATTTTTGATTATTGAATATTTTATTCTTAAGATTCATTTTTTTTTGAATTTAAAAAAAGTATTATTCCGAAAGATATCATAAGAATACTTAATAATGATCCCATACTCATTAGTTGAAAAATTAAACCTATCTGAGGATCAGGAATTCTGTATTGCTCAACTATAATTCTAAATACCCCATATATAATTAAAAATAATGAAGAGCAGTAGCCTGGTCTATATTTAAACTTAAAGATTATTAAGTTTAAAATTAAAAATATTACTATTCCCTCAAGAAAGGCCTCGTATAATTGTGAAGGGTGTCTTGGTATATTATCTATTTTAGGAAAAATAACTCCCCATAAAGCATTTGTAGGCTTTCCATACAATTCACTGTTTATAAAGTTAGCTATCCTACCAAAAAAAATTCCTATAGGTGAAACGCATGCAACAATATCCAATAATATTATTTTTTTAATCCTGGTTTTTTTTGAAAAAAAATAAGTGCCCAAAACTATTCCTATCAATGCTCCATGGAAAGACATTCCACCTTCCCAAATTTTTAAAATATTTAACAGATTGGTAGAATAGAACTCAAAATTATAAAAAAAAACGTATCCTAGTCTACCACCCAGAATGATAGAAATTACAAGATAGGTAATATATTCATCAAAGTCATTTGATCTAATCTGAAATTTATAATTTTTAGTTAAGTGGATGATAATTTTTTTTGCAAGCCACCATCCCAATATTATTCCAAAAATATATGCTAATGAATACCATCTTATAGCAATAAAGCCTAAATTTATGACTATAGGGTCTAAATTGTGATTGAACATTTAACATTTTATAGCATAATTGATATAAATTTTCTTACTTAAATAAATATATGAATAAATCTAATAAAATATTTGAAATATTATCTAAAATCTTAGAGTCAAGCGCACTCTCGTCTGAGGATGTTAAAAAGGATATTATAGATAAATTTAAATTTAAAAGAGACTATTTGATAGAAAAATTTAAATTAGTGCCAAGAGAAGAATTTGAGGTTTTAAAAAAAATAGTTGCTTCGCAAGAGAATAAGATAATTAAATTAACTAAAAAAAAAAAAACTAAGACGGTAAAGAAATCTTAACTTGTAAGCCTTCAAATTTGCTTACTCCAAGCTGTATATTACCCCCATGAGAATTTACGACATCCTCTACAATTGCTAAACCCAATCCAACACCGGAATTATTTAAGCTTCTACTTTTGTCTAATCTAAAAAATGGTTTAAAGACATTTTTGTATTGATCAGGTGGAATTCCTGGTCCATCATCTTCAACAATTACTATTATTCTCGTATTAGTTTTTTGTAAAGTTACATAAACTTTTTTACCGTAGTCCAATGCATTTTGAATTACATTTTGAATACATCTCTTTAAAGCGTTATTTCTTCCTTTTATATTTATTTCTTCTTCACTGCGGACTGTTAAATTATTATTATTTACTTCCCTTTCTATATTTTCTATTAATTTATTTAGGTTAATACTCGTAGTATCTTCTTGAGATTGGGTCTTAGCAAATTGCAAATAATCATTAAGCATTTTGCTCATCTCATCAATATCTTTAGACATTTTTTCAACAACATCTTTTTGGTTTACCATAGCTAATTGCAATTTAAGTCTAGTTAAAGGAGTCCTTAAGTCATGGCTTATACCTGATAACATTTCTGATCTCTGATTTAAATGCCTGTTAATTCTTTTTGCCATTCTGTCAAATTCATATGATGCCTTTCGAATCTCAGAAGCTCCTGAAGGTCTAAATTCATTAATATAATCACCTTTACCAAATCTTTCAGCTGCTCTTGATAAATTTACGATAGGCCTTGTCTGATTTTTCAAAAATATTATAGCTATTGAAATTAAAATTATTGAAGGAAAAATTAGCCATAAAACAAACATTCTAAAGGATGATGTAATTATCTTATCTTTTGGAATAATAAAGTGAATTACTTTATCTTTACTTTGAATTTTTACTTCAACAGCCTTTTTATATTTAGTGGTATTAAACCAATAATTACTAGTTCCAAAAGCAGATTTTAATTCCCTTCTTAAAGATCTATCCATTGGACTGAATTTTCTTTCACCGCTAACATTAGGAATAGTATCTTTTATAACTCTCACTTCAAAATCAAAATTGTTTTTGTAGCTATCAGTCAAATAATCAATAGTAACTTTTCCATCACTATAAAATTCATTTAATAATTTTAATTCAGCAACTAATGCTCTGGTCATTCCTTTATTTGCTTTAATCCAAACACTATCAAAAAAAACAACTGTAACAATTATTTGTAGAATTATAATAGGAGCTGCTACTATAATTAACGATCTATAAAAAAGACCTTTGGGAAGAATTATCTTAAAAAATTTATTCAATCCATAGAACATAACCTGACCCCCTTACTGTTTGAAGATATTTTGGCTTCTTAGGATTTAATTCTAATTTTTGTCTCAATCTTGTAATCATTACATCAATAGATCTCTCTTGGTTTATTTCAGCTATTTGACCTATTTGTTCTCTTGAATAGGTTTTACCTAAGTTTGACAGCATTTCAATTAAAACCTTTTTTTCGGCAATATTAATTTTTTTTATTTTATTTTCTAAAATTATTGTCATTTTGTGTAGATTAATTTTAGAAAAACCTATTTTATACTCTTTATTTAAATCAATCTTTTTACTTTTATTAATAATATTTTTAATTCTTAATAAAAGTTCTTTAGGCTCAAAAGGTTTTCCCAAGTAATCATCTGCCCCTAATTCTAAACCTTTAATTCTATTTTCTACCTCACCTTTTGCAGTTAATAAAATAATAGGTGTATTAATTTTTTTTTTTATTTCTTTTGTTAATTCATAACCATTTTGACCAGGCATCATTACATCTAATATAATCAAGTCAAATTTAAAATATTTTAACTTTTTTTTTGCTTCCTCAGCATTTACAGCAGTTGACACTAAAAAATTTTTACTGTTCAAATAATCTTTCAATAAATCTCTAATTCGATTATCATCATCAACTACCAGCAAGTGTATCTGATTATTTTCCATCGATTATCCTTTTTAGTAATTCTTTAAATTTAATCACAGAATCTGGATTTGAGTTTTTTAAAGCATTAAAAATTCTTGTTTTTTGAGAATTATAAACTATTTCAAAAAATTTTTTTCCATCTTTTTCTAAGAATAATTTTTTTTTTCTTGTATCATTCTCATCTTTAATTTGTTTTATCATTTTTGATTTAAGCAAGTCTCTTAAAACTCTATTTAAGCTTTGTTTGGTTACTTTTAGTTGAAAGATTAAATCACCCAAACTCATTCCAGGATACCTTTCAATTAAATTGAGGGCTCTAAGATGCGCAGGACCAAAATATTTTTTATTTAAAATATCTTTTGGGTCTGAAAAAGTTTCTCTATGTGCATAAGAAAGTAATTGAATAAATTCTTTAATTTGCTCGTCTTTAAGATAAAGTAAGTCTTTCATAATTGGTAAGTTATATTGACTTATTGTATTAAGAAATATACTTTTTTGTAAGTAAAAAATCGCTATATTGTAAATAATTATGGAAACTATTCCTTATGATAAAAGATCTGGAAAACTTTGGTTTAATGGAAGCATTGTAAACTGGTCTGATGCTAAAATTCATGTATTAAATCACGGACTTCACTACGCTAGCTGTGTTTTCGAAGGAGAGAGAGTATACGATGGAGAAATATTTAAATTAGAGGAGCACACAGATAGATTATTTTATTCGGCTAAAAGAATGGGCATAGAAGTTCCATATAGTCAAAAAGAATTAAACGAAGTTTGTAGAAAAATAGTTAATGTTCAAAAAGTAAAAAATGGATACGTTAGACCAGTTATATGGAGAGGAAGTGAAATGATGGCGATATCAGCACAAAAAAATAAAATTCACGTTGCTGTAGCTACTTGGGAGTGGGGATCTTACTTTGATCCAAAATTAAAACTTAATGGAATAAAATTAAATATTTCTTCTTGGAGAAGACCTCCGCCTAATTCAATTCCATGGGATACAAAAGCGGCTGGGTTATATATGATTTGCACACTTTCAAAGCATGAAGCGGAAAGCAAAGGATTTACAGATTCTCTAATGCTTGATCATGAGGGCAATGTAGCAGAGGCAACTGGCGCAAATATCTTTTTCAAAAATAAAAAAGAAGAAATACACACACCAATACCCGATTCATTTTTGGATGGTATAACTAGAAGAGCTATTATAGATATAGCGAAGTCCAAGGGTATCAAAGTTATTGAAAGAAAAATTAAACCAGAGGAATTAGGTGATTTCGCGGGCTGTTTTTTAACAGGCACTGCTGCTGAAGTAACTCCTGTTTCAGAAATTGAAGATTTTAAATTTACAGTTTGTGATGTTATAAAAAGTTTAAATGATAGCTATCAATTATTGGTAAGAAAAAAAACTGCTGCTTAGTTTTTATTATCTTCATTCATAGCATGATCGATACCTTTAATTAAATAATCATAGCCAGTATATAAAGTAATAAAAGCTGAAAGCCACAACAGAATAATACCTATTGTTTGCGCATTGTAGTCTTGAAAATCAATAATTCTATTTCCACTTTCACCAGTCAACAAAATTGCAATTGATAACATTTGTAAAAATGTTTTCAATTTTGTTAAGTTTGTGGTGGGCATAGAAATACTTACCTTGGCTAAAAATTCTCTCAAACCAGATATAAGTATTTCTCTTGTTAAGATAATGATAGCTGCAATTACTTCATAGTTTTTAATAGTACCATTCATCACTAATAATATTAGTGCAGCAGCTACTAAGATTTTATCTGCAATTGGATCTAATAGTTCTCCAAGTTTAGACTCACCTTTAAATAATCTTGCCAGTAGACCGTCTAAATAATCAGTAAAACTTGCTAAGACAAAAAGAAAAAATGGAATTAAATCACCAAAAAAACCAGGTATAAAAAAACTTAATACAAAAATTGGGACAATTATTATTCTACCGATTGTGAGTATATTTGGTATTTTAGTTATCATAATATTATTCGTGAAAATAATTATATATTTTCTTTGCTATATTGTCTTCTATTCCTTCTACTGATTTTAATTCGTCAAAACTAGCCGACTCAACTGATCTCGCTGACCCAAAATGATTTAATAAAGCTCTTTTTCTTTGTTTTCCTATACCGGTTATTTGGTCTAGCAATGATTTGCTCAATCCTTTCTTTCTTTTAGATCTATGAGAACTAATTGCAAACCTATGAGCTTCATCTCTTAGTCTTTGAATAAAGAATAACAAGGGATCATTTTTTTTAAATTTAAAAACTTTGTCCTTATAAAACATTGTCTCATCTCCAGCATTTCTATTTTTTCCTTTTGCAATAGCTATAATCGGTATCTCATGTAGACCAAGTTCATTTAGTATTTCTCTACTAACAGAGTATTGTCCTTTTCCACCGTCTACCATTACAAGATCTGGAAGAGATAATGCGCCAGTTTTTTCTTTTACCGCTTTTGAAAACCTCCTAAATAAGACTTCTTTTAACATCCCGTAATCATCTCCTTTAATAGAGTCATTCTTAATGTTGAATTTTCTGTATCTTTTTTTTTCAAAACCTTCGTTTCCAAAAGTAATTAATGCGCCTACGCAGTCTGTACCTTGAATGTGGCTGTTGTCGTAAACCTCAATAAGATCAGTATTTTGATTGAGATTAAATTTAGATGTAAGCTGCTCTATTAAATTAGTATTACTTTTTGTATCATAAAGTTTTTGAGTTAAGGCTTGTTTAGCATTTTTTTCAGCTAAATTAGATAAACTTATTTCTTCTTTAGTCTTCGCTTCTTTAATAATGACATTTTTATTTTCTTTTCCACTAAAGGCTTTCTCCAACAAAACTTTTTCAAATATTTGATAATTTGTAATAATTAACTCAGGAATAGTTTTATTTTCATAAAATTGTGGAATAAAAGATGATAAAATATTTTCTAATTTTTCGTCTGGATCATGTTTAGGAAAAAAAGCCTGGTTACCCCAGTTTTGCTTAGATCTAAAAAAGAATACTTGTATACAGGTCTTCCCCGAATCTTTGTAAATACTTATTACATCAGCTTCATTTAAATTCGTTTGATTAATTTTCTGAGAGGATTGAATTTGTGTAAGCGCTTTAATTCTATCTCTTGCTATAGCAGCTTTTTCATAATCTAAATCTTTACTTGCTATTTCCATTTCTTTTGATAATTTTTTTTGAATTCTTCTGGATTTTCCGGATATAAAATCAACAGCATCATCTACAGTTTTTTTATAATCTTTCTTCTCAATATATTTTACACAAGGAGCTGAACATCGTTTTATTTGATAAAGTATACAAGGTCTTTCCCTATTTTTAAAAACAGTGTCATCACAAACTCTTAGCATAAAAATTTTTTGAAGAATTTTTATTGTCCAGTTTGCAGAACCTATTGAAGCAAAGGGTCCAAAATAATAACCATCTTTACTTTTTTTTCCTCTAAGCTTAGTTAGTTGTGGCCATTTATCTTTATGGCCAATAAATATGTATGGAAAAGATTTGTCATCTCTCAGTAAAATATTAAATCTTGGTTTATGTTTTTTAATTAAATTTGCTTCTAATAGAAGTGCTTCGCTTTCATTAGTCGTAGTCGTTATTTCTAAATATTTTGTGAGAGATAACATCCTCTCAGTTCGAATAGGTAAATTGCTGTCTGAAACATAGCTTTTTAATCTATTAGGTATATTTTTAGCTTTTCCAATATACAGAATATCTTTTTTTGCACTTAACATCCTATATACACCGGGATTTTTGGGCAATAATGGAATTTTATCTTTAATTATTTTTTTTCCCAATTCTAAATTATTTATCATAATCTTTTTTTTACAATTTCAATTCCTACAGAAGAGGTATTTTTAATAATTTCAGTTTTTTCAATTTTAAGTTTTATTTTTTTAATATTAGTATTTTTGAATAATTCAAAAAAAATAGCTTCAGCTAAAGTTTCTAATAGTTCGTAATGTTTATTTTTTGCGAGGCTAGTAACATCTCTAATTATAGTTTCGTAATTTACAATACTATTAAGCTTACTTTCAATTGGAGCAAGTAAAGGGTTTATATCAATGTTAATATTAAACTTTACTTCTTGTTTCTTTATTTTTTCAAAATCATGAATGCCTACTGACATTAATAGTGTTAAATCTGTTATTAATACTTTTCTTTTATAAGAGTATTTTTGCTTAGGTTCTATTTTAATAATTTTTAAATTTTTTTTTTTCATTCTTTAGCATTAATTATATCCGGGGTTTGCCACGCAAGGGATTGACCACTATCTACACTTATAATTTGACCAGTTACATTATTATTATTAATAAAGTATTTTATTGTTTCACATATATTTTTTGGATCTACTTTTTCTTTTAGAATTGTGGATTTCCACTGTTTTCTAAAGTGTTTTTCAGACTGTCTTTTATTCTTTATTGTTGGACCCGGAGCGATACCGTTAACTCTAATATTTGGAGCTAGTTTCATCGAAGATATTTTTGTTAATGCCTGAAGACCAGTCTTGCTAAGTGTGTATGAAAAAAAAAATGGAGTTAATTTAAATATTCTTTGATCGATAATATTTATTATATTCCCTTTTTTTGATTTTAGGTGTCTTTTAAAATCTTGAGTTAATATAGCTGGAGCTTGAAGATTAACGATCATATGCTTATTAAAACAATTTTCATTAAAATTATTTAAATCATCTTTTTCAAAAATTGAAGCATTATTTATTAAACAATCTAATCCTTTCATTTTTTTGTATGATTGAGAAATAATTTTTTTTGTTTGTGATTTTTTAGTTAAATCAGCTTTAATTAGGAATATTTTGGAACCTAAATTTTCAAGTTCGGTTTTTAATTTTTTTACCTCTTTTGACGATTTATTATAATGCAGTGAAATTTGTGTATTATTACCCGCTAAAGATCTTGCAATTGCAGCACCTATTCTAGTTGCACTCCCAGTGATAATTATTTTTTTGGCTTCCATTTTTTTTGCTGTCTTTTGGTTTTTGATCCTGGTGTTCCAAGTGTAGACCTACCTTTAGGGTAAACTTTATTCTTTAAGTTATACTGACTTATCTTAGGGTTCAATGTAATCTCTAATTCACTCGCTTCAAGTTTTCTAATTTCGTCTCGTATTTTGGCTGCTTCTTCAAATTCTAAGTTAGCTGCAGAGTCTTTCATTTTTTTATTTAAACCTTTAAGATGTTTTTTTAAATTTCCTCCAATGTTAGATTCTTTTAAATTGACATAATCTTTCTCATATACTGATTGTAAAATATCTCCTATATCTTTTTTAATAGACTCAGCGGTAATATTATTTTTTTTATTATATTCTACTTGTTTACTTCTTCTACGGTCAGTTTCTTTTCTCGCTTTACTAATGCTATTAGTTATTTTATCAGCATACAGAATGACTTTTCCATCAATGTTTCTAGCAGCTCTTCCAATAGTTTGTATTAAAGATGTCTCTGATCTTAAAAAACCTTCCTTGTCAGCGTCAAGAATTGCAACTAAAGCACATTCAGGGATATCCAAACCCTCTCTTAATAAATTAATACCAACTAAAATATCGAAAACCCCCAATCTTAAGTCTCTAATAATCTCTATTCGTTCCAATGTATCGATATCCGAGTGCATGTATCTTACCTTAAGACCATTCTCATGAAGGTACTCTGTTAAATCTTCTGCCATCTTTTTTGTTAAAGTTGTTGCTAAAACACGATAGCCTTTTTCAATAATTTTTGCAGCTTCATGCATAAGATCATCTACTTGAGTTTTGGCAGGTCTTATCTCTACTGGAGGATCTATTAAACCCGTGGGTCTAATTATTTGATCTATGTGTTTGTTGTTTGTTTGCTTCAATTCCCAAGGTCCTGGTGTAGCTGAAACAAATACGGTTTGTGTTCTCATCATGTCCCACTCTTCAAACTTAAGTGGTCTATTATCCATGCAAGAAGGAAGTCTGAAACCATATTCAGCTAAAGTACTTTTTCTAGTACGGTCCCCTTTGTACATACCGTTTAATTGTGGAACTGTTACATGACTTTCATCAACAAAAATAATTGCATTATCTGGGAAGTATTCAAATAAAGTTGGAGGAGGTTCACCAGATTTTCTTCCTGATAAATATCTTGAATAATTTTCAATACCAGCGCATGTACCTGTAGCCTCTATCATCTCAAGATCAAACTTAGTTCTTTCTCTTAGTCTTTGCTCTTCTAATAATTTATTATCTGCACGGTGTTTTTTTAATGTTTCTGCTAATTCTGATTTTATTTGTCTAATAGCTTGTTCCATTGTTGGTTTAGGAGTTATGTAGTGACTATTTGCATAAATTTTGATTGCTTCATAATTATTAGTTTTTTCTCCAGTTAAAGGATCAAATTCTTCAATTCTTTCCAATTTATCAAAATTAAAACTTATTCTCCAAGCTCTATCTTCTAAGTGCGAAGGAAAGATTTCCAAATTTTCTCCTCTAACTCTAAAAGTTCCTCTAAAAAAGTTTTGATCATTTCTTTTGTATTGAAGTGTTACAAAAGTTCTTATTAA
>MDTB01048747.1_pt1 | contig 11860 bp, 15 predicted proteins | sample 811161 | NCBI WGS metagenome assembly MDTB01 (sample SAMN05326650, study PRJNA326480) | marine metagenome | isolation source: seawater | place: Mediterranean Sea | collected 2009
AAGGCCTTATAGTAAAAAACTACAAAACATAATTTTGAACTTAACGAAATCAATTACTGAAGACTCCAATGCCCCAAAATTACTGATTGGAACTGGTAAAGATAAAGTTTATTTATGTGTAGTTATAACCGCTGATAGAGGTTTATGTGGTGGTTTTAATTCTAATATTTGCAAATTAGCAAAAAGTCATTTTAAAAATATCTTAAAAGAGGGAAAAGAATTAAAAATAATTACAGTAGGAAGTAAAGGCCACGATCAAATAAAATCAGAATATGGAGAATATATTATTGATAAAAAAAGCTTTAAAGACAAAAAAAAAATTACATTTAATGAAGCGAATGAGATTGGTAAAAAAGTTATTCAATTATATGAGCAAGAACAATTTGATAAATGTTTAGTATTCTATAATAACTTCAAAAACGTAATTACTCAAATTCCTCAAGCAGAGCAAATAATTCCTACTTTTGTCAAAAAGGAAGCCAAGGACGAAAATCAAGTATTCTCGTACGAATTCGAACCAGATGAGGATGAGATATTAGAGGATTTGCTCCCAAAAAATGTATCAGTACAAATCTTTAAAGCTTTTTTAGAAAACGCAGCTAGCGAACAAGGCTCCAGGATGACTGCTATGGATAATGCAACAAGAAATGCTGGAGATTTAGTGGATAAGTTAACCATTAACTATAATAGGAGTAGACAAGCATCCATTACTAAAGAACTAATTGAAATTATTTCCGGAGCTGAGAGTTTGTAATGAATAAAGAAGGTATCATAACTCAATTAATAGGTGCTGTCGTTGATGTTAAATTCAAGGATGAACTACCTGAAATTTATACAGCTCTTGAAGCTGATAATGGTGGAAACAAATTGATTTTGGAAGTAGCACAGCATTTAGGAGAAAATAGTGTAAGAACTATTGCCATGGACTCTACAGAAGGACTTAAAAGAGGAGATAAAGTTTTAAACACCAATGCCCCAATCAGTGTACCAGTCGGTCCCGAAACATTAGGTAGAATAATAAACGTGATAGGTCAACCTATAGATGAAAAGGGAGAAGTAAATACAAAAGAAAAATGGCCTATACACAGGCCATCACCTAAATTTACGGAGCAATCTACAGAAACAGAGATACTTGTAACTGGTATAAAAGTGATAGACCTACTAGCACCTTACGCTAAAGGGGGAAAGATCGGACTGTTTGGTGGTGCTGGAGTTGGAAAGACAGTAACAATTATGGAGCTAATAAATAATATCGCAAAAGCTCATGGAGGTTTCTCAGTTTTCGCTGGAGTAGGAGAAAGAACTAGAGAAGGTAACGATCTATATCATGAAATGATAGAGTCTGGTGTTATCAAGAAAGACGGGAAAGGTTCTAAAGCTGCTTTAGTTTATGGTCAGATGAATGAACCACCTGGAGCAAGAGCTAGAGTAGCTCTAACTGGATTAACCGTTGCGGAATACTTTAGAGATCAAGAAGGTCAAGACGTATTATTCTTTGTAGATAATATATTTAGATTTACCCAGGCAGGGTCTGAAGTTTCAGCTTTGTTAGGTAGAATACCCTCTGCTGTGGGATACCAACCTACCTTAGCAACTGATATGGGAAATTTACAAGAAAGAATTACATCTACAGCAAAAGGTTCAATAACATCAGTTCAAGCAATTTATGTTCCAGCAGATGACCTCACGGACCCTGCACCTGCAACTTCCTTTTCTCATTTGGACGCTACTACAGTTTTATCTAGACAGATAGCAGAGCTAGGTATTTATCCTGCAGTCGATCCACTTGACTCTACATCAAGGATATTAGACCCAAGAGTGGTTGGAGATGAACATTACAGAGTTGCCAGAGAAGTTCAAAAGATATTACAAGCTTATAAATCTCTTCAAGATATTATTGCTATTCTTGGAATGGATGAACTTTCAGAAGAAGATAAACTTACAGTAGCTCGAGCAAGAAGAATACAGAGGTTCTTATCCCAACCTTTCTTTGTAGCTGAAGTATTTACTGGATCTCCAGGAAAATTAGTAGATCTTGAGTCTACTATCAAAGGTTTTGATTCCATTTGCAAAGGAGAATATGATCATTTACCCGAAGCCGCTTTCTATATGGTAGGATCTATTGAGGAAGTTATAGAAAAAGCAGAAAAACTTGAAAAAGACTCTTAAGCTAGATGTCTCTAGAATTTAAAATTGAAATAATAAGTCCTGATAAAAGTATTTTTCTTGGAAAAACAGAGGAAGCAATTCTACCTTGCTTTGAGGGGCTAGTTACAATTCTAAAAGATCACATACCTTTAATAACTTTCTTACGACCAGGATTTATAGAAATTGGGCAAAATGAGAAATTTTATGTAGAAGATGGTACAGTAGAGTTTTCAGACAATAATCTTTTAATATTATCTACGACAGTTCAAAATTTAAAAGATTTAAATTTTGAAAAAAAAAAATTCTTTAATCAAAGAAGCCGAGAAACAACTTTCAACAAATCAAATATCCGATAAACAAAAATATATTTTAAATTATAAAATTGAGACACTTAAACAAATTAGTTGATTAATTGTTTTAACTCTATTGTTAATTTTTTATAAACTTCCTTTTTAAAGTCAACAATTACTTTAGGTAAATTATTATAGTTTATCCATTTCCATTCAATAAATTCTGGGTGTTTAGTGTTCAAATTTATTTCATCATCATTACCAATAAATTTGACTATAAACCATTTTTGTTTCTGACCTCTAAATCTACCTTTCCATATTTTTCCTAATAAGTATGGAGGTAATTCGTATTCAAGCCAGTTTTCAATTTCTTTTATAACTTTGATGTTTGTAACGCTTGTTTCTTCAGCAAGCTCTCTCTTCATTGCATCAAATGGAGTCTCATTTTTGTCTATTCCTCCTTGGGGCATTTGCCATTTGTCGATTGGATTGTCTTTTCTCTTAGCTACGAAAACATCATTATTCTGATTTAATAGTATTATACCAACTCCCTGCCTCATAGGTAGTTTACTTATCATATTCTATGACTGAAAGAGTTTAACGGCATATGCTAGTTGGTTATCTTTATCTGAGTTTAATTCAAATTCATTTTCTTCTTTTACAATTATGTCAGGAGAAACACCAACTTCAGAAATAGATTTTCCAGAGGGTAAATAATACTTAGAAATCGTAAGCCTTATACCTCCACCATTTCTTAAGGGGATTATTGATTGAACAGAACCTTTGCCATAAGAATTTTCTCCTAGTATAATAGCTCTTTTATGATCTTTTAAAGCTCCAGCAAATATTTCAGATGCTGATGCAGATCCCTCATTTATTAAAACAATCACAGGTTTTCCTTTAATACCGTCACCAGTTTTAGCAAAAAATTTTCTTGTTTCAATTATTTTACGACCTTTAGTAGATACTATCTCACCCTTTTCTAAAAAAAAATCAGTAATAGCGATTGCTTGATTCAACAAGCCCCCAGGATTATTTCTTAAATCAATAATGTATCCAATTAACTTTTTTTGTTTTTCGTAATTTTTTATTTCTTTGATGAATTGTTTATCACTATTTTCATTAAAAGACTTAAGCTTGACGTATCCTATATTTTTCTGATTACCTAAAACTTTTGACTCAACTGATTTAACTTCAATTATTTGTCTTTGTATTTTAAATGTCAAAGATTTTTTTATACCTTTTCGTCTTACAGTAAGTTCTATACTTGATCCAACAGGACCCCTCATTAATTTTACAGCCTCCATTAAAGTTCTACCTTGAACCTGCTCATTATTTATTCTAACAATAAAGTCCCCAGCTTTGATGCCAGCTTTTTCTGCAGGAGTATCTGAAATAGGCGATATGACTTTTACTACACCAGCTTCCATTCCGATTTCAATACCCAACCCTCCAAATTCACCCTTTGACTCTGTTTGCATACTTTCAAAAAGCTCAGGAGACATATAAGCAGAGTAAGGATCTAAAGATTGCAATACACCATTTATTGCAGAGTCCATTACTTCAGCTTGATCTATTTCATCAACATATTCTTGTTTTATTTTTTCTAAAACCTCACCAAATAAATCTATTTTTTCATATAATTTGTCGTTTGTATTTGGATAAGCTTTTTGATTAAAAAAAACTAAGAAAATAAACAAAATATTTAATAAATATTTCTTCATATTAGTGCTTTTTCCTTGGGTAAATCCTCTGACCACATTTTTTCTAGATCGTAAAATGCTCTTTTTTCAGGATGAAATAAATGTACTATAATGTCTATTGCATCTACTAGTTTCCAATCGTTACTTTCATATCCTTCAATTCTACAATAGTCCAAACCATATTTTTTTAATTCTACTAAAAGATTTTCCGATAAAGATTGTAAATGTCTTGATGAAGTTCCTGAGGCAACAATCATATAATCGGCAATATAAGACTTTTTTTTCAAATCTATAATTACTACATTATATGCTTTATTTTTGTTAAGTGTATCTTCTATTACTTTTTTAATCTTTTTTACTTCCATTAATAATTTTATTTCTTAATTGCGTTGAAGATATATCAATTTTCAAATTTCTAAAAAATTTTATATTTTTGCCTTTCAGATGTTTCATTATAACAGATTTTTTTGCTTTTGTGTCAAATCCTTTTCTAGAAAAAACTACTAAATTACTCATTTTTAATAACTGTTTATAATTTTTCCATTTATGAAAGTTTATAAGGTTGTCAGATCCTATTATAAAAAAAATCTTATATTTGTAACGTTTTTTTAAAAATCTTATTAAATCCATTGAATTCTTTGATTTCAATATATCTTCATAATATTTTAATTGAATTTTTTTATTTCTTTTAATAATTTTTAAACACAATTTTTTTCTTAATGCGAAAGAAAAAAAAGGTTTGTTCTTTAATGGATTTTTTTTTGTTATTGCCCAAATAATCTTCTTTAATTTTAAAAGCTTTATGCTTTGTTTGCTTACATATAAGTGTCCCCTATGAGGAGGATCAAAACTTCCTCCGAGAATACCAATGTTTTTCAAATTATCTTTTGCCATATATTTTATGGTCTTGTTACATGCTTACCTTGAACAACATATTTATAAGAAGTTAATTGATTAAGACCGACAGGTCCTCTTGGAGGTAATTTATTTGTTGAAATTCCTATTTCTCCTCCAAAACCAAATTCACCTCCGTCAGCAAATTGTGTAGAAACATTATGCATAGCTATTGAACTATTTACATTGTTCAAAAAAAATGAGGTATTTTTTTTATTATTTGAAATTATACAATCAGTATGCATTGTTCCGTATTTAAGAATATGTGAAACTGCTTCTTTAACATTTTTAACACATTTAATTGATAATTTAGCATCAAGATACTCTGTTCTCCAATCTAATTCTTTTGCTAATTTAAGATTATTATTGAAAAATTTATTAATTTTCTTGTCAACAATAACTTCACATCCATTTTTTATTAATGAATTAATAACTTTTACACCTTTTGATTTTAAAATTTTTTCATTTATCAAAAGTGTTTCCAAAGCTCCGCAAATACTTGTTCTTCTCATTTTTGCATTTAATATTATTTTTATTGCGTTATTAAGATCACTTTCTTTATCCAAATAAATATGGCAAAGACCCTCCAAATGACCAATTACGTGAATATTTGAGTATTTTTGAACTTTAGCTACTAATCCTTTACCACCTCTAGGCACAATTACATCTATATATCTACTCATTTTAGATAATAAAAAATCTACAATTTTTCTATTTTTATTTTCTATAAATTGAAGACAATTTTGATCAATCTTATTCTTTTTCAAAGATATCCTAAATAAGTTTGAAAGAATTTTATTTGAGTTAAAAGCTTCACTTCCACCTCTTAGGATTGCACAATTACTTGATTTAAGACACAGAGCTGCAACGTCAGCAGTCACATTTGGTCTACTCTCATATATGATACCTATTACTCCAATAGGGGTGGTAATTTGCTTTATATTTAGTTTGTTTTTCCCTTTCCATTTATCTAACGTTTTACCTATTGGATTTGGAAATTTTTTAATCTCATTGATAGATTTGATTATATCATCAATTTTTTTTTCATTTAATACCAATCTATCTAATACATTTTTTCTCTTTAAATTTCTAACATCTTTAGCATTCTCTCTAATTATTTTTTTTCGATTAATTAAAATTAATTTAACGTAATCATCTAGAGCTTTATTTATTTTTTTATGATTAACATTTTTAAGTTTTTCAAACGCTTGTTTTGATTTTTTTCCGATTGTTAGGATATTTTTCATATTATAGTTTTACCATATCGTCTTTATGTACTACTTCTGTTTTACTAGCATACCCAAGTATTCTCTCAATTTCATCACTTTGTCTTCCTCTAATTTTTCCAATTTCACTAGATGAAAAAGATGCTAGTCCTCTTGCAAGTTTGTTATTTTCCTCATCTGCTATTAAAACATTTTCTCCTTTATTAAATTTACCACTTATGGTTTTTATACCTGCAGCTAATAAACTTTTACCGTTTTTTAGAGCGTTTGCTGCACCCTTATCAATAAAAATAGTACCATGGGAACTTAATGAACTTACTATCCATTTTTTTCTGGCAGCTAAAGTCGATATTTTAGGTATAAATTTTGTAAATATTCTTTTTTCTATCATATGCTTAATTGGATTTTTTCTATTTCCATTACCTATAAACATATGACACCCTGCGTTCATACAAATACTAGCAGCTTCCAGTTTGGTAATCATACCTCCGGAACCATAACTGTTTACTCTGGAGTCAGCTAATTTATAAATGTTACTATTAAGATTCTTTACTTCTTTAATCAACTTTTTTTTATTTCCATTGTCATAAAGACCATCTACATCAGAAAAAATTATTAAAGTATCTGCCCCAATTATCTGAGCAACTCTTGCTGCCAACCTGTCATTATCACCATATTTAATTTCAGATGTAGCAGTTGTATCATTTTCATTTACGATAGGTATAGCTTTTAATTTAAATAAGTTATCAAATGTTCTTTTGACATTTAAAGCTCTTCTTCTTTGTTCAGTGTCATCGGGTGAAATTAAAATTTGACCTACTCTAAAATTATTTTTTTTGAATATTTTTTGAAATTCCTCAGCTAAATGTATTTGACCAATAGAAGCTATAGCTTGACTCATCTCCAGTTTTATTTTTTTTTGTTTAATTTTTAAATAACTTTGTCCAATAGCAATAGCACCAGAGGAAACAATTACAATATCTCTATTTTTTTTATATTTTTTTATATCTTTTATTAAACTATTAACCCAGGCTTTTTTAAAATTTCCTTTTTTATCTATAACTGTAGTAGAACCTAATTTAATTACTATTTTTTTTGATTTATCTATTAACATTTTTCTTTTTCCTTACTTTACTTGGTAACAGCCCTTTATTTACAGCTCTGGCTCTTTCTGAGAAACCTAATTTTTCTCCGTTTTTAATTTTTCTTTTTATAGTTGATAGTTTTGCAACCATTTCAAAAATTTAATTTTAAAAATTTATTTGTTAACATTATTAATAAGTACCTTCTTTATAGTTTGTATATCATCCTTTTTGAATACAGAAATAATTTTGTATTTTTTCTTAACTTTACTATTAAAAAGATCTAGTTTTTCTTTAAGAATTTTTTTTCGACAAGGTCTGATTTATTAAAGTAAATCACCTCCTTTTTCTTAGATAATGATAGGTCGTAACTTTTTAACTCAGATCTAATTTTTTGGTAATTTTCAGCTAAATCATTTTCCGTCAGGTCAATTAAATGTAGTAATATTTTACATCTTTCTATATGTCTCAAAAATTTATCCCCCAAACCTATCCCTTTATGAGCTCCTTCAACTAACCCAGGAATATCTGCCAAAGTAACTTCTTTGTTATTATAATATGTAACTCCAAGATTCGGGTTTATTGTAGTAAATGGATAATTAGCAATTTTAGGTTTTGCTCTGGTTAAAGACGCAAGTAAACTAGATTTACCTGCGTTTGGCAAACCTATAATTCCAACATCAGCAATTATTTTTAGTTGAAGCCAAATCCAAAACTCTTCACCATTTTTCCCATTAGTTTTTTTTCTTGGGGCTCTATTTGTGGAACTTTTAAATCTTACGTTTCCCAATCCACCTCTGCCACCTGAAGCCACTAAGTATTTTTCTTTATTTTTTTTAAAATCATAAATTATTGTATTATTGTCTTCTTCGTAGATTTGAGTCCCAATAGGGACTTTTAAAACTATATCTTTACCATTTGCTCCAGTTTTATTTTTTTTGCTACCAGGTTTCCCATTCTCAGCTTTAAAATGTTGAGAGTATCTGTAATCAATTAGCGTGTTTAAATTTCTTTCTGCCTCAAATAAAATTGAGCCCCCATCACCGCCATCTCCTCCATCAGGCCCTCCAAATTCGACAAACTTTTCTCTTCTGAAACTCGCTGAGCCTGAGCCACCATTTCCGGCTTTCAAATTAATTTTTGCTTGATCTAAAAATTTCATTGTATTGATATAAATAATTTAAGTTATTTATACTTTTAGCTGGGGATCACAGAAACAAAAGTTCTGTTTAGTTTTGATTTTTTAAATTTTACTTTACCTTTAATTAAAGAATATATTGAGTGGTCTTTTCCCATACCAACGTTGTTTCCTGGGTGAATCTTAGTTCCTCTTTGTCTAACGATAATGTTTCCTGGAATTACTAGTTGATCACCATATCTTTTTACTCCAAGCCTTCGGCCTTTACTATCTCGTCCGTTACGTGATGATCCACCTGCTTTTTTTGTTGCCATTTAAATTCCTATTTTTTTACTACTTTTTTTTTATCTTTTTTTGCTTCTTTTACAGTTTCTTTCTTTTCTACTATTTTGGCCTCATCAACAACTTTACCACCTTTTGCTAAAATTTTTGTAATTTGTATTTTAGAATGCAATTGTCTGTGTCCGTTTTTCTTTCTCGAATGCTTTCTTCTCCTCTTATGGAAAACTAATATAGTTTTGTCTTTTACGTTATCTAAAAGTTTTGCTTCAACTATGGCCCCTTCAATACTTGGATTTCCAATCTCAGTATTATTGTTGTCGTTCAAAAGTAATACGTTATTAAATTTGATTGTTTCACCTTTCTTGACATCTAGTTTCTCTATTTCTAATATTTTACTAGTAGAAACCTTGTATTGTTTTCCGCCTGTTTCTATAATTGCAAATGACATAAAATTTTTTTTTTAAGTTTCCACGCAATATAGCCCCCAATAATATCAAGTCAAGAATATTGAGGCTAAAAAGTATCCTTTAAATCTCGCAATTTCGTAAAAATTTCTTGATCTGGAGCCCCTTCAAGATTTAATGCCTGTTTAATAACATTATTATTACATCTTAAAAAAATATTAGTTTTTAGTTCTTCACCAATTGTAGTTGGCATAGTTGGGAGATTATTTTTAATTTTTAAATTAATTTCTATAGATTTTTTTTTTAGCAAAGAGTTATTAGGATCATACTTTAAACAAAAATTTAAATTTGTTTTTGTGTATTCATGTCCACAGTATGCTCTTGTTTCAGGCGGTAGATTTTTTAGTTTATTTAATGAATTTAGCATTTCTTCATGAGTTCCCTCGAATACTCTACCACATCCTAAAGAAAACAGAGTATCTCCTGTGAATACAATTTTTTCCTTTTCGAAATAAAAAGCAATATGACCTCTAGTGTGACCTGGAATTAAAATTATCTTAAACATTAAGTTTCCAATTATTTGATTTTGATTTTCTTTTAAAAGTTTGTCAATTCCAGGAATACGTTTTTTATCACCGTCAAATCCAAAAATTTTTGAATTATATTTTTTTTTAAGCTCAACATTACCACCTACATGATCAGTGTGATGATGAGTATTTAATATATAGTCTAATTTTTTGTACTTTTTAATTACCTTGTCACATGCGTTAAATTCAGAGGGATCAACTATCGATACAGTATTGGTCTCTTGTTCAAAAATTAAATAACTAAAATTATCACTTAAGCATTGAATTATTTCTACTTTCATTTTATCCAATTAAAAAAATTCCTAGTTTAGAAAATAGATTTTTTATTTCCAAATTACTTTTTTTGATCAAAGATGTCTGATCTTCATTAACACCAATAACTTTTTTTATATTAATATTTTTTTCATCGCAAAATTTAAATAGATCTTTTATTGTACACATATGTAAATTAGGGGTATTATACCAAGTATTAGGCAGAGTTTTAGTCACTGGCATTTTACCAAAAAATAAAAGTTTAGTTCGTACTTTCCAATATCCAAAATTTGGAATAGAAATTATTACGGACTTTCCTATTCTTAAAAGTTCTTTAAGTACTTTTTCAGGATTGATAAAAGCTTGAAGAGTTTGACTTAAAACCACATAATCAAAAGATTGGTCAGGAAATTGATGTAGTTCAGTTTCAGCATTACCTTGAATAACTGGCAAACCTTTATGAATACATTGTTGAACATTCTCTTGACTCAGTTCCAATCCTCGAACTTCAATATTTTTTTCTTTTTCTAGAAAATTCATTAAAGATCCATCCCCACAACCTACGTCTAATACTCTAGTATTGTTAGGCAGAAGTCCTGCAATTACTTTAAATTCTTTTTTCATTTTTAAATTTATCATGCATTGAGTCTATAAAGCTTTTAAGGGTTTTTAAAAATTCTGGTTCATTTAGTAAAAACGAGTCATGTCCTTTGTCGGTGATTATTTCTGAGTACGAAACATCTGCTCCAGAAGCATTTAAAGCTATAACTATATCTTTATTTTCTCTTGTTGTATAAAGCCAATCAGAAGAAAAGGATATAATTAAGAACTTAGTTTTCTGACTCTTAAAAGCTTCAACCAAACCACCTTTAAATTGCTTAGCTAGATCAAAATAATCCATTGCTCTTGAAATGTATAAAACAGAGTTAGCGTCGAATCTTTCCACAAAGGCATAGCCTTGATGTCTTAAATAACTCTCAACTTGAAAATCTGCATTAAAACTAAATTCGAAATCTGCTTTCTCTTGCAATTTTCTTCCAAATTTTTCTTGCATACCTTTCTCTGACAAATAGCTAATATGACCAACCATTCTAGCTACAGCCAATCCATTTTTTGGTTGAACATTTTTAAGAAAATATTTACCTTTGTCCCATACTGGATCAGCCATAATAGCTTGACGAGCTAATTCATTAAGGGCAATATTTTGTGCACTATGACTAGAGCTACAAGCAATAGGAATTGCCGAAAAAGTTTTATCAGGAAAAGTTGCACAAAATTGTAAAAGCTGCATACCACCCATTGACCCACCTGTTGCGCATAAAAGCTTTTTAATTCCAAGGTGTTGAAGTAACGATTCTTGTGCTCTAACCATATCTTTAATTGTAATAACTGGAAAATCTAACCCGTAGGGCTGTTTGGTTTCTGGATTAATGTCTCTAGGTCCTAAAGAACCCATGCAGCCTCCAATGACATTCGCACAAACTACAAAATATCTATTTGTATCTATAGCTTTACCTGGGCCAACTGCATATACCCACCAACCATCTTTTTTTGTTACAGGATTTTTTCCAGCAACAAACTGATCACCAGTCAATGCGTGAAAAACTAAAATAGCATTATCTTTATTTTCGTTTAATTTTCCATAGGTTTCATATGCGAGTGGAAAGTTATTAATTGTTTTTCCACAATCTAATTTAAGTGATTTTGTTACTTCAATTTTCTTTATATTTTCAAGTTTTTTATTCATCCAAAAAAAAAGCCCAGCTAAACTGGGCTACCTCCTGTTTTAGCTACATTTATAAAGCGCCTGCAATTTGGTTAAATCGGCGCCTTGAGGAAATTAATACTAAATAG
>MDTB01156036.1_pt1 | contig 11860 bp, 2 predicted proteins | sample 811161 | NCBI WGS metagenome assembly MDTB01 (sample SAMN05326650, study PRJNA326480) | marine metagenome | isolation source: seawater | place: Mediterranean Sea | collected 2009
CATTAAAGCTACAAAGAAATAATTTAACTTCATTTCCAACTGGTGATTCTCTAAATGAAAATGAAAAAAAATATTTTAGAGATACTTATGATTTCACTGAAAATTCAAATTTTGGTATATTACTATGTCATAATAAACCATATCTTAAATATCTTGATTTAAGATATCAAAAAAATAATGAATGGACAAAACAAAAAATATTATCAACTCTTCCTCTTACTAGATTCTCTAATTTAGATGTACAAATAGTTTGTTCTGGTAATAAAAAGATAACAACTAAAACAGTTAAGCGATCAAATAAAGGTACTTCAATTATTTTTTTAGATGATATTACTGGATTTTCTACATATGGTATAGTAAAAATAAGTAAAGTTGATTATAACTATAAAATTACAAATAAAAATGAAAAAGAAATAACTATACTTGACAGTCTAACTATTTCAAATAATCCTAAGCTTTTAACAGAAGATATTAATAAAAATGTAGACGTAGAATATGATTCTCGTTATATATATACTATTTTAAATAGATGTTATACTAAATATGACTCTGAATTTAGTTATAATACTGGTTCAATAGTAGGTAATCAAGATTATCAATTTACCTTACAAAATAAAATAGATACTAATAGACTAAACTCATTATTAGATACTTTAAAAGGTGATAGTGAATATTTTAGAAAAAGATATGGTTTAAGTAAAGATTTTATAATTAACAGAATTGAAAATTTACCAAAAAAATCAATACTTGATTATGATATATTTAGTGAAATTAGACAATTACAATATTTAGAAGTAATAAATATAGATAATTTTTCTTATATTGGAGAAGTCCCCGATTTATTTGATGAAATTTATGAAAATAAGAATGAAATGAAAATTCTTAAGAATAAAGGTTTAAAATATCTAAAAGAATTAATAGTTAGTAATAATAGTATACTAAATGTTCATAAAAATTTAAATAAATTAACTACATTAACAAAATTAGATTTTAGAAATTGTAATTTGACTTCATTGCCAAATATAAATTCTTTACGTAATTTAGAATATTTAGACTTAAGTCATAATAATTTGACACAGGAATTTGATACAATTTTAAGTGATGTTAATGTACAAAATATAAAATATTTTAATATTAAATCAAATAATTTTATTGGAAAATTTAGTTTTAAACATTTTAAGAATTTAGAATATATAAATTTAAATAATAATAATTTTATTGGAGAATTAGATTTTGATACTAGTAAAATAGATAATCTAAAAGAAATACATATTGCTCATAATAATTTTTCTAATAAAATGTCAATTGTAGATAAACTAGAAGAATTTTTAATGTTTTATACAAATAGAGAAAATACACACAATAAAAAGATAGGACTTCCTAAAGTAAAAATTGATTTTATTGATATAAGTTATAACAATTTCTATGGTAATTTAAAAAAAATGAATCAAAAATTTCAACAGGGTAAAAAAAATATAAATTTACCTGGTATTGGTCTTCAAAAATCTATATCTTTTGATAATCTATTATATTTATGTAGAAAAATAAATTTTAGTAATAATAAATTTAATGGAAAAATTCCTTTTGGTTATGACATTGGATACAGTGACGGTAAAGATACTTGTCCTTTTTCAAATCCTTATACTGCTGGACTTAAAATAATGAACTTAAATTTAAGTTTTAATGATTTTACTGATACTATACCTACTAATTTAGAAGCTATTAATTATACTAGAAAAACTATCATTCTAGCTAATAATATATATAAATTAAATTCATTACAGTGTAAATTAGGTAAAGGTGTGCTTGTAAAAACTAAAGACTATCCATTACTAGATTCTTTATGTCAAGATAATTCTATCTGTGAAAAAGAAACAAATAGTAATAACTTTAAACTTGAAGGTAAAGATTGTGCTAGTAAGGATAATCTTTTTTCTAATGTAGATGCTATTAATAATACACTTGATTTATTAAATAGTGATTTAGACAATTTAGATTTAGAACTTAAACAAAATTTTGATTTTGATGAATTTGGAAAATTTAATATTGATGGTAATAAAATAGATTATACAATTATCCCTACTTATTTAAAAAAATTTGTAAATAATAGTCTTCAATTTATACCTAATGTTATTTCTCAAACTACTCGTACAACATATACAAAAAATACATTTTTTAAAAAAATAAATATATTTAATAGAGATTACTATATAGTTGAAAATGATCATAAAAAACTTAAAACACAAGATAATAAAATAATAAGATTTACTAATAATGAAATCCGTGATTATAATCAAGAAGGTAACATAAATATTGGTTTAGATACAGATTTACCAACTAAACAAACTAGTAATTACGGCGCATATGCTGTAATATATAAGATTGAAGTTACAGATGATAAATTTCCGACCAATAATGATCTAGTAGATGTTTACAATTGGTGGTTAGATATTGCTGATAATATTGATATATGTAGAGATAGTAGTTATTTTGATGTAGATCAAAAATGTGCTAATTTGGGTATTTTTGATAAAGTATCTATTAGTGATACAATAAATATTAATAATTGTAGTACTGGAGATACAATCACTGATTTTTGTTTGAAAGTAAAAGAAACAGGAATGTGTTGTATAAAAGAATATAATCAAATTTGTAAAAGAACTTGTTCAAATTGTACTACTGATAATTTATTATTTTTAACTGATCCTGAGTATAATTTTTACATAAGTGAATGGCTTAATTATCCTGTAAATAAAAAATTTAAAAAATTAAGTTTTCCATTTACAAAATCAGTTAAATTACTATATATATTTCAATTTCACGCCTATACTTACGAAATTTTAGACAAAATGTTACAAGCCTCAGAATATAACCTAGGATGGTTAAATTCTACTTCTAATAAAAACACTTACAATAATGCACTATCTAATATTTTTGGTAATGATCAAACAAATGATGTTGAAGAATGGCTTAGTTTAACAAAAAAATATAATTTATTAATTAAATATAATAATAATAATGTTGGTCTAAGGTATGATGATGACCAATTAAAAAACAAAACTGATATTAATTTAAAAAATAAAGAGGGAGACCGAAAAATTAAAGTACAAAATTTATTACTAAATTATCAAAATAAATTTTTAACAACAAAATCCACAACAGGACCCACAACAAAATTAACACTTGAAAATAATCATATTATTAATTTTAAAAATAATTTATTAAAATTTATAGTGATTTTACTCCCTAAAAGAATTAGTACTGACAAATCTAAAGATATTATATCACAGAAGGTAATTCCGGGTACGGATATTCTAAATGTAACATTAAATACTAATGATACTGATACTTTTACAAAAGAAGTAAAAGAAGTAATTAAAGCAAATATTGTGTTAATTGAAGATAATAATTCTAATAAATATTTATTCAAATATAAGTCTAGTAGCCAAACCAAAAAAACAATAACTTTTCAAGATGTAATTAATAATACAATTGATCAAAAAATAACATTTACAAAAATTCATATAATAGATGATACATATCATTTTTCTATTCCAGATTTGAATAGTTTTTCACACTTAAAACAAATTGATTTTGTTTGTAAACAAGACCAGCAACTAATTTCAGGTGATATAAATTCTTTAAATATTTCTACATTAAAAAGATTAAAATTAGAAAATACTTTAATTAGTGGTGATATAAGCAAATTAAATAATAGTAAACAACTTAGAGAAATATCATTAATTAATTCAAAAATTAGACTAGATAGTAATTTGAACCTACAAAATTTAGTAATACTTAATTTAAGTGAAAATAACTTAGACATTGATTTAAACAATATACTACCTAAACCTACAACTACAACTACAACTACAACTACAACTACACCTAATATAACCAAAAGCTTAAAAATACTAAATTTAAGTAATAATAATGTAACTAATTTTAGAATACTTTCTAATTTTAAAATTTTAGAACAACTTGACTTATCAGATACAAATTTATCCTTAGATATTTCTGATATATTAAAATATATTTCTAATTTAACAGAATTACAAGAGTTAGATTTAAGTAATAATAATATTCAAGGTGAATTAACAAATGATTTACTTCAACTTAATAAATTAAGAATACTAAATATGTCAAATAATAAAATAAAAAATATATCAAAAATATTTGAGAAAAAATTTGCGCAAAGTTTAGTGGAAATAGAAGATATAAATTTTTCAGATAATAATGTAGATGAAATATATGTAATGAGAGAAGAATCAGATATATTTTATTATCTTAATATTAAATCATTAAATGTAAAAAGTTGTAATTTAAGGGGACCTTTACCTACATTTATTGAAGGTGAATACAAATTAAGATATTTAAATTTATCTAATAATGAATTTATTGGAGAGATACCAAAGTCAATTGAACATTTAGATGAAATAGAATTTTTAGATTTAAGTAATAATAGTCTTATTGGAACTATACCAAAAGAGATAGAATTTTTTGAGAATATAGAAAATTTAAATTTATCTAATAATGAACTAACTGGAGAATTACCTAATTTAAGAATAAAAACATTAAATTGTTTTGATGTTTCTGATAATAAGTTGACTGGTGAAATACCAGATAATTTTGGATTAATATTTTTTGAAACATTTACAGGTAGTTCATCATACAGTATAGTTGAAAATGATATTAAAAAAGAAGTAAGAACAGGTACACAGACATATACGGATAATAGATGTAATATAAGAGGTATAGAAATAAATACAAATAAAGTTGTTTTTTACCAATTAAAGTTAAATAATAATAATTTGGATGGAAAAATACCATTTTATTTAAAACATCTTAGTGATAATATAAAATTACAAGATAAAACATTAGTTGTTAGACCAAATATAGATTATCCTGATCTTGATACATTATCATACAGTATATATGAAGAATTTATGAAAGGTTTGCCGAAAAATCTAAATAGAAAAAATAAATTAACTTTTGGAGAATTACAGCAAATTAAAGATAAAGATAAAGAAGGTGGTAATGATAATAATAATGAATGTGGTACAAATTCATATAAAGAAGTATATGAATACAATATTATAAGAAATTTAGAAAGAGGTGGTTCTTTAGAAATTCAAAAAACAGAATACTGTATTGATATAAATAAACTATATGGTATTCAAGAAACAGGTGATGATACAAATACTATAGAATTAATTGAGAGTATTAAAAAATATATAGAGGAAGAACATATATTTACTAATGTACTAAATAATATATATAAATATTTAGGAATATCAGACTTAATTAAAAACGAAGAAGAAAATAAAGATTGTGGTTCTGATAATAAATATATAAATATAATTAATTATGTTGATTCTAATGAATTTCAGTTTGTTATGGAAGGTTTAGATGATAAAAATATTAATTGTATAGAAATATTATATGATGATGATAAATTAGATATAGATAGAATATTTGATGAAAGTAATAAAGACTATTTATATATATTTGAAAGACCAGGACATTTAACGATTTTAAGAAATCCATTTTCTTTAAAAAATAATCAAAATATAAAATTTTTGGAAGAAAAAGACAATGGTAATTTATTTAAATTTACTGTCTCAACAAATTTTATTAATAAAGAGATCACTGTTTCAAATATTAGTAAATATTTTACTAAAGTAAAATTATACAAAGATAAACACGAAAATCCACTTATTTTAGAAAACTGTTTTAAACAAGAGGATATAGGTAATAAATTTAAAGGTATAAATAAATGTGAGGATGATGATAAATATATAATAGATAATGAACTGAAATTTTTTACAGAAACATTTAGTATAACTTATATTACAGAAGATATATGTCCTGATAATGATGCTTTGTATGATTATACATTTACAAATGATGGATGTCAAGATGTAAAAAATATATTAGATAATAAAAAACTTAGAATACCTAATCAAAAATTATGTGTAAATATAGACGAATTTAAACAGATTTTAACAACAGCTATGTATAATTATGATTTAGAAAATAATATAAATAGAGATACAAAAAGTGAAAACAGTTTAAAAAATATATTAGATAAAGACAGACAAGAGATTATAAAAGAAATTATAGTATTAGAAAGTGATAAAGATCATTATAAGATGTGTAAAAATTATAAAAGTTCATCTACTTCTCCAACATCTACTTCTCCAACATCTATAAATGAAAAAGATTTTATGTGTAAAAATCTAAAAGATGATGATGGAAATAATATAGATATAGAAGCAAAAATAACAAAGATAACAAATGATATAAAAGCTAAAATAGTTGAATTTGACAACAAATGTGATAAGAAAGATTGTAAATATGAAAAAGTAAAAACTAAAATAGAAAATCTATTTACAGATACAAATGTCAATCCTACCAAAGCTAATTCTAATGTTCAAATGGAAACTTTTATAGATACTCATTTTAAGGATAATAATAATTTAAAACAATTTTTAAAGGGTACTTTAAAACAAAATAGTAAGATTGTAAAATTTATTAATATAGATATTTATAATTCAATTAAAGATGAATCTAAAATTAAAAAATACTATAAAATAGAAGAACAACAACAAGATATAGATGATGATTTAATATGTAGTGAACTAAAAATGTATGATAAAAATAAATATAATAAGAAAGATAATTTATTAGATGCTAAAAATATATGTAGAATAACCTGTAAACAGTGTATACCACCAAAAGAAACAAAAGAGTATTATTCAAGTATATTGGCAACAAAAGGAAATTTAAATTTTCCTATGACAATATCAAGTAGTAAAGATTTTATATATGATATTAATAATGATAATCCAAAAATTAAATCAATAAAGATAATTACAGATAATGCTGAATTTATAAACAATAATCAAAAAATAATTTTTGAAAAGGGTGTAGCAGAATTTAATATAAAAACATTAAATATTCAAAGAAATCCTGAAGTAAAATTAAAATTTAATATAAAATGTTTAACAAATGGTTATTTATATGTTCAAATTAAAAGTAAAGTTGGTAATGATACAGATATAGTAAAAAGACTATTTATAAATCAAAGTAAAATATTTAAAGATACTGATGAATTATTCTTTAATTTAAATAAAAATACACAGTACTTATTACTTATATCAATTAAAAATTTTTCTGAATCTACGCCAAAAAAAACTGAACAGACTATTATAACACCTAATATAAAACCAACACCTACTCCACATAAAAAAACTTCATATTTATTATATATAGGTATAGTAGTAATAGTAGTATTGGTAATTTTATTTTTAATGTATAGAAAAAAATAAATTTTATTTCATTTAATAAATAAATGAAATGTAATACTAATAAAATAAAAGAAATATTAGATAGTGATAATTTTTTATTTATATTAGCTAATATATATGAATATATAAATAATAAAAATTTTAATATTTATATTGGCACTAATAAAAAGTTTATTAATAATAATAATATAATTTCTGTAATTTTAGATGATTTATTACTTAAGTTGTATTATTTACACATAAATTGTAAATTAGACGGATATATTTATATAATTGTTGATTATACTAAATTTAACTTTTTACAATTAGAATTAAAAAATAGAAATATACAAATTTATAGATTAAATTTAGATAAACAGCAAAAAGATAATGATACTCTTATTTTAAAAATATTAATTAAAGATATACAAAAAATATATGAACTAACTAATTTACCTCTTATTACTAATATAGACTTTTTACAAGAACCAAAACCTTTTGATTATAAAATTTTTGACAAATCTGTAAATAAATATCATATTCGATATATAATGTATGGATGGAAACCCAAAAATGAAAGACAATTTATGGTAGAAAAAGATATGATTAGTAGTCCCAAGATTAATCATTGCTTACACGAATATTTACCTCCTAAATTACAACATATAAATAATTATATAAGAGATAAACAAAAAGATTATTGGCAAGTTGTTTATGACGATGGCTTAATTATTAGTAGAGAAATAAATAATATAGTTAAAAAATACAAACAACAATACAAAGGTATATATAGTTCAAAAGAATTAACATCAGAAAATATTTTAAATAGTTTAGGATACAATATAAATACCAAAGATAATTTTTATGATGATTTTTCAAATAATGATAGAAATACACAATTTACGGTTGATAGAGATAAAAGACAAATTATATCTGTAATTTCGGGGTCTGATCCTAATAGTAGTGACTTTAAAAATATACAAAATATAGTTGCTTTTAAAGATTCAAGTGATTTATATAATGAACATAATAAAAAATTAAATTTGTATATGCCATATAATCATAAATTTAATTATGGATTTAATGATCAAAAGAATTCTAAAATAAAGTCATTTAATAGTGATAATTATGGTAGTCATGGAACTCCTGTCAGTTCTTCAGCTTGTGGTTATTATTATGGAATAGCTCCTAATGTTAATTTAGTTCAGTTTAATTATTTTCCTATTATTTCTTCTGAGCGTCCACATATAATTGATTATTTAGATTCAGAAATTATAGATTCTAAATTTAGACAATTAATAAGATTAAGTAATAATACTTTAAATTATACAAATATTGCTGCTATAAATTGTTCTTATGGTATGAGATTTAATGTAATGAGTCAAACAAAATGTGATATACATAAATATAATAAAAATTTAAGAAATAATAAACTAATAAATTTAGATGAATCAGATAAAAGATATTTAGTATTTATAGCAGCTGGAAATCAAAATTACGAATGTAAGAGTGTACGAGAAGAAATTAAAGATGAGGGTCAATATTGTTTTAATGCTTTACAAAGTGGAGTATACTCCAATTTTGAAAATATTGATTCAATAATAGCAGTAACATCGGGATCTGAAGATAATGATAAAATTAGAGATTATCCTATAATTGAACACGGATTAGATAAATATTACGAAAACGAAAATCGTGAAAATTGTGTGGAAGTGGACGAACACGGAAAGAGTAATCTAATTACAAATTATAAATATTTAGGTGGTAATTTTATAAAAAAATCTGGTTCTACAATATATTACTTACCAAAATATAAAATACAAGAAAATAAATTAGTAAATCAATTATATGTAGGTGCTTTAAATTATAAAAATTATTCTAATGATTTTGTATATTTAAATAATAACACTGGCCTAATTTATTTAAAATTAAATTTAACACAAAAAGAAAGCGAAAGATATGATTTAGATTTCTTTTTTATAATACAGAAAATTGAACAACAAATAGAAAAAGAATTTGAAACTTTGGTATATATAAATTTGTTTTGGCTTGATAATTATTTACATATAAAAATAAATAGTAATGATTTAAAAAAAGAGTATACTTTAATAAGAAATATTGGAACTTTAGATATTAGTGATTCTTTAAAAAATATTGATGTACTAGATACATTTTTTATATATAACACAGAATTATTAAACAATAATAAAACAATGACTACATTTAGTTCATCAAGTTCTCCATCATCAAATTATAATATGGTTGATTTTGTAGCACCAGGTGTTGTGGTGGCTAACCATATGGACGATCAAAGAAAATTTATCTCTGGTACATCTTTTTCATCACCTATAATGTCAGGATTATCTATTTTAGTAAGATGTTTAGTTGAATATTTTATAGAAAAAAAAGGTTATCCAGAATATTTACGAACAAAAGATATGATAGCTAATATTATGAGAGAATCAGCTGTAAAAATAAAAGACGAAAATTTAAATTATTTTAATACTCTATCTCAAGGCAGTGGTGTCGTATGTTTATATAATGTTTATATTTATTTAAGAGATAATAGTAAAGAAAATTTTATCGATCCATTTGAAGGTTTGCCTAATCCTACTACTCAATCAGCCCTTCCTGTTTGCAACTCTAATCAAAAAGAAACACATAGGGATTGTACTAAAATCAATAAAAACACAAAAGATATGTTTTGTTCCGATTCAGATACAGAAGATTTATGTCCAGTAAGTTGTGGTGTATGTAGAGAGAGAGAAAATTATACATCTATAGATAATCCAATATTAAGAAGTATAGGTCAAAATTATGTTAGAAGGGAATTACCTTGTGAAAATAATAACGATGGTAATACAGTATATTTTAATTTAGATGAAAATGAATGTAGAGATTATGTACATTATTCTAGAACACCTTACATAAATACAAAATTAAATAAATGGGTAGAAGACGAATGGGATGAGAATGAGAAAAAATGGGTAGAAGGCACTGATAAAGCTATCGATTTTCAGATAAAAGAAAATATGAATGAAGGTCCTAAATATTGTATTTCTAATATTATTAATGAAAATACTTCAAATAAAAAAATAATTTTTACAGACATACTAAAAAAAAATAGTAATGATAAATATATTTGTAAAAAAGTTATAAAAAAAAATAATACAAATTTTCCTCCTTGTTATTTAAGAGATGAACACGGAGATATTGTAATTACTAATTCTAGACAAATGTTATTAAAACAAGAAGATAATAATAAAAATAGTTGTATATCAAATGAAAATTTTAATTTTAAAGATTATAATAAAATTAAAAAAATTAATTATTCATTTGATGAATTAAATAAAGAAAGAAGTTGTAAAAAAGGTTTTATAAGAAATGAAAATTGGATATGTGTCAGTAAAACTTCATTAAATACACAACCCACAACTGGACCCACAACTGGACCCACAACACAAACTACAACACAAACTACAACACAATCCACAACTGGACCCACACCCATAACACAAACTACAACTGGACCCACACCCACAACACAATCTATACCTACAACTGGACCCACACCCACAACACAAACTACAACACAATCCACAACTGGACCTACACCCACAACACAATCTACAACTGTATTTACACCAACAACACAATCTACAACACAATCTACAACACAAAGTAAAACAACTACAAGTGTTCCAACAACAACACAGTCTACTTTAAAAATACAAGATATATTAATTATAAGTGGAGGTATAATTGGGAGTATAATGATAATAATTTTAGTAATATCATTAATAAAAAATAGTAAAAAGTTTTAATAATTTATAAATAATTTATAAATTATTTAATCTTGCTAAAAGTTCAGACTTTGTACAAGTATCATCTAAATTTTTATCTTTACATAATTGTTTTAACTCATTTTTTTTCAATTTGCTATAATCAGTATTGATATTACATAAATTTTGAATAAAGTTATTTACCTTTTGATCATCATCAACATCATCAACATCATCATCATTATCAATATGATTATAAATTCTAATAACGAGTTGATTTTTATTACCAGTTACTTTTAGTTGATTTTTTTTACAGATATCTTTAAGAGTTGAAGTGCTTTTAAGATACAGATTAGTTTTTGGATTAGTAGTTGATTTTAGTTTTTGTAATAAATCAGCTTTATTACCAATTTTAGTTAAACCGTGTAATTCGCATAATTCTCTAAGTTCGTTAATTTTTTTTTCATATAAATTATCATTATTATTATCAATTTGAAAGAAAATATCGTTTAAGGTTTGAACAGATATATCACAGGAATTGTGAATTTTATTTATAAAGGTTTGTATAAGTGGTGGAATTTGTTTAGACATAATTGTTATTAAGTAAATAAAAATTTTAAAATCGATTTTAGTTAGGAAGATATTTTTTCTTAAAATCTTGAGATAAAAGAGGTGATGTTATTAATTCAAATAATTTATGATTATCATTTTGGTTGTGTATAATAGGTTTAAAATTTTCTAATATATTATTAAAAAGAGTATATATTTTATTTAAATATTCAGGAGGAC
>MDTB01235532.1_pt1 | contig 11860 bp, 12 predicted proteins | sample 811161 | NCBI WGS metagenome assembly MDTB01 (sample SAMN05326650, study PRJNA326480) | marine metagenome | isolation source: seawater | place: Mediterranean Sea | collected 2009
CCCTCGGCCTCCTCCATACACGGATACGAATACATCTGTTCGTAGATGTGCGTAAAAGTGCTCCAAGCCCTCAAGCTCTTTTCCCAGTAACCCCAATGAATCTTTTTGCCGCGCATCCTCACTTTGCAAAAGCATGATGACATCAGGGTAAGGTGCCAACCGAACACTGCGGTTTGCAACCACGCCCTGTGCACCCACTGGGCCGCCACCCTTCATAAGTCGGAAGAAAACATAACGAGCATTAAGCTGCATTAATTCTTGCGCTTGAACTGGGTCTCGGGCCAACCAGGCACGAATTGACCGCATCGAAACGTTAGCCCTGGAAAGTGCGCCCCTTTCAATCAGGACCTTTCCAATAGACGTATATGAGTGTCTATTATGGGCAGCATAGCCGACGCGTATTATTCTATTGTTAGGTAGCCGGATACGACCTGACCCCTGTATTTGAAGAAAAAACGCATCAACAGGATCTGCAACCCACGCGATGGTTTTTGCCTTGTTTTTTATCGCGCCCCTTTCAATTTCCCGACGGGACAAATAGGGCTCGCTCGTCTCCGTTAAATCGTTGGGGGGCATATAAAGAGGGGTCTGAAACTTGCCGTGTTGTTTGAGTGCTCCCCTAATTTCCGGCTCATAATATCCAGTAAAAAACCCCCTCGGGGCATCAGGGTTTTCATCACGAACCAAAAATGGTTGAAAGTTTTTTTCAAAAAATCGCCGAGCATAGTGAGGAACTTTAAACCTTTCCGGTTTCAGCTTTAAACAAGTTTCTCGCCAGATTTTTAATGATCCGAAACGCTCTTTGCCAAAAAATCGAGCAGCCGGACGCCCCAAAATTTCTAAACAACTCTGCCTAAAAGGCTTTAATGCTTCGGAGTGATGATCTTTAGACCAGCCGGGTAATTCGTCAAAAGCAACCGGCATTAGAGAAAAATTCTTTTTTGGAGGCCCGAAGCTCTGCCCAGCGCATCCTGCCAAATAAATCAGCGCTAAAATCGTTAGTCCTTTATAAATAAGCTTTTTAATCTTGGCTTCTAGTCTCAACCAATCGCCAGTTAGGGTCGCGCGCTCGGGTATTGCGCGCAAATGTCCATATATCAGTGACCGTTGTAATTTGTTTTCCATCCCCGTCGATTGTCTTGCCGGTGGCATCTCGTACAACATTGACCTGTTCTGAAAGTATTTCAACAGTAATAAAAGCTGTCTCGCCGTTAACACGCGCCTCTACGATATTTTCTTTCTTGATCCCTATGACGGTTGTTTCTAGAGTTTCCCCCGCTTTTTCACGTTTGTCGATTTCTAAGCTAAAATTATCCAGAACTTCATTATTTAACAGGCCTCGTAAAGAATCCCTATCACCATCCGCAAAAGCCTGGACAACAATTTCAAAGGCTGCTTTCGCGCCCGAAACAAACGTCGCAGACTCAAAAGAAGGGTCTGCGGCCCTTATTTCAGCAAGGCCCGCAGCAGCGGGATCAGAAGACTCTATTTCTGCGGGTTCTGAATCTGGTTCATTGGATGTTTGATCAGATACCTCAACTAAATTTTCTTTTGACTTTTTATCAGCACCGTTATCCCTGGACACGTCGCTTGGGGGGCGTTGATGACCCGTCCGCCGCCCAAGGACACTGCGTAGCCGCAAGACTAGAAATGCCGCTATCATCGCAAATAAAATTATATCGAGTGCTTGGAACCCGTCGCCCATTTTACTTTACCGCTTAACCAATTTTCCGATAATACCTGTAATATAAAAACACGCTTCTTATATAGTGATCACGTCATCACAAAACATATAAGGTCGTTGAAACTAGAAACTAGGGTCTTCTAACTAAAATCGCAAGCATGGCACTATATATCTTACTTATATTTATTTTCGTCCCCATTATCGAAATCGCTGTTTTTATCCAACTCGGCAGCGAAATTGGTTTATGGAATACAGTTATATTGATCTTGCTTACCGCAATCATTGGTACCTTTATTCTTAAAGGCCAGGGAACGGCCACTCTTCAACGCGCTCAAAAGAGCATTCAGAAACATGTTTTTCCAGTGGCTGAAGTTTTCGATGGCCTCTGTCTTGCCCTGGCTGGGGTTTTGCTTTTAACGCCAGGCTTTGTCACAGATGCCGCAGGGTTTCTTCTTTTTCTTCCACAATTTCGGGTTATTTTACGAGCAAAGATATGGGGGCGACTAGCAAACTCGCCAAGCGCCCGGGCTTGGGTACACCCTGACAATTCAAAATCATCCCAAACAAACAACTTAAATACTATTGATGGGGCTTTTCGGGAAGTAGGACCGGAAGACGAGCACTCTGACCCCAAGTTGCCGCGTAATAATAAATCAAAATAGCTCACTTAAAAAATTTAGTATTTAGAAGTGGAATCCTTGTCTTAAATAAAAATCCGTGCTAGCGCACGGTTTGTCTGATCCTCTGGAGAGTTAAATGGTTGAAGCCACTGCCGACACACCCCAAAAAAACACGGTTGTCGAAGACGCCGATGACGAAATGTTCCATCCTCAAATTGGCGTTGAAGCGCAATTTATAAAAGATTTATCATTCGAGAACCCTTTGGGCCCGGACATGATGAACCAAACACCCGAGGTGAACGTTGCGGTGTCGACAAATGCTCGATCGCTTGAGGACGGTAAATACGAAGTAGCAATAGTAATTCGCGGGGAAGCTAAAACCCCAGAAGCCACTGTTTTTATTGTGGAGCTTACCTATGCCGGGGTGTTAACGATCTCAAATGCCCCGCAGGATGCTATTGGGCCGATTCTATTAATTGAGGGCGCTAGACTTCTATTTCCATTTGCCCGCAATATCGTGGCCGACGTGTCCAGGGATGGTGGCTTCCCCCCGCTCCTCATCAACCCAATAGATTTTGCGGAGTTGTACCGGGATCAGCATATGACTGAGGGGTCAACAGGCAGGGGGGGGGCTAATTAAAAGCCGGAGACCATAAATTATTTTTTCCAAATTGGGTCTTTTATTCGACCTATAAAATCCGTATGGGCGATTAGCTCCTCAGCCGTAGGCTGGTGCGGACGCGGTTTCCGTTCGATACGCTCTGTTGACTTTGGGTTTGAGGCAACCAACGGGGCGTTAGCAAGCACCAGATCGGGCTGCCGACCGCCAATTAGTTCTAAATACACTTCTGCTAATAATTCTGCGTCGAGCAAGGCCCCGTGCAGAGTTCGCGCTGTGTTATCGATTTCAAAACGACGGCAGAGCGCATCTAGACTAGCGGGAGAACCTGGATACTTTCTACGAGCCAGCAACACAGTATCAATGGCTTGGTTGTTCGGCAAAGGTTCGCGCTTGATCCTGTCTAGCTCTGAATTAATAAACCCCATATCAAATGAGGCATTATGAATGATCAACGGCGCTACGCCTACAAAATCCAAAAACGCGTCCACTATTTCCAAAAACCTCGGCTTGTCAGAAAGAAACTCATCGCTCAGTCCGTGCACTTCCTGTGCCTCGCGCGGCATAGCCACCTCAGGATTAATATATTGGTGATACACTTCCCCGGAAGGTAAATGGTTTATCAATTCGATACAGCCTATTTCAACCAACCGGTCGCCAGTTTTAGCAGATAGGCCCGTGGTTTCGGTATCTAGTACGACTTCCCGCATCACTTAAGATTCCTTGGGTTTTTCAAAGTTCTGATTATCTTACAAAGTTGGTTTAGGGTGTGTCGTTTGTTCAGTCCCGTCGGAACCACGAAGTCGGCCCTTTTGCGCTTTTCTGTATCGGACATTTGCCGAGCAAGGGTTTCCGTAAACCGCGCCGACGTCATCCCCATCCGGGCCATAACGCGCTGTTTTTGGATGAATTCTGGAGCCGAGACAACGACCGTATAATCACAGATCTGGTCAGTCTCAACCTCATATAATAAAGGCACATCAAGAATACCCACCAAGCGGTTTTGACGGCGGCACATTTTTATAAATTGAACCTGTTTTAATCGAACAAGGGGGTGAATTATTTCTTCGAGTTGTTTTAGCGCCCCTCCGTCGCTAAACACTTTTTTTCCAAGGGCCACACGGTCCACAGCGCCATTTTTGATTACTCCATCGAACACGGCGCCTACCGATAACACCGCTGCTCCGCCCCTACCAAGCATTCCATGAACAAGCAAATCAGAATCACAAACCGGTAGGCCTAATCGATGAAGCATACTTGACGCCGTAGTTTTTCCCATCCCAATCGAGCCTGTAAGGCCAATTATAACCGTCATATCAAATAGCGCCCTGATCCAGAATATGCGACCTTAGCTCTTCCGTCACCACCGGCTCTCGACCAAACCAACTGTAAAACCCTGGGCGCCCCTGATGCAGAAGCATCCCAAGCCCATCGACAACCGGGTTTCCGCGCTTGGCAGCGTTCTTTAATAAGCCTGTCATTAGCGGGGTATAAACGACATCGGTAACAATTGCCTTAACTGGCAACGTATCCAAAACTATCTCCAATTCGGGGTGACCAACCATACCCAATGTCGTTGTGTTTACGAGTAGCTTTGTATCAGCCAGAACCTCTGTTCTCTCGTCCCAATCAACCGCGATTATTTTGCCGCCGAAGACGTCTCTGATCCGCTCTGCGCGTTCTAGCGTTCTATTAATCAGGTATATTTTTCCGACCCCAAAGTCCTGAAGAGCGGCCGCTATCGCGCGTGCCGCTCCACCGGCACCCAACAAAGCCACCGACTGTCCTTTTAATCCGGCAAGGTCTGCGCTGGCTGCTAAGGCCTCAACAAACCCAAACCCGTCAGTATTTCTGCCCTCAATCGACCCGTCCCCGGAAACAACTAGTGTGTTGATCGCACCTATTCGTGCTGCGTTGTCATCAACCCTATCAACGGCGCTTAGCGCCGCCTCTTTATGGGGAACGGTCAGGTTTGCTCCAGCAAAGCCCAATGCCGGCAGGGAACGTATTGCATTATGAAGGTTGGCCGGCTCTACGGCGAGAGGGATAAAGGCGCCATCGATATTATACTTCTTTATCCAATAACCATGAAGCCGCGGGGACAACGAATGTTCGACGGGCCACCCGATGACACCAGCTACTTTAACCTTCCCTGAAATATTCATTTAGCAACAACTCCCTGTAACCGAAGATAATCGAGGAGTGCGAGCAGGGGCAAACCAAGTATTGTAAAATAATCCCCTGTAATCCGAGCAAATAATTGGATCCCTATACCTTCCACGCGATAGCACCCTGATCCAAAAAATATATCTTCATCTAAATCGTTAAGATAATTATCAAGAAATGCGTCGGAAAAATTGCGCATCTGCAATAGTGCTACATCGGTGTTGTGCCAGAGCCTCTGGCCATCTTTAGCGACAACAACGGAACTAATGAGCTTGTGTTCAGTGTCCCGAAGTAAACAGAGTTGGTTTCTAGCCTCTGATTTGGTTTTCGGTTTACTAAGAATCGATTTTCCACTTTCTAAAATTTGATCCGCCCCTATCACCAAAGAGCCGGGCGTTTTTCTAGAAATAGCTAGCGCCTTGTTTTCTGCAAGAACCTCCGCAATAACGATTGGGTCGCACCTCTCTGCGATAAGAGAGGCCTTAATTTCCCCCTCATCAACATTAGCCGGCGAGATCTCAAAATTAAGACCAGCCGAAACCAAAAGAGCTGCTCGTGTTTTACTATTTGAAGCAAGGATTAGATCATTCATTCCCTATCTCTTCGATTGGTTGTTTCCCAGATTAGCATGGATTATTTTCGCGAGGCCCAAACATTTAAAACAATACAATGTTTTAGCCCACCCTGTTGAAAACTCTCTGCGCTTTTTTCGGTTTTTGGGGATAAAATAGAAGTAATACACAGATCAAATTATCTAATAGGCTTCATCCTCATTTTCTAAACAGGAAGCTGTGCTGTGGATATAGTTATTTCCAGGAGGGAAAACCGAGATATCCCCGACATTTTTTTATTAAAGGCAATTTAAATGCACGTTAGGTGCCGAAAAACAATGTGTTTTCATTTGGTTTAGATTAATAACTATCTAGTCCACAAGTTGTTAAAAAGTTATCCACAAAAAGGTTTGCTGTGTATTGTTTGGATATTAATAATAATCCCCATGTTCCCATGCACTACTACAACTACAACCTTATATTATATAGTATAGTAGTAGTTAGTCTTACATTGATAACTAACTTTGATTAAATATTGTGTCTTCTTTTCGCCCCGCCCTTATCAAAACGCTCAACGGTGAAGTCTCTAAAAAACCACCTGTTTGGTTGATGCGTCAGGCAGGTAGGTATTTGCCTGAGTATCGTGAATTGCGGAAGAACACTGGGTCTTTCCTTAACCTGTGTTATTCACCAAATTTAGCGGCAGAGGCAACCTTGCAGCCTATAAAACGGTTTGGTTTTGATGCGGCTATTATTTTTTCAGATATTCTCGTTATACCAGATGCTTTGGGTCAACCCGTATCATTCCAAGAGGGGATTGGACCAGTATTAGATCCCCTGTCAGGTATTGATGACCTGAAAAAACTCAAAAAGGAGAATATTATTGATCGCCTTAATCCCGTTTATGAAGCCATTCAAATTGCGCGTGCAGACCTGTCAAAAGATAAGTCTCTTATCGGTTTTACGGGAGCGCCGTGGACAATCGCTACATATATGATTGAAGGTGGGACCAGCCGGGACTTTTTAAAAACTAAGCGTTGGGCATTTTCCAAACCCGAAGAATTTAAGAAGCTAATTGATATACTTATAGACGCAATTACCGAGCACTTGATTTCTCAGATAGAAGCAGGGGCTGACGCTTTGCAAATTTTTGACAGTTGGGCCGGAATATTACCAGAAAAAGAATTTGATCTATGGTGTCTGAGGCCTATCAAACGAATTGTTTCCGGCGTAAGGGGAAAGTGCCCAGGGATCCCGATAATTGTATTTCCAAGGTTAGCCGGCGAACGATATATAAAGATTGCTGAAATAGACGGCGTCTCTGCGGTTAGCCTAGATCAAACGGTTTCCTTAAATTGGGCGAAAAAATTTTTACAACCAAAAGTCACTTTGCAAGGAAACCTAGATCCTGTTTATCTTTTAGCTGGGGGTAGAGTTATGCGCGAAGAGACATCTCGAATTTTAGACACTTTTCGTAACGGACCCTTTATTTTTAATCTTGGACACGGCGTTCTTCCATCTACGCCCTTAAAACACGTAATTGAATTATGCGAATTCATCGCTGAGCGGGGTCTACAGGACTAATGTTGCGGACGGCTGTTGTAATTTATAATCTTGGCGGCCCAGATAAACTGGACTCTGTGGAACCCTTTTTATTTAATTTGTTTAATGATCCTTTGATTTTGCGCCAGATAGCGCCAATACGATGGGTTTTGGCTAAACTTATCTCAAACCGGAGGACGCCTGTTGCTAAGAAGATATATGCACAAATTGGAGGAAAGTCGCCGATTCTTGAAGAGACGCAAAAGCAGGCATCAGTCCTCGAAAAAGAATTAAAAGACGATCAAAGCGCTGAGTATCGTGTTTTTGTAGCCATGCGCTATTGGCACCCTTTTGTAGAAGAGTGCCTGAAAAAGGTAGAAGAGTTTAGTCCAAACAATATTATACTATTGCCGCTATACCCCCAATTTTCGACGACCACTACAGAGTCTTTTTTGCGTGCTTGGAGGGGAACTACAAGAAAGAAAAAAATTGATATACCTACTTCTGCAATCTGTTGTTACCCAAGGCAGAAAAACTTTATTGAGACCACCTCCCACGCTATCCGAAAAGAAATTGAAAAACCGAGTGTTCATTTAGCAGATCTAAAAATTTTATTTTCAGCACATGGAATACCGAAAAAGTTTGTCGCTGACGGAGATCCTTATCAAACGCATGTTACGAAAACAGTTGCCGCTATTGTGGATGACCTGGCCATACCTAATTTGGATTATATAACCTGTTACCAAAGCCGCGTTGGGCCAATTGAATGGTTAAAACCATACACTGATACAGTAATTTTAGAAGCGGCGAAGAAAGAAAAAACGATAATGGTGGTCCCCGTTGCCTTTGTTTCTGAACATTCAGAAACACTAGTTGAGCTTGATATTGAATATCGCGAGCTAGCCATTAAAAATGGTGCCTCTGATTACATTCGGATACCAACAGTTGGAACGAATACAGACTTTATAAGAGGTTTAGCAAAAATAGTAAAAGATGCAGGAAACCAATCTCCTGGTTTCACTAATGTTGGGGGTGAGCTATGCGATAAATCATGCGTAGCTTGCCCTCTTTTATAGGTGTCGCCGCTGTGGATTGGTTAGTCCCGCTTTACCCTTGGACTAAAGCCCTACATATTATTTCGGTAATTGCATGGATGGCTGGCATGCTGTATTTGCCGCGGCTTTTTGTTTATCACAGCGGTGCCCAAATTGGCTCGGATAAGTCTGAAACCTTTAAAGTGATGGAGCGCCGACTTCTTTACGCAATAATTTACCCTTCTATGCTTGGGAGTTTTTTCTTTGGGGGCATCCTCCTATTAACACCGGGTGTAATAGATTGGACGGTCTGGTGGATTTATTTGAAACTGGGAATAGCGCTACTTCTATTGGGGGCCCAATTGGTTTTTTCTCTTTGGCAAAAAAACTTCGAGGTAGATCAAAACACAATCTCACCGAAAACATTTAGAATAGTCAACGAAATACCAACGCTTCTAATGATTGTTGCCGTTATCCTTGTTGTTGTGAAGCCAGGGGCCTGAAAACGTTATAGAAGGAACTCGGCTAAACAGAATTGACAGCGTTTGTCGAATAGGCTAATGAATTTACGAAACCCCTCCAGCCTTAATTACAAGCGCTCTTCCTAGCATCTCAAAAAATGATACCCGCCATCGCTGCTAAGGTATCAAAAAAACCGCAAAATTTTTTAACCCCAATTCCTTTCCACTTATAGAACTCTATAGAAACCCATGAATTTACAAGAACTGAAGAAAAAATCCCCCGCAGATCTTCTGAGCTTTGCAGAAGAACTAGAAATTGAAAACGCATCGACTATGCGCAAACAAGAAATGATGTTTGCGATTTTGAAACGGTTAGCAGAAAATGAAGTGGTGATCTCCGGAGATGGAGTTCTCGAGGTCTTGCAAGACGGCTTTGGGTTTTTGAGAGCGCCAGAGGCAAATTATCTACCCGGCCCAGATGATATATATGTTTCTCCCAGCCAAATACGGAGATTTAGTCTGCGGACTGGCGACACGGTAGAAGGGGAAATTCGGTCTCCCAAGGATGGTGAACGTTATTTTGCTTTGCTCAAAGTGAATAAGATTAACTTTGAAGACCCTGAAAAAGTTCGGCATAGAATTAATTTCGATAACCTTACGCCGCTCTATCCGGAAGAAAAATTTGTTCTGGATCATGACAATCCAAAAACCAAGGATTTAACGACACGCATTGTTGATTTAACTGCGCCCCTTGGAAAGGGGCAGCGTGCTTTGATTGTAGCACCACCGCGGACTGGAAAAACAATGATGTTGCAGTCGATTGCGCACGCGATTACTGAGAACAATAAGGGCGTTTATTTAATAGTTTTGTTGATTGATGAACGCCCTGAAGAAGTGACAGACATGCAGCGGTCGGTGGATGGAGAGGTTATCAGCTCAACATTCGATGAGCCGGCGACTCGCCATGTTCAGGTGGCTGATATGGTGATTGAAAAAGCTAAACGGCTCGTGGAGCATGGGCTTGATGTTGTTATACTTCTTGATTCTATCACCCGCTTAGCTAGAGCCTATAACACCGTTGTGCCGTCGTCCGGTAAGGTGTTGACTGGTGGTGTAGACTCTAACGCTTTGCAGCGGCCTAAACGCTTTTTTGGCGCGGCAAGAAATATCGAGGGGGGCGGGTCGCTCTCAATTATTGCAACCGCTCTAATTGATACGGGCTCTCGAATGGACGAGGTTATTTTTGAGGAATTTAAGGGGACCGGTAACAGTGAAATCGTTCTAGACCGGAAACTCGCTGATAAGCGGACGTTTCCGTCCATGGACATTGCCAAATCGGGCACCCGAAAAGAAGAGCTTCTTATTGAAAAAGGCGATCTTTCCAAGATGTGGGTGCTTCGGCGTATCCTTAACCCGATGGGGACGGTAGATGCTATGGAGTTCTTGCTCGAAAAGATGAAGGCCACCAAAAATAACGCGGACTTTTTTGATTCCATGAATCAGTAAAAACCGCCGATAAAAGTCGTGGTTATGGAATCAGGATTGTTGACCCTGTGGTTTTCCGTTTTTCAAGATCTCTGTGAGCTTTGGCGGCGTCTTTAAGTCTATAACGCTGGTTCACCTGAATTTTTACGGCCCCCTTACGGACTACGCGGAACAGGTCTCGGGTTAGGGACATTAACTCCTCTTTTGTTGCAATATAGTGATTTAACATTGGTCGGGTCATAAAGAGGGACCCTTTTTGCAGAAGCGTAAGAGGGGATACAGGCGGAACAGGCCCAGAGGCGTTCCCGTAAGTGATCCACATCCCTCTAGATTGAAGGCAATCAAGGGATGCAGGGTAGGTGCTTTTTCCAATACCATCGTAGACAACAGGCACGCCAGCCCCTTTTGTTAGTCGGCGGACCTGTTGTACAAAATCTTTTTCTGTATAGATGATCGGGTGATCACAACCATTTTTTCGGGCAAGGGCAGCCTTTTTGCGGGACCCTACGGTTCCAATGACAGTCGCCCCTAAATGTTTCGCCCATTGACATAGGATGAGTCCAACGCCACCCGCGGCGGCATGAATTAGTACCTTCTCGCCTGTGCTAGGACGCTGAATTCGCTTTAATAGCATTGCCGCTGTAAGCCCCTTTAGCATCATAGAGGCCGCCTGGTCATCTGAAATCTCGTTGGGGATTTTAATTGCACGCTCAGCTGGGAAGGTTCTTCGTTCGGCATATGACCCTAGTGGATCAGAACAATAAGCCACTCGATCTCCTGCCCTTAGGCTTTTCACGCCCGCGCCGACTTCTTCGACGATACCAGCACCTTCCACACCGGGGATAAACGGCGTGGGGATGGGGTAGAGGCCTTTGCGATGATAGGTGTCTATAAAATTTAATCCAACGGCGGTGTTCCTAATGAGGATTTCGCCTTTTTTAGGTTTGTCTACGTCTACCGCTTGCCATTTAAGAACAGAGGCAGGGCCAGCTTTTTGAACACGGATGGCATGGGTCAAATTTTTGCTCCGATTTATGTTTGTTGGGGGCTGAAACAGATGCACCCGCGTTAGGTCGAAATTAGCTCAAGGCGGTTTTAAACATGGCTGCGGTGCGGCTGTTAGCTAAGTCCGCAGAGGCCTGGTCATAATTCGCCCCGCCGATTCGAGCGAAAGCATGATCGACGCCAGGATATGTGAAAAGTGCTAAGTTTTCGTTATTAGAAAATGCATCAGCTATGGCAGCTTGGGACTCTGGTGGACAAAACCCGTCATTTTCCGCGATATGAAACATAGCAGGGTTTTTTACGTGTTCAGCATAGGGAAGATAGTCATCGATTTGGACGGGATAGTAGCCAACAGAGGCGTCTGAATCGGACATGCAAGCCATTGAATATGCCAGGCTACCGCCAAGACAATATCCCACACACCCGACCTTGCCTGAGCAATCCTTTAGATCACGAAGGTGGGTAACGGTAGCTTGAAGATCGGCCTGCCCCTTCTCAAAATCGGGAAGGAACGTATTCATATATTCGAAAGCCTGGTTCCATTCCTCCTCAGTTTTGTCAGTGATCTGGATTCCCGGCTTTATCCGCCAAAAAAGATCTGGACAGGTCGCTACATAACCTTGTGCAGCATAGCCATCACAAAGATCGCGCATCACCTGATTCACCCCAAAGATTTCTTGTATCACGACCAGG
>MDTB01041136.1_pt1 | contig 11859 bp, 16 predicted proteins | sample 811161 | NCBI WGS metagenome assembly MDTB01 (sample SAMN05326650, study PRJNA326480) | marine metagenome | isolation source: seawater | place: Mediterranean Sea | collected 2009
CTTCCCTACCGCGTGCTGGATCTCTGCACGGGTGATCTCGGCTTCTCCGCCCAACGCACCTACGACCTTGAGGTCTGGCTTCCTGGTGCAGGGACCTATCGAGAGATCTCCAGCTGCAGCGTTTGCGGTGATTTTCAGGCCCGTCGCTCGTCGATCCGCACGAAGGAAGGCAAAAACACGAAGCTTGTTCACACACTCAACGGCAGCGGCCTGGCGGTGGGACGCACGATGGCGGCGCTGCTGGAAACGGGCCAACAGCCTGACGGCAGTGTGGTGATCCCGAAAGCCCTTGTGCCTTACGTCGGAAGCGATCGACTGGAGCCACAATGACTCGACTGTTCCGAGACCAACTCGATGAATGTGTTTGCGGCCATGGCGGTCCTGGCACTGCTGATCGTGGTGCATGAAGCGGGCCACTTCTTCGCCGCAACCCTTCAGGGAATCCGCGTCAACGGTTTCTCAATTGGGTTTGGTCCGGCCCTGATCAAACGCAAGCGTGATGGGGTGACCTACGCCATCCGGCTTTTGCCACTGGGGGGCTTTGTGTCCTACCCGGAGGATGACGGCAGTGAAGCAATTGCATCGGATGATCCCGACCTGATGCGCAATCGCCCCCGGTTCCAACAGGCGATCGTGATCTCAGCCGGGGTTGTGGCCAATTTGTTGCTGGCCCTGATCGTGCTGTTCGGTCAGGCTGCTGTGGTGGGTCTGCCCGCCACGCCTGATCCTGGGGTGCTGGTCGTGGATGTGCAAGCCGGTGGAGCCGCAGAAAGGGCCGAACTACGACCGGGGGACCGCATCCTCAGCATCGATGGAACGCCACTGGGCCGCGGCCAGGAGGGGGTGCAAGCCATGGTTCGACAGATCAAAACCGCCCCTGAACAAAATCTGTCCGTGGAACGCCAGCGTGGTGAGACCAAGGAGACGCTCACCCTCACCCCATCGGATCAGCAGGGAAGTGGACGGATCGGGGCCCAACTCCAGGCAAATGTGTCAGGCCGGATGAGACGGGCCTCCAACCCCGCCGAGCTGATCCTGCACACCGTGGATGAATTTCGTCAGCTCCTGGTGCAGACGGTGAATGGCTATCTCGGACTGATCACGGATTTCCGCAGCAACGCCTCCCAGGTGAGCGGGCCGGTGAAGATCGTGGAAATGGGTGCCCAGCTGAGCGAACAGGGCGGTTCCGGTCTGGTGCTGTTCACAGCCCTGATCTCGATCAACCTCGCGGTGCTCAACGCCTTTCCGGTGCCGATGCTCGATGGTGGCCAGCTTCTGGTTCTGATGATTGAGGCTGTGCGTGGCCGCGCGTTACCGGAACGTTTTCAAATGGCCTACGTCCAATCCGGCGTGCTGCTCATCCTCGGGCTGTCACTGTTCCTCATCGTGCGTGATACCAGTCAGCTGTCGCTTGTTCAGCAACTCCTGGGCCGCTAAGCCGGTTGCCAGGAGGCTGAAATGTATGATCGAAGATTCTTGCAACGCTGTCAGCAGCCGCATGGCCAAAAAGTCGATGATCGCTCGCGACGTGAAGCGCAAAAAAATGGTGGAGCGCTATTCAGCCAAGCGTGCGGCACTGATGGCGGCTTTCAACGCTGCTGACGACCCGATGGATCGCCTGGAGATTCATCGCAAGATTCAGGCCCTGCCCCGCAACAGCGCGCCGAATCGTGTCCGCAACCGCTGCTGGGCCACCGGAAAACCCCGGGGTGTTTATCGCGATTTTGGCCTGTGCCGGAATCAACTGCGCGAACGCGCCCACAAAGGAGAACTTCCTGGTGTTGTGAAGTCGAGCTGGTGATCAACTCGTCATCCACGATTGATGGAATTGATCATTGAACTGGGAGGCGTAAGCCTCCCTTTGTTGTGAGGGGAATCCTCGAAATGGCAAACTGAACGTTGACAAAAGGACATAAGCCGTCGTGCAAGGACAAACCCAGTCGATCTCATTTGACGGACGAGAGATACGACTGACCACAGGGCGATTCGCCCCCCAAGCGGGTGGATCGGTGCTGGTTGAATGCGGAGACACCGCCGTGCTCGTCACCGCCACCCGCTCCAGCGGACGGGAGGGCATCGACTTTCTTCCCCTCATCTGCGACTACGAAGAGCGCCTCTATGCAGCCGGACGTATCCCCGGCAGTTATCAACGTCGGGAAGGACGTCCCCCCGAGCGCGCCACGCTGATCGCTCGACTCATCGATCGGCCGATGCGGCCTTTGTTCCCCAGCTGGATGCGCGATGACCTTCAGGTCGTGGCGACCTGCCTCTCCCTCGATGAGCGGGTGCCCGCGGACGTACTGTCCGTGACCGGCGCATCCATCGCCACTCTGCTGGCGAAAATTCCATTCAACGGCCCAATGGCCGCGGTCAGGGTTGGGCTGCTGGGTGACGACTTCGTGCTCAATCCCAGCTACCGCGAAATCGAACGCGGTGATCTCGATCTCGTTGTGGCGGGAACCCCTGACGGGGTGGTGATGGTGGAAGCCGGTGCCAATCAACTTCCCGAAGGGGATGTGATTGAAGCGATCGACTTCGGTTATGAAGCGATCTGCGAATTAATCAAAGCCCAGCAGACTCTTCTCAAGGATCTGGGAATCGAGCAGGTCAAAGCAGAACCCCCCGAAGAGGACACCACCGTTCCGGCCTATTTGAAGAAGCAGTGCACCAAGGCCATCAGTGCGGTGCTCAGCAAGTTCGATCAGACCAAAGAGGAGCGGGATCAGGCACTGGACGAGGTGAAGAGCGGAACGCTTGAGGCCATTTCAGCCCTCAAGGAAGACGATGCGGTTCGCAAGGCAGTCGCCGCCAACTCCAAAGTGCTGCCGACCAGCTTCAAGGCTCTGACCAAGACCCTGATGCGCCAACAGATTCTCAAGGACGGCAAGCGGGTGGATGGCCGCGCCCTCGATGAGGTTCGCCAGATCAGCGCCATGGCTGGGGTGCTTCCACGTCGCGTGCACGGATCAGGGCTGTTCCAACGGGGGCTGACTCAGGTTCTCTCCACCGCCACCCTCGGAACGCCGAGCGATGCCCAGGAGATGGATGACCTCCACCCTGGAACGGAGAAAACCTACCTGCATCACTACAACTTCCCTCCTTACTCCGTGGGAGAGACACGACCGATGCGAACACCGGGCCGTCGGGAGATCGGCCATGGTGCCCTGGCGGAACGGGCAATCCTTCCTGTCCTGCCCGAGAAGGACACCTTCCCTTATGTGGTGCGCGTGGTAAGCGAAGTTCTCAGCTCCAATGGCTCCACATCCATGGGATCGGTCTGCGGCAGCACCCTTTCTCTGATGGATGCCGGCGTTCCGCTCAAGGCCCCCGTCAGTGGAGCCGCGATGGGGCTGATCAAAGAGGGAGACGAGATCCGCATCCTGACGGACATTCAGGGCATCGAGGATTTTCTCGGTGATATGGATTTCAAGGTGGCCGGCACGGAGAAGGGAATCACGGCCCTGCAGATGGACATGAAGATCACAGGCCTGGCGGTCAACACGGTCGCTGAAGCTGTGAAACAAGCCCGTCCGGCGCGTCTTCACATTCTCGAAAAAATGCTCGAGGCCATCGACACGCCACGGGATGTCCTCTCCCCCCATGCGCCGCGACTGCTGAGCTTCCGAATCGACCCTGAGCTGATCGGTACCGTGATCGGCCCGGGTGGACGCACGATCAAAGGAATCACAGAGCGCACCAACACCAAGATCGACATTGAGGACAGCGGCATCGTCACCATCGCGTCCCACGACGGTGCAGCCGCTGAAGAAGCTCAGCGCATCATTGAGGGGCTCACCCGAAAGGTGAATGAAGGTGAGCTGTTCAGTGGATCGATCACCCGCATCATTCCAATTGGCGCTTTTGTGGAAATCCTCCCCGGCAAGGAGGGGATGATTCACATCTCTCAGCTGTCTGAAGCTCGGGTGGAGAAAGTCGAGGACGTGGTCAAGGTTGGCGACGAGGTCACCGTGCGAGTGCGGGAAATCGACAACCGCGGACGCATCAACCTCACCCTCCGTGGCGTTCCTCAGGGGGGCGAGGGAGCCGAACCAGAACCGGTCCCGACTCCTGTCGCCCCACTCAACTGAGTCAGACCGTAAAACCCGGATCAATCTGAGCCATCGCCCGCGTTGCCCGTTCACCAAGGACAGCGTGGGCTTTTCCATGGCTGGCGATCAGACAACCGGCTTGGCGAACGTCGCCCGTGTTGTAAGTGAGATCCTTCAGATCAGCGTGGGTGAAGCGGCCCCCAGCCGCGAGCAGAACGGCCTCCGGAGCAGCCATGTCCCAATCCTTCGGTGCACTGCGTCCCGAGAGAGAGACGTAGAGATCGGTTTCACCACGAAGAATGGTGGCCACCTTGCAACCCACGCTCCCCACGGCTTTGGAACCAGCAAGCTCAAGCGCCTTGATCAGCTGTTCGAGGCGATCATCGCGATGACTGCGACTGGCCACCAGGATCAACTCAGAGCAGACGCTGCGCTCGCTGAAACGCACAGGTGAGCGAACACCCTCGCGATCCTCACACCAAGCTCCATCTCCGACGATTCCGAACCAGAGCTCATCAGCCTCCGGCAGAAGCACCACACCGAGCACAGGCCGATGACCACGGACCAATGCCAGGTGCACCGCATATTCCCCTGTGCCTTGCAGGAAATCCTTGGTTCCGTCGAGGGGATCGAGGATCCAGAGCCATTCCGCAGGTAAGGGCTGGCCTTCAGTGAGCTGATCCTTGGCGGTCTCCTCACTGAGCAAAGTCCAGTCGGCATCGGGGAAAGCGGATCTCAAACCATCCAGCAGCCATTGATTCACAGCCAGATCGGCTGCAGAAACCGGGCCCTCTCCACCGTTGTCCACGCTGAGTGCCCTTGGAAATCCATGTGGTGGCTGTTCACCTCGGGCATAGGCACGAAGAATGTCCGCTGCTCCCCAGCTCAGCCGTCTGAGCTGCTCCAACAAAGCGTCCTGACGGATACCAACGGGCAGATCGGCGGAGCTGGTCATGGATCGTCAAACCGGGCGCAGCCATTGTGCTGCAGGGCCCCGATCAACAGAGCACAAGGAACTCAGTCGCGTCGCAACCAGGGAGATGCATTGCTGAACCAATCGCCGAGATCTCCCCGATAGCGTTCACCATCATCCTGTGCACCGAGATCGAGATCATTGAGGAAACTGTCCAGTCCCTCGGCAGGGCCGGTTTGCAGCTGACGTCTCCTGGCTTGCCGAACCCAGCTCTGAACAGTTCGGTCACGCTGTGCAAATTTATTGACGTAGATCCGTTCCTGAAGGCTGACGGACTGACCTTTGGCCATTCGACGCAGAATGTCCTGAATCCTGAGTCGTGTTGAGGTGGTGAGCATGGCGGTCGCCTCGTTCAACACGTGTTAGGGAGTGAAGGAGGGCCGAAACGTTCAATCCGCACCATTACGCAGTCCTGTCAGCAGGCTCAGATCCGATCCGGCCGCCTAGGACGTTGCCTGATCGATGGCCCAGGCGGTTGCAGCCTTCTGCTTGAAGTAGAGATCAACAAGCTGCTTGGCCAGATCCTTGAGCTCCGTCAAATCTTTGGATTGATCGATAACACCCTGAAGCCGCTGCTTTTCGAACTGCTGGTGAAGTGCGATTTCCATAAAACGATTCCCAGACCGCCAAATCGTAACGATTCTTTGAGATTGCATTCGTCGCTTTTGATGCCTGTTCAGGCCACCAGCTGTGAAACTGTTCTCAGAGGCTTGTCGCCCTTTTGATGCAGCGTCCTGAGCCGGCGCCGGCAACTGTTTATCTGGTGGGAACACCCATTGGACATCTTGGTGATCTTTCGCCGAGAGCGCGCCAACTCCTGGCCGTGGTTGATGTCATCGCCTGTGAAGACACCCGCCGCAGTGGGCCCTTGCTGGCTGAGATCAAAGCCAAAGGCCGGCGGCTCTCGTTCCACCAGCACAACATCAACAGTCGCCTGCCGCAGCTGCTGGACCTGCTCTCCACGGGACACAGCTTGGCGGTAATCAGCGATGCTGGACTGCCTGGGATCAGCGATCCAGGCGAGGAGCTCGCCGCTCAGGCTCGCCAGCGTCACCATGAGGTGATCTGCATCCCTGGACCCTGTGCAGCGACAACGGCACTGGTGAGCAGCGGGTTGCCCAGTGGTCGTTTCTGCTTCGAGGGTTTTTTACCTGTGAAGGGGCGACAGCGGAAAGAACGCCTGAAAACGCTCTCCAGCGAGTCACGCACCAGCGTGCTGTACGAAGCCCCCCACCGCCTGATCCTGCTGCTGCAGGAGCTGGAACAACTCTGCGGCAGCGATCGGCCGCTTCAGGTGGCACGGGAAATGACCAAGCGCCACGAACAACAGGTTGGACCGACGGTGGGAGATGCTCTGGATCACTTTCGTCTCCATCCGCCGCAAGGTGAGTGCACCATTGTTCTGGGCGGTGCCGCCGCAGTCCCCGTCCCTGAATGGAGCGATGATGAACTCCTCGATCAGCTTCAGCAACGCATCATGGAAGGCACCAGCGCCAGCGATGCTGCCCGACAGCTTGCCCATGAAACCGGACGATCCCGGAGAGAGCTTTACGCCCTGCTGCACCAGCAGCAACCTGACTGACCATTCAGCCCCATTTCATTGATGCTGTTGCGTCTTCGCATCATTCTGATCAGCACCAGTGGGGCACTGCTGCTGTTTCTTCTGCTCTGCCTCGGAGCACAGAATTTGAACGATCGAATCAGTCTCCGCATCGGATCTGCACGCTCGGTACCTTTGCCAAGCGGATTTATCGTGGGTGTGTCCCTGGTTCTGGGAGTGCTCAGCGGGGGCAGCGTCGCCGCATTGCTGCTGCCTGATCAGAGGGAGTGAACTCCCTCAACCATTGGCATCAATGGCAATGAGGGTTCCTTCCATCACGAGGCGGGTAATCCCTTTCGCAAGAAGGTAGGAACTGGTGCGCTCAAACACGGTTGTATCCGGCACCTTGATCACCCGCTGACTGCGGCCACATTGGCGTTTGGCGGTGCGTGGGCTGGTGAACAGACAGAGCCCCTGACGCTCAAGCTCCGCATCGTCCATCGGCCCGAGTTCGGGGAATTCGCGTAACGGGCGCGCGTCCAGCTCAACAACCTTGTCGACAAGCAAATAGACGCTTTCTGGAAGAAGACCTGGGGTCAAGGGGAGAGGTTCAGCAAATCTGTCATCCCTGAGATCAACGCCCTCTGTGAGAGGAACCAACTCGGTGAACATCGCTGCGTCCCCAACGGGTCCGTCCTCATCGTCTGAGTCCTCGTCTGCGTCGTCACCGAAATCATCGGCATCATCCAAAGCAAGCGTGCTGGTCTCCGTCTCAGCGTCAGCTTCAGCGGACGATGAGCTGCCTGCGACGACATTTGGATCAGCCAGATGTGCTGCAGTCGGCTCAATGGCTGGCGTGCTCTGCTCGAATGGCTCGGAGGCCGCGTCAACATCGGCGGCAGCAGGAGGCACACCTTTCTGTCTTGAAGTCTTGAGCGCGCTGTACTCGTCTGCAGGCAGCAGACTCTTAACGGTTCTGCTCACGGTGTTGGCACTGCAGCCGAAGGCCTCGGCGAGCTGAGACGTGGCCTCCCCGGCTCTGTAGCGGGAGAGGAGATCCTGCTTTTCAGTGTCCGTGAGACGTCGGGGAGACATCTGATGCAGATCCACAGCACACAACCTTAGGAGCCATAGCCGCGTTCAGTCCAAGGCCTGAGGACCCAGAGCTGCCAAAATGCTTTCGCTGCTCCCTTAGCTCAGCTGGATAGAGCAACTGCCTTCTAAGCAGTCGGTCGATGGTTCGAATCCATCAGGGGGCGTCAGTCAAACCACGTGGTCTTCTTTAGGCAAGACACCCACCAACCGTCTGGGCAGAGGAATGATTGCGTTCACCTGCAACTCACCAGAACTACGCCACATTCACACCAGGAACCCGATGGCCTGCTCACCGGAACGGCTGTGATCTTGTGAATGTCGAGGGCAACAGAACCCAAGCCCATCCACCAACACATCCACCAAACCAATGTTCAAAGCTCTTCTTCTCGCATCTGCACTCATCATCTCGGCCCCAGTGCATGCCGCCTCAACGGGCGAACCCAATCACACAAACACGGCCAACAACACGGAAAAGAGTGACCTCAAAGCCTGTTGGCTATCACCTGAGTGTTTCCAGAGCCTTGAAAAACAAACATCCCAATTAGAGCCTGACCATGTTCCCAAGACATTGAAGATCTTCACTCTAAGAATTGCCCGCCAGTAACATTAACTCAGATTCGATCGACAGCCACCGCAGATGAGGGATCTCAAAAACCAAAGCGATATGTCTCATTAGCACGCAAGAGCACCACACAATCTGGTTTAAGACTGAAAAGTCCAGATCTCGTCAAAATTGAACTTCGAGCCACCAATCTTCCTGCATCCATTACAGCGAGGGCAAGGAGGATTGGTGGATTTCAGGAAGAAAGGATTTTGACAATCTTGATCGTTGCTGAATCCTGGCTCATGCTGACGGCCGCTGAGTCAGCCAAAGGCCATTCAACGTCGCCTAGAGCAACAATTGAGGCTGCTGGCAACCCGCGTCAACTACCTCCTTGGCGAGAAGCGCTTCAGTCAAAGGGGAAAACCGCTTGGTTCGGCCTGAGAGAATCATTTCAATGCGGCTTTGATCCATACCAAGCCTTCGCAGTCGCGCCCTAACCATCGCGAAGAGTTGCGGATCGTTGCCCTGATCTTTTGGCTCGCTGTAACGACAAGTGGCTTACAAAACTCAGGGTGCCATCCGCTAGCAGATCTTCACCGGCACCAGGGCCAACCGCAAGAACCTGGCGAACAGCCACCTCTTTCACCGCTCATGTCAGAGAGAGCAAAAAGCGTTTTTTTCGTCAGCAAAGCAGAGCTCGTTGCACGAGCGAACATAAAATTGGGAAGCAAGCAAAATCACACCATTCGCAACAAGAAGCCTAGATTACGGAAATTATGATCAATTCAAAAATCCCCTGAAAAACATCGCCACGCAATGCAAGGCCATCTCTTAAATGCATTGCATCAAAATGATCAACAAATGCCATGAAACCAATGAAAATTGGAACAGGAGCGAAGACACGAAGAATTCGAGCCTCGCAGGCAAATAGTACCGAGTTATTCAGGTTCAATCGATCCATCACCCCCAATGGCGAAACGCTATCAAAACTAAACATCAGAAAAAACAAAAAGGGGCACAGAATTGCGAAAATCTATCAAGACACCAACAACAACGGCAAGGTTGAACGAAAAGAATTGATCTATGCTGGAAAAAGTCGCGACATCTTCAAGGATGATGAACTGACTGATTTTTCAGGCAGCATTCGCATCGAAAAGACAATGCATATGTGTGACTGGCTGTCAATGAAATATTGGAGAAAGCCATTGATGTGCACAAGGGAATACATCCCAATCACTTACGACATCAGGCTGACAACCCAGGATGGAGACCGTCATGAGTTTCACAGTTTTGGCAAATTCAAAGACAAGAACTTCTTTGCAATGCACGACCCAAATCCATGAGGCAACCCTCATCCAATGAGAACAGATTCATAACCATTAACACTCGATCCTGTTTTTTCTGTTGCTCATGGAGGTGTCAGCAGACCATTCACACAAGCAAACCTGCATCTTTTATCTTGTCACCTCCTGCGACGATGATGCATCGAGCGGATTTTATCTTGAAGGGCAAACCACTGATCTGTGACAAGAAACCAGACGACAAATCCTGAAAGACAGACGAATAAAGAGATGGCCAACACAACGCTGCTGGTCCCGATGAGCTGGTCTCTCCTGCAAGAATCAAAATCCGGGCCTGGCTCGCAGACGGGTTTGATTTCTCGAAACCCGCGGTTACCAGCGCTTTGCCCCCACCCACCACCTAGACCATTTGGAAAGTTCATGCACCTGGCCTAAGCGCATTTTTGCAATCAACACGCCGCATAACGTCATATCAACACGTAAATAAAACCATAGAACTGATCGACTAATACAGCAACCATTCCTCATGTTTTGAGGATCAATCCTCCAGGCCTGCAAAAATACAACCCCACAACAGAACGTGCTTCACTACACCAAGAGAAATCGGACAGAGGATGGAGAACATCTCTAGTGTCGGACTGCATCTGCCAACAGCGCGAAAAATGAACTTAATATCACTCAATTCGGTGAGGTCACGGCCTTTCAAGCGGAGAAGGTTGAAGCTGCAAGACAGCTTCGTGGCTCGCAGGCAAGAGCCATAACGGGCAACGACCTAATCCATGGCCTACCGCTGATAGATCACACAACTCATCATTCGGCTGACATTAGCTGAACCTCATCGCTGTCACACGAACCACACCGACGTCTCCTTGAATGGCTGCATGAAGCAGCTTCGCCAATCCTTCGTCCGTCAAGGCGTTGCTGCCCTGAACCTTCAAAGTCGTCCAATCGAAGCAGGGCTTCTGGGATGGCATTGCTTGACTGGTCTTCAGGAGTGCCTTGGCAACTGATGTGGCGTCCTCACTTGGTTGTTCGCTGAGAAAAATAACAGTCGCCAGCCTTGCTACATCAAGGTCTCCCCAGGTGAGAGTAACAATGTAAGGGAACAATTCTTTGGCACTCAAAACCTGATCACGCAGTCTTTGTAAAATACGTTTTAGCACAAAACAATCAAATCAAGCAATTCAATTTGATTTCATTCGAGATCATCTAGAATGTCAACTGGAACGTTTGAGTCCTATTCCTTCACTCGAAGCACAACAACCATCTCCCCATTCAGCATAAGGGCATAACTGAATATCATCCACGCGGATCAGCCGCGAACTTGATCCGATTGAAGGCGATCAGCTTGACAAAGCCCCTCTCCGTTTTCGTAAGCAATGATCATCCAGGCAACCATGACACCGACACCAAACGTGTTGCATTGAAGAACACGAGAGGAAAGCAGCAAGATACATAAAGTTTCCTAAAGCCAGCCCACCGCAAACACCACATATAGCGCCCTGTTAAGAGTTTTTAACAAAGCTGCCGTTACAAAAGCGCGATACTGGTTCGGCGGTAACGCTTTTATACGGAGCGCCATTGGAACTTCAGCTTCCCTTTAGATTCTTTGGAGCGTTGCTTGTGGGCTCTGCCCTGCTCCCAATGGCTCAAACACGCAAAGAACTAGCCCTCCTGGGTGGCACGTTCCTGTTCGGACTGAGTGCTCTGGAAATTTGCCTGCGCGTCGGGGGCTTTTAACACCAGCCCCTCTGACGAAAAACTTGGACTGTCCTGACGATTGGATGCTGATCGCCAAAAAAAAGACGTCGACACTAAAATCTTCAATAAGGTTAATTTCTGCTGCCAAAACCTTGCAATTTTACAGCTAGTGAATAAGAAGATTTAGTCATAACTGGATTAAAACGGCATCCATCAGCGAGAAGATAGGCAACATGCATAGTTCAAGGGCTAGGGCTATGAGGAGACTTTCGCAGGCGCTGACATCTCGAGTCCAGCATCTTGCGCAACTTGGGAAGGAGTTGGTGAGAGCTGATCAATCAAAAAAAATCCGCTCCATTGAAGGAGCGGCTCACAAAGCTGCAGCAATCCCCATCACCCAGCTCTTCTTGACGACACCATAAGGTGATGGCAAGATAGTAAATGGCTTCAAGAAGCAGATCTAAGTTATTCACATTTTCGCAAGAATTGAGTTGAGTTTTATTTCAATCGCGCGATGTATCACCAAAGCGCTAGATCTAGTGGCAGCTTCGGGGTATCTTTGAATACCCCATCACCCGGCCTGTCCACGTGACAGGTTTTTTTATTGCTTGACCACTAGCGGTAGCGCTCAAGCGGATCTGGTCGAGAAGAGCAAA
>MDTB01048786.1_pt1 | contig 11859 bp, 3 predicted proteins | sample 811161 | NCBI WGS metagenome assembly MDTB01 (sample SAMN05326650, study PRJNA326480) | marine metagenome | isolation source: seawater | place: Mediterranean Sea | collected 2009
AAGAGAAAGGGAGAAGGGTTAAAATAAGCGCGTTTACAAATACACGACGTATGATACTAAAAAAAATAAAATAAGTTTTACGCTTCGTCTAAGCTTAAAAAAATATTTTTTTTAAGCTTATTTTGGCACTTCTTTGGCTTTTTTTGGCCAGACGACGACCATGGATCATGGATTTTTTTAGGATATATATTAAGGTATTTTCCAGACTTTTCGTATTACAAGTTAAAGTTAAAGTATTTATATTTTATAATTATTGTGCTAGTATTGCGACTCTTTCTCTAGCGGCTATTAATAGTATTATTGTGCTATTCTAGTGTTCCGACTAGTGCTATTCGTTATTTTTTTATAATACTAACCTAAACCTATACCTATATACTTCTAACTGTCCGGATTTAGATTGTGTATTTTCCATGGTAAAAAAATTGTATTAATAATTATAATAACGTCAAATTTTCGTAGTTTTTCTAAAACCCCCAAATATTAATATGTCATAATATTAATCACCTGCCTGCTAAAAGCCCACAGCCTATATCTCGCCTATTAAAATATTATTATTTTTTATATATATGGACTATTATTATTATTATATTATTTTTAATAATAATAGCAGCAACAATATAATATGGCATAGCATATATATAATATATATATTATATATCGTACCAACTTTATAACAGACCGACTATATGTATAATTTAAACTAATACGAAAACTCAAACTACGGTTTCTTTATAATTATTTAATAAAGAATTGTATTATAAGAAAAATTGTATAGATTAATAATACATCACTACTTTTTATACATAATATAGGTAATTTAAACTATTATTGTAGAGGTTGACACCACGGTAATTTAGATATTATATTACTAATGTATAAAAAGTATAACTACCTACAGGTTTTTCGAGTCAAATTTTTCCAATGTTTGTTACTCAACCTTTTCATCATCGTATGTAATTCAATAATAACAAGACAATATTTTGGCACTCGAACAACCGATGGTCCAAACGGTATTGTGTATTACAGTGTAAAACGAGTTAACGACGGATACGCTAATGAGCTAAATAATAATCTTTTAAATACAAACAACTACATTTTAGGAGTATTGGGAGATAACAATAAAGCAGATATACTTTTTTCAAGTAACGTGTATATACAAGGCACGACAACAAGTGTTGCCATTACCACTATAGAATATGCGCGAGACACAAATAGGCTATTATGTACATATTCGCAGGACGGTGTGGCTAAATTTGGATCCGTAACGTTTACGGATACAAACAAAGCCGATAAGAAAATTGCATATATTACAGAATTGACTCCTGACTATCCAAGCCAAGGAGTACTTTTATCCAATTTAAACGTTAAAATAGGTGTCAGTAATTATTTTACACAACAACAAAGCACGAATAAACGTTCGGCATACATGTTTGCCGCATGGACTTCATTAGAAGAGGCGGATTCCTTGTGGTTGATAGAAATAGATGATACGAACAAATTTTCAATAAATATAACGGACAATTTATTACCAAATGCAAATGAGATAGCTGCCATAACGCGGCATGAGGCACGTGATATTCCCAGCGATATTACTGCAATGGATGTGGTTACTAAAGCGAGAAATGGTGAATGGGGATGTGCTACACTACAATTTGGTAAATATGCTAAATATCATGAGCGTAAGGATGTACATTTTTTACGAGCAAATGAAACAGGCGAAGTGTTTAAATTATTTGGCTCTGGTAGCTACTCCATGACAGACTTACAAGCTTCGATGAAAGTAAACAATGGAGTGGGGTTATTTTATACTATTAGTGAAAATGTGACAAGTTTAGGTAAGATGAGTACTTTGTTAAAACCACGTTTATCGACAAATGCATTTAAGGAACCAGAAAATTGGGGATATGCGATTGAGGCGAAATTTATTTTGCCAATAACGAATGTATCCGCGTTCAATGCAACCTTATTTAAACTTGCTCTTGTTGAAAGTACGCCAGCAAAAAAACTTTCAGATATAGTGGTACAAGGTGCCGTTTTAATCACATATACATCGCCTGAAAGGAGATTAAATACCAAGACACTGCGACGGTTGGAGGCAAAAAAAAATGTGACTGGACTTCAAGTAAAGTTCACATTGAATCTTGAAAAATCAACTCCAGGAAAAACATTAGAGAAAGTAGAAGAATTAACTGACGAAAATTCTGTGTCTGCGAAAAATTTCCAAAGCGTCTTCCCCGTCTTGCCTACTGTGTCCATCATTGAAGAGATCGAACAAATAGTTGATGTTGGAGAAATCAAAATAATAGTGGATCAATGTGTATCTTCTAAAATTGGTAGCATTCCAGAAGTTCCAGAAAAATTATTTTGGCCATTAAAACTTGATAAACAGTATAGTCCAGCACCACTTGATGCTGCGATTGATCAATCGCCTATGGTATATGATATATTTGATACAACTGCATCGCTTGCAATTAAGCTTCGAACGCAATCGTTTGATATTTCTGTACTGGTATTGGAACAAAAACGCATTTCAGATAAATATGTACCTACTTGCAAATGTAACAATGGTATTTATCCGGAATGGGGAAATGATAAGTGTGACAATAAGAATATCAAAACTGTATCAAAAGCCGAAATTATTCAAAATGGCACATTTATAGATAGAGTCAAGCTATTTGCGCACCATATTTTATGTGCCAATATCAATCGCTTAGAATATGGAAAGCATGGGGAATATTTAAGTATTGTATCGGACGGTACTAGTTGTAAAGGATACTTTGAAGAATTGTATCTAACAAATTTGAAGCCATCTACAACATATTATGTTTTTACGGTCGCACATGCGGGTTCGCAATCGTCAAAACCATACACTACCGAGTTTCAAACTATGCATTATACTCCTTCTGTACAATTTAGCATCAAGTCTATAACGTCCGATGGATTCAGTATAGATGCAAAATATGATACAGAACTGCAACATCCAGCCAGATTCATTTACATAGTAGTCGCACGTGAATCGCTCTCGCAAACAAATTGTGACTCCACTACATCTTGGCAAATGGCAAATCTCATATACAACAACATAGTTGATGGATTTAAAGCGTGCAATGAGAGTATATTATATAAAGGGGTGGAAGAAGTTCCACAATCGGGGCATAAACGAGCAAGAATTGTCAGCAAGGATTTAACAAACAAGCTTTACAAAAGGTTTAAATATGCGGCAAAATTAGCTGTCTTCGTGGTGGGGGAATACAATTATAGTCACGTAGATGATGGTTCGCATGGAACATATTCCCCTCGCTTCAGGAACTTTTTGCAACTTGCCCATCATAATATATCTTTGTCTTCTGCAACATTACCAGAAAATGCGTCTGCAACGATTGATGTCTATGCGCATTTAAGTTACAGGCCAGTTCCTGGTGAATTGTTTAATTTCACGTGCTTTGTGACTGGGTATATAACAAATGTCTACGTTGTGCATATCAATACACCATCAGCTAGTCAAAACAATAAGTGGAACCTGAAGAAACATTTGATCGCAAGATTATTCGCAGTACAGGATCAAAACAACACTGAACTAACACGACTTAGCTTTGCTGTGACATGTAAGAATCAAATTATGTATCCTCTCCATTCAGCAAAACTTGGACCATTAACTTATCACGATGAAATGTTTTCTTCGCAAATTGCTGAGACACTTAACATTGTATGGCCTAATTGGTCTGATGCATACGTTTTGAAAACGGATCAAAAAAGCAATTATCATTTTGAAGATGAAATCGAATCACTTACTACATACGGAAATCAAACTTTTATATTTAAACAAAACAACCCCACTTGGTCAGGACAAATGTACACTCCAAAAGTTCGTATAGAAATCGATGGCCTCAATACATGGGAAGTACAAGTATCACAGAATGGTCGTATTTTAAATTTTTCAACACCATCATATCAACAATTATGTCCAACAAAACAAAATTGTACAAGAGATTTAGCATACAAAAAATTAGTTATTGCAAACCCATATGAAATCACAGAGCCAAGACTAGTTGGGGCGAGAGGTGGATTTTACGAAATAGATACGGTTTTTGCATATCAGCGATGCAGTAATGTTGAAGCGTTCACAGATGATCCCGACATATGTTGGGATAAATATAAAAGTTCCGAGAAATGTGCATTTGGCTCAGGAGATGAGTGTGTTAATTGTCCATCACATGCAATTTGCCCAGGGGGCAATCGTGCATGGCCACACGAACGTTATTGGAATGTTGATGATTACAGTGATCAAGTTGTGCGATGCAGTGCGCCAAGTTTGAAAAGATGCATGGTTCACAACAGAAAAAATAGAAGTGTAATATGTGGTCCAACATATGACAATAGTAGTTATGCGTGTGAAAAATGTGCTGTTGATCATTATCCTCTATGGAGACAATGTGTGAAATGCCCAGAATATTATGAAGAAAAAACATCGATATTTGTATCGGTTGTACTTGCTATTTCGTATCTCGTGGCCTTTATGTTTGCCTTGAATGTTTTTATATATGTATCTCTAATTGGTGTGGGTGGCTCAATTCTTTCGTCGTGGTATTTGACGAAGCGATTTCTTTTAGAACTGGTGTTTTACGTGCAGTTAATTGCAGTGGCAGCAAAACCTATTTACCCGCTGCAAACAACATACGCTGCAGCCGTATCTTACACCTTGGATGCCATTATGATAGATTGGGACATTTTTATTCCTCTATCATGCTTCGAGGAAATTCCGCCTTTATTTTATTCTGATAGGATTTATATGTTGACAGCATTATCTGCTGGATCAATTTTTGTTATTCTTTCTTTTTCCAAACGTTTCCGTCCGGAAATGTATTGTAAACGAAATTCAACTAAGAGGTGCTGTAAAAACCAAGTGACACCATATTTTCGATATTGGTTACTTGTTCTCCTTGGAGTGTTGTATGCGAAAGTTTCCACATCTGTGTTTAGTTTACTAACATGTAGTAAAATAGACAATACCTTGCCTCGTTTAGATCGTGATATTAGTGTTACCTGTTACGAAGGGGATCACCAGCTTATTTTGCCTCTGGTATATGTAACGTTGGCAATTTATGTCATAGGATTTCCGATCGGTTCTACGTATTATCTGTATTTCACCTTTTTTGGAATACATCGTCATAAATATATGGAACGATCAGAACTAACCGTATTCGAATTTTGGATGAATGATGACTTTCAACACTGGAGACACAGAGAAAGACTTTGGCACTTTCTGATGATTTGTTTGTTATCATTCACGTCTGTTTTCTTTACAAAAATACATATGTTATTATATGGTTTGATCATTGATCTATCTCTCCTTGTAATTTATTTTGGTTTGGTTTTTTGGTATAGTCCACTGTATAGAAAAATTCATTTAAAAGAACGAATACAAGATGCCTTTTTGTTTGAAGAGGCTGGAGCAAAAGTTATAAAAGACCAAGATGACCACGTTCCGGATAAATTTATAGGCCCTTTATCAAAAAAGATTATGATCAATCCTGTCGTTACTGCTAGTGGCCAAACGTATGAACGTGCTATGATTGGCCGTTGGTTTGCTAGGGGTAATATAACCGATCCAATATCCAAACGTCCAATGCAGTCCTTACAGCTACAACCCGCAATATCTTTGACGAGAGAAATTCATGCATGGAAGATGAAACAGAAAAAGAAAGCGATGAAAAAAGAGAGAAAAAATTCATTTGTAGGAACTAGCGGATGGAAGGGCGATTCGTCAGAAAATAAGAGGCTTATAGAGGAAGTTTATGAGCGTGAATTGATTGCAATGGAAGAACTTTTCACAGATTCGTTAGATGAGCAGGAAGAACAAGCCCAAGCCAACAGAAAGTTGAAGTTTAAGGCACACATGGTACTGAAACGATCGGCAACAACCCTTGAGTTAAAGAGTATTCGACTAGTTTTAACAAGTGAAACTGATCCATTCTTCAATTTACAGGACGAATGTGGACAAGAAGCGTTTCAAATGATTAAAGGACAATATGATTTAGTGGCGTCTTTTGAAGACTTTCCACAATTGTTATCATCGATGCTTGATAGATCAGTTGATGAAAAGGACGTTTTTAAGCTTGTTATAACTCCTGCACCCGGTGATTTAGAATTCGCACAACTTGGCATTCGAAATCTTACGATGAAAGGACAATTTTCTGAAGTATTAGTTTTAAATTTAATGCCCTCTAAATATACACCTCAAATCGCATGGCTGTTCGTTGGGAAACTAGGTGCCATCATTGCAGCAATTTGTATGGTCGTTCTGTCCTATTTAATGACAGCGAAACATGAAGGATTAGATGCAAATTTGGAATCATTTACATTGGACAATGTTGAATTGGGTATTACGATCGTGGTTTTATTTTACGGATGTTTAATGTTGTTACTATACCAAGTCGTTTCACATCGCTTTGGAACGAAAATGCATATTGCTGACGAAAATAGACAAATTCTTGCAGGCAAAGGTGAAGATGTAGGAGATAATGATGATGAAGAAGAAACAGAAGAACAAATTTGGGCGAAGAGTAAAATAAAAGCACTTCGAGCAAAACATAAAAATTTAGTCGTGAAACACGGCGCGTATGATGTCAAAACCATATCTGCACATGGTGATCTCGGGTTACTTTTGGCTGAACAGCCAGGAAAAATAAAGGAAGGGATCAAAATATTGCGCGATACTTTAAGAGGTCTAGCTAAAGCAAGAGTTGGCGTTGGCAATCCAACATTTCTTCAATATCAAAAAAGTTTGCTGAAGTATGAAAAAATAGACTTGGAAAACAAGAGAAAGGACCGTCATAGCATTACAAATGTGGAGGAGGACGTTCCAGATATTATTGAAGTTCATGCTTTTGAAAATAACAAGGCGCAATTATGGGGTCCCTGGTTCGGTTCGCACAAAGTTTATAAATCTAAGCATGCGTGTGCTGTTTTTGCTCAACGACTTAGGGGCTTAATCATACTACTTGAAGGACTCTCAATGATCACATTAATTCATACAGAAGCTGATACATCGGGTTTGATTGTTGCTAAAGTCTCTTCAATGTTTGCAGTACAAGTTTTATTTTTGATATTTATTGATCATAACCATTTGCTTGGGAAAATGACATATGCTAGACCAATACTGTTAATGATTGACCTGGCGGCAGCAGGAATTTTGTTTTTATCGACAGTTGCCGCAGCATACGCATTGATTACATTGCAATTACATCGAACTATTATGATTGCGATGGCTTTGCAAGGAGCCACGTGTGTGTTTTCAAGCTTAATGTGTTTAGCAATCGTATTGGAGATGTTTGAGAACTTGTGGTACTGGATATTAAGCTCCTGTAGAAAGCGTCGCCAAACCGTTAGAAAAAGACGTAATACTGTTAGAAGAAAAAGTATGCAGCAACACTTTAGTAGTTTTGCGAATGAAGAAACTAAACTGGATCCTTTTGATGTGATAAATAATCCAATGAAGAAACAAAGGAAAAAGTCAAAATATTCAACGGATATACCAATGTTTGATAATCCTTTAATAGATCGTGAGAAGACTCGCGTTTCCAAGAAAGATAGGAAAAAGAGTGAAAAGGTTGAACAGGAGTATCTAAATCCAATGGTCTTAAAACAAATTTCAGCTGGCGATGGTGATGTACAATCTGTAATGGATGTTATCAACCCAATGCTAGGTATGAAGACGAAGAAAGAAAAAAGGAGATCTTCCAGAAAATCTAGAAAGTATAGCGAAGACAAAACGGCTCGAAAATCCAGGAGAGAGGAAAGACGTAGTCGAAAAGAAGGTGGGGAGGACGAAGAAACTAGAAGAGCTAAGCGTGAAGAAAGACGCAGTCGAAAAGAAGTTGGGGAGGACGAAGAAGCTAGAAGAGCTAGGAGAAAGCAAAGACGCAGTCGAAAAGAAGTTGGGGAGGACGAAGAAGCTAGAAGAGCTAGGCGTGAAGAAAGGCGCAGTAGAAGAGAAAAAGGTGGTGGAAGTGAGGCTGAGGAAGCAGCTAGAAGAGCTAGGAGAGAGGAAAGACGAAGTAGACGTGAACAAACAGGTGTTGAACCAGGAAGGAAATCTAGACGAGATAAAAAAAGAGTTGAAGCGCGTGGAGAAGAAGAAGAAGCGAGACGAGCAAGGCATTCACAAAGAAAAATTGAACGAGAACAACTGGAAAGAATGGGAATAAAACCACCTAGAAGTAGTGAAAAATCCGGAAGAAAAAAGAAAAAGAAGAGGCATACATCTCGTCCTGGTTCTGTCACCGATTCGCTGGCTCAATTTAGAGGAGGTCGGCCATAAAAAATTTAAAAAAAGAAATGAAAAATATCTCTTTTGTAAACAATAATACATTTTTTTACGTAATTATTTCTATGATACTTCGAATTGGGTTAAAACTGCACATGTGTAGAGACGCTCAAACAGCAGTTATTACAAGACGTGCGCCTATTTACTAATCGTTATGCATTTTCGTACGACTTCGTATTTTTTATACTATGCATTTACTGCTACTCGCACATTTAGATAAACTTCCTCCCCTTCTTCCCCATACACTTTTAATTTGCTATCATTTAATAATCTAGTCATACGTTGCATCTCTAATGTTAATCGTTGTTGCTGTTGTTCCAAATCATGAAGTAGATCCTTCTTGTTTGCATCTTTCTTCAGTGTGACACTTTGTTTTGTTCTCTTATTATTATCTAAAGAAACATCTTTTACAATCGCATGTGCTTTTTCTACGGCCGCCGTCATAGCTTTAAACGCAGCAAAAGTCTCTCTTAATTTTTCTCGCCGTTTTAGTAGTAATTCTTTTTCGTCTAGTGATACTTTTTTTTTTAATTTCATACGCATTTTGTTTTTGTTTATGATTTTTCTATTGCGATTCTTTGTTTCTCTATTTTTCTTATTATTGTGATGACGTATCAAATCAATTCTAGCTTCTGTTCTTACATTCAAGATTGGAGATTTTTTGAAAAAGGTATCCGCCATATGAATGGAGTTATCAAATGATTGACTTTCCTTCTTACGACTTCGAGAATTCATTTGATTCTCCCATAAATCATCCAGTTTCATATCTGTTATTAGTACGTCATTGTTTCTATTATTATTATTATTATGGACATTGTTTTGAGTAATATACGAGCGATTATTTACATTCTGTTCGGCCGCTAATTTGATTAAATATTGTCTTTGATGTTTCCATCTCTTTTTTCTTCTTCTTCTTCTTTTCTTTTTTAATTTAAGTCTTCTCAGCCTTTGTTTTTCTTCGTATTCATCTTCGTGATATGAATTGAAATCGTTGTCTTCAACTATCCATCTCAAATGTGGTGATTGTCTATTTTTTATATGTTCATTCCGAAGACGACTTCTTTGACTCTTTTTGTTTTTATATCTATTTTTGGTATTATTAAGATTTCCTGTTGAAAATGAAGATAATATGGTTTTTGATGTTCGTGGATTTACAGGTTGCCGTATGCGTATACTGCTAATACTAGAATTTAACGATGCAACCGATTGAACATCCTCCCTCCAACGTGGATAACCACTTAGTCTAACATCATAATGATTTCTAGATGTGCATAATGTTTTATGGAAATGTGCCACGTTGATTATCTCTTCGTCTGGTAAAACTTCCATATTAATTATTGTAGCTATATATGTATTTGTTTATGTAAAATATAATATACAGTATTATGATATGCCTGTACACAACATTGTTTTATATGTGATTGCTAATGGTGAATCGTTTTAATTACTTGATAAAGATATAAAATAGACGGCTGTAAAAGTATTGTTTATGTTATAATAATATAAATATTGATCATGGGGGATATCCCATATTATATATATATTTATATATAGTCGTCTAGATATATATACCATAGTGCCATACTCTATTATTATATTCTCAATAGGTATACTGTAATGTGTGTATATGAATGAGGACACATCAGCTAATATATGAATACTTCTTTCAACTGATAGATCTCCGTACCTATCCACTAAGCAGAATAAAATCACATAAAATACACCTAGGAAACTATACTTATTAGTATACGTACATAAAATTAGGTCCAAAATACCAAAATATTAGATATTTCTTCGTCCAACTATTCTAACTATTTTAATTTATTAAAATATAATATCCGGATTAATTTATAACAGGGGTATACCAGACGACTGGCAGAATAGCTCTAGCTATTAATAGTCCTCGTAATAATAATAAATTTACAATAATACAGGTAATAGTAGTAAAGCACGTAACAACAACAACAACAACAAATAATAATAATAAAACACATCATTTTTTTGGGAACCACATATTGCCATATTAAAATTCTTCTTGACAAACGTCTACAATTTATATACACACGGTGAAATATTGATTAATATAAATGATCATTTATTACAAAATATTCATTTGAAGACAATCATGGAAAGAATTCAACAAATTATTAAGCAAGGGAATTACATCCAGCAGTATGAACGGATGGTCAAAAGATATCCTATGGCAGTACATCAAACGGTAGAGTCGTTGTCCTTGTTAACATTTTTAATTCCTGGTAGATTTGGTGATGCTGAAATTATGAGTGAGGGAACATATGTATTATTTAACCTATTGCATTTGTATCATGGCCGTATATCAGATAGAGATCGTAAAAGAACGGGTGGGGAAGCTTGGGCATGGAGAGGAGTTCTAACGGTACTACACGAGGCAGGTGTTATTGCAGAAATGTTAGCATTAACCCGCGGCGGGGAAGATCGACGATGGAGAACTATTACTATTATCGAAGTATTAAAATTAATTATTCGCGCAAGAATCAATTTCTTTAGTTATTTTACAGGATCTGGGTATGATTTGCAGATGCTTGCAGATGGCGGTAGATTTTCGCCTCCGCTAATACCTGGTGTGCAACAGCAAGGAAGAGGAAGAGGAGAACAACCAGTTGGGCGAAGTCCACTACAACAAAGAGACCGTCTAAAAATGGGTGCAAAAGTACGTAGTTGGAGACGGCAATCTAGTGACAACCTAGTGTACGATGCCATACGTAAAAGAAGCAAGCGGCTTTTATTTCTAGGTGAGTCGTTGCATATGTTAAGACCTCTTATTTATGTTGGTTTAAGAAGGCGATATGGTGGTGACTCATGGGTACCATGGTTACTATCGTGTATATTAGATGTATTTAGCATTCGGATATCTAATACTGGAATAAAACAATGCCGTGAAAACGATATTAATGTTAGTACGACTGATGTAAATACAACAAATAGTGCTGAAATTCAACGTAGGTATATGTCATTGTTGATGTACTTTATGAGAGATCCATTGTATCAAGTATTTTCTGGTCCAATATTTGAAAGTATATTTGGAACATTAGCAAAAATTCCATTGTTAGGTTTCTTCTTTGAATATTTTTTAGATATGTTAGATTACATGAAACGTTATTATTTCTTTTGGTCTGGGATATAGAGTGCAGACGTGCATTAGAGCTTTTTACTAATATGATATGATATGAATAGTATCATACAGGATTTACTAATATTTTTCTAAGATATATAGAGTATTGAGCATTTTAGTATTCATCACCAAGATAGTAAAGCTCTATAATGCACATCTGCAAAACTAATTTTAAATATTATGCCTATGCATCATATATTTTACGAAAAGTAATAAAAAATATTATTTTAATATATATACACTCAATTGCTGATATTGAAGATAGTGACAACAGTCAATTACAATCATCTCCTGAGATGTACTCTCTGAGTTTTAAAGAGACTCAGAATGTTGTGAGCATTGTTGGGCGCGAAATACAATTAACGAAGGACTATACAACAGG
>MDTB01051012.1_pt1 | contig 11859 bp, 14 predicted proteins | sample 811161 | NCBI WGS metagenome assembly MDTB01 (sample SAMN05326650, study PRJNA326480) | marine metagenome | isolation source: seawater | place: Mediterranean Sea | collected 2009
AGTTGGATTACAAGTTCTTAGTTTTTATTTAAGATATTTCCACAATTATAAAGGCTTCCAAAACAAACTATGATTTTTTTTTCATTATTGCTTATTTTTTTTAAGGCCTCTTGAAAATTTCGGCATTCCTGTGAATTAATTCTATTCTTAATGGCAATCCTATTAAGTTCGTTTGCTGTGACAGAGCTATTTTCGTTATCAATAGGTACAGTGAATATTTTACGAAATATATTTTTCAATTCTTTAATAAATAAATCTGGCTCCTTGTTTTTTGTCATAGACCAAATACCATACTTTGGCAATTTTAACTTTTTTAAGTAATCATATAAATTTTTAGCATCAGCTGGTGCATGTGCACCGTCAATCATTATCACTTCATTTTTATGTAACATTTTTTTAATTTTGCCGTTTTTTAAATAGTTAAATCTTCCGGGGAAAGTAAGATTTGGTAAAGTTTTTTCAATTATTTTTTTGTCAATTTTTAAGTCCAAAGCTATTTTTATTGCATGACCAATATTTTCAAACATTCCTTTTGAGTATACGTTCTTAGTATTGAGTTTTATCTTAGTTTTTTTGTCTTGATAAAAATAAAGATTGTCTTTTTTTATTAATTTCCAAGCAGTAGGATAATTAATTTTGCTTTTATTCTTTTTTAAATGAACTTTTACTTTTTTTAATACATAAGGTGTTTGTTTGCCTATGTAAATATTTGTAAAATTGTTTAAATATCCCACATCCTCCTGAATTATTTCATCAAGAGTTTTCTTTTTGAGAAATATCTTATGTTGAAGGTTTATATTAACAACAATTTGAGCGAGTGGAAAATCAAAGATATTTCCACAGTCGTGCTTCCATAAAGCACCAGTTTCAACTAAGTGATAGTCTACATTTAGTTTTGATGCATTTATTATATATATTAAAGTAAGCACCTCATAAATTGTTAGTGGTATCTTTAATTTTTCAATTTTTTTAATAGTATCTTTAATTTCTTTATGAGTTAGATGTCTATTTCCCATATAAAATCTTTCCTTAATATCTTGAATTGAGGGCGAGATATAAGTTGATACAGTTTGACTGTTAGCCTCAATAAAACTTTTTAAAGATGATAAAGTCGTAAACTTTCCTGACTCTCCTAATACACTAATTACATTATTTAGTTTTTTTTCTGGGTGATCAAGTTTAGATAAGGCTAATCTTATTCTTTTTAGACCAAATTTAATTCTTTTATTAAAAAGATTGTGATTAGCTAGCTGATTGTAAATTGCGTTTGACAGAGACATTGGAAGGTTTATTTTTAGCTTGTGTCTCTTGTTTTTTCAATAAAACATTTAAAAGTGTCCCAATTGAAGAATTCAAATATCGTCTTTCAACTATTAAATCGATAAATCCGTGATTCTTAGTAAATTCAGCTGTCTGAAAATTTTCTGGAAGATTTTCTCTCACAGTATCTTTTATTACTCTAGCTCCAGCAAATGCAACCATAGCAGATGGTTCGGAAATTATTATGTCTCCTAACATAGCCCATGAAGCGGTCACACCTCCTGTAGTAGGATTTGTTAAAACTACAATAAAAGGAATATTGTTTCTTTTTAACTCATTCACAGCAAGAGTTGTTCTAGTCATTTGAGCAAGAGCAATGCAGCTCTCCTGCATTTTTTGACCACCAGAACAACTAAAAAAAATAAAAGGGGCATCCGATTCTATGGCGTGTTGTGCACCAGCTATGAATGCTTCTCCAGATGCAGCACCGAAAGAACCTCCCATAAATCTAAAATCTTGAGCTCCTACAATAACATTTATTTGATTCACTTTCCCTTTGGAAATTAAAATAGCATCATCCTGTTTTGTTTTATTTCTGGCTTCCCTTAATCTGTCTGTATATTTTTTACTATCGACGAAATTTAGTGGGTCATCTTTTGGTAATGGAGTTTTTAAAACTTCGTATTCACCTTTATCAAAAAATAATTCAAATCTTTCTTTACAAGATAACTTATGATGAGCACCACACTTTGGGCAACAATTAAAGTTTGATTTCAGATCTTCTTTGTATATTAAATTTTTACATCCACAAGTAGTCCATAGATTTTCTTCAACTTTTGAAGATTTTTTTTCAAATAGGGATTTAATCTTTGGTTTAATAAATTTTGTTATCCAATTCATGAAATTTTTCTCTTTAAACTATATACCAATTTATTTAACTTTGTGACAGGATTTTGTTTTTTTTTGATAGAATCAGTAATAGTTTTACATAATTGACTACCTACAACTAATCCATCAGCGTTTTTAAGAGAATAAATAGTCTTATTCGTAATTCCAAAACCTATTACAAAATTCTTTTTAGGGTTGATTCTTTTGATTTTGCTGTAATTTTGGAGAATTTTTTTGGGTGAAACTTTAAGTTTACCACCGGTAGTAGACAACATCGAAATATAATAAATCATGTCATGAGAATCTTTTATAATATTTTTCATTCTTTCTTTTGATGTTGTTGGAGACAATAATTGAATAAAATTTATTGATTTTTTTTTACATCTATATGCAAAACGTTTATTTTCTGGGTATGGCAAATCAACTACAATTAAACCATCTACTCCTGACGATTTGCAGCTTTGTATAAAATTTGTTTCTCCATTTTGATATATTAAATTAAAATATCCCATCAAGATTAGTGGTTTTTCAGAATTAGACTTTTTAAATTTTTTTACAATTTGAAAAACATCTTTGAGTTTAATACCCTTTTTAAGAGCTCGATGAGAACTGCCTTGAATTTGTCCACCGTCAGCTATGGGCGTATTATGTGGGAAACCAAGCTCAATAATATCAGCATGATTGGAAATCGAGTTTAATATTCTCAATGAATTATCTTTTGTGTTGTCTCCGGCTACAGTATAAGTAATTAAAGCAGGTCTCTTTTCTCTTTTACATTTTTCAAATGCTAGGGCAATTTTTGATTTCATCTTGTATAGGATCCTAATCTCTGTTTTATAATGTCCTTGTCTTTAATGCTATCCCCACAAGAATTCACAACAATCACGTCTGAGGATTTTAATTTAGGAGCTAGTTTAATTGCTTCAGCAAATGCGTGAGAGGGTTCTAAAGATGGGGATATATTTTCCAGTTTAGAAACTAGTTCGTAAGCTTTTAAGGCCTCTTCGTCACTAGCTGATGTATATCTAGCTCTTTTTGTATCTTTAAGAAAGCAATGCAAAGGTGAAATACCTGGATAATCTAAACCAGCTGAAATTGATTCAGTTGATCCTATTTGACCTTCTTTATCTTGAACCACGTATTGCGCAGCACCATGTAAAATTCCAATTTTAGATCCATTAGTTAAAGGAGCTGCATGTAGTTTGCTATTTTTTGGACCACCGGCTTCAATCCCCACAAACTCAGCGTCAGTATCCATAAATTCATTCCAAAATCCCATTGCAGAGCTACCTCCACCCACACAGTTTAATAATTTCATTTTTTTTGGAATTCTCCCAAACTCTTCTTTGACTTGCACCATTAGTTCTCGAGAAATTTGAGCCGTACTCCATGCACAAATTTTTATAAAAATATTTGGACCAACAGTACTACCCACACACATTGCTGAGATATTACAATTTGAGACCCAATACCTCATACATTCACTTACAGCATCCACTAAAGTTTGACTTCCTGAGGTTACAGGGACAATCGTTGCACCATTTTTTTTAATTGCTTCGACATTAGGTCTTTGTCTTTTTATATCTTTGGCTCCCATAAAAATTTTACATTTAAGACCAAATTTTTTAGCGGCCATCGATAGCATTTTTCCTGCGTATCCTGCGCCTGGTATCCCCCACAATCTCTCGAAGTCCAGCTCTCCGAGCTATTAAACAATGTACTGTTGCATTGTAAATTTTATGGGCACCACCATTTGCTTCAGATACTACTTTCGCATAGATTTGTGCACCACCTAGATGCTCTGTTAAATTTTCTAATTTAATAAAAGGAGTAGGAGTTCCAATATAGTTTTCAAAATAATAATCTCTTTCTTTTAAGAACTTCTTATCTTTTCTCAATTTATTAAATAATTTTGTTAAATCATCTATTGGTTTTTTTAGTGTTTCAGGAATGTAATTGCCACCGAACTTACCACCATACATATAGTTTTTATCATGCTGATCGATAAGCGGTATTCCTTTTTTAATTTTCATTATCAACTCTTTTATAACGATTTTATTAACTTTTGAATATTATTCTTTATGTTTCCGCTTGTAATAGAACGTCCAATAACGAGCCAATCAGAGTTGACTTTTTTGGCCTCCATAGAACGTTTTTGATCATAATTTTTTTTACCTATTTGTACTCCAGGAGTAATAATTTCTTTTTTAAAAATTTTTCTCACTATATTCACTTCGTGAGGGCTGCAAACTAAAGCATCTAGTCCAGCTTTTTTTGCAAGCCTCGCTTGATGAGCTACAAGATTTTTAATAGATCTATTATACCCTATTGTTTTTAAATCTTTATTATTAAGTGATGTTAAAGTAGTTACGCCAACAATCTTGCAACGGGATACTTTTTTAACAGCTTTTAAAGCAGTTAAGCCTGAGGAAATATGTACTGTGAGGTAATTTATCCTTAAATCTTTCAAAGCTTTCACAGCTGATAACATCGTGTTAACAGTGTCATTTAATTTTTGATCTACAAAGATGATCTTATTTCTCAATTTTGAAACAAAATTTCTTCCACTTTTAGAATTCATAAATTCAAGTCCAAATTTATAACCAATCTTAATTTTCTTAGTTTGAGATTGAGAAATTATTCTCTTTACTTTTTTAAGGTCAGTAGTATCGACTGCTATGAATATTTTTTTCATTGATTTAAAAATTCTTTAAACTTTTTACTTGCTCTAAATCTTATCTTATTCTTTTTTGGAACATAAATCAGCCCCCCAGTTTTTGGATTTCTTGCAGAATACTTTTCTTTAATTTCTTTAGTAAAAAAAGTACCCAGATCTCTCAATTCTACTGACTTTTTTTCTCTAAGAGCAAGCTCTATGCTTTCGAAGAAAATATCAATGATAGAATTAAGTTGTTTATGAGAAAGCTTAGGATGTTTTTTTTTTAATTGTTTAACTAACTTTGGCCTTGACAATTATTTTTCTTCTTTTTTCTTTTTCTTGCCGCTTCCAATAGCTTTTTCGAAAATTCCTTTTAGTGTAGCGCCTGACTTAGTAGCACCTTCACCAAATTTTGCTATTAAAGACTTTTCTTCATCTATTTGAGCAGCCTTCACACTTAATTTAATCTTTCTTGTTTTTAAATCTAGCTCAGTAATTTTTGCATCTAGGGCATTACCGGGAGAAAAAACTTCTGGTCGCGCATCTGCTGACTCTTTTGCTAAATCAGATTTTCTAATTGTGAAAATTAACTTTTTATCTTTGTCTACTGCAACTTTTACTCCAGTTTTTAAAACCTCATGAATTCTTGTAGTTATAACATCGCCAATTTTTTTTCCGTTATCTTTAAACCAATCTAAAGGATCTTTATCCAAAGCTCGTTTTGAGAATCTTATTTTATCATCTTTTATATCTATGATTTGTACGCTTAAAGTATCATTCTTTTTGTATTTCTTCAGGTTGTCGATATTTTCATCGTAAGAAATCTCTTTGTAATGAAGCATTCCAGTTAGTTTAGAGTCTATTAATTCTCCAAAAATTGCTTTGTCAGTTACATTATTAACTTTAATTTTTACTTCTGTTCCAACACTATCTTTAATTTTATCCCATGGATTATCTAAAATTGCTTTATACGATAATGAAATTCTTTTAGATTCTTTATCTATATTAACGATTTTAAATTTAATATTTTGAGAAACTGAAAGTATTTTGCTTGGTTTAATATTTCTATTTGTCCAATCTAGCTCACTTGAGTGTATCAGTCCTTCAATACCGTCTTCAATTCTTACGAAGCATCCATAGTCCATTATTTTTGTCACTGTTCCATCATAGACTTCACCAACTTGATATTTTTTTTCTATTTTCTCGTACGGATCTTCTGTTAAAGCCTTTATAGATGCAGAAACACGATTAGTTTTAGGGTCAATTTTAGTTATCTTTACTTTTAGTTTTTGACCTATGGTTACAAGATCTGCTGGTTTTTTAACTCTTCCATGACTTAAATCAGATACGTGAAGTAAGGCATCGATGCCATGTATATCTAAAAATATTCCCCAATCCGTCGTAGCTTTAACGATAGCATCTTCTACAATGTCACCCTCTTTAATATTTTTTAGAGCTTCCGCAACTTCTGCATTTTTACTTTTTTCAAGAACTGCTCTTCTTGAAACGCAAACGTTACCACGATTTTTATCAATACGTGTAGCGACAACTTTAACGGGCGTGTTCATCAAATGATCAATTTTTTTTAGAGGTCGCACATCTATTTGCGATGAAGGCATAAAACAAGCTAGAGAGTCCACAGTGCATATAAAACCACCTTTCACTTTTCCAGTTATGTAGCCAGTCAACTCTTCCTGTGTCTCAAAAACTTTTTCCATTTTCTTCCAGGATTTCATTTTACGAGCTTTTTCTCTTGAGAGAACTATTTCACCCGAACGTGCACTTTCGATACGTTCCAAATAAACATCGATGGTAGATCCTATTTTTAGCTTTGATAATTCATCGTCATTTTTGAATTCCTCAATGGGTATCATTCCTTCTGATTTGGCTTTACAGTCAACTACAATAAAATTTTTCATTATTTCAGTGACTGTGGCTTTAATAATTTCGTTTTCTTTTAACTTTCTATCTTTGAAATCTTCTTCTAATAGACTTTGGAATTCTTGTTTTAAAGGATCAGTTTTTTTTAATTCTTGTTCTGTTGACATATTTTATTTTAATAACTTTAGCACATGTTTTGACATAATTTTCACCATCCGGCGTTTATTTAGTTTTCCGGTGTCGATTTCTATCGCATTTCTATGTTTTTTTAAAGGACTGTTTTTCCTTTTGAGATCATGATTATTTCTTATTCTTAGGGCTTTTTTAACATCTTTGAGTTTAATTTTATTATTCTTTTTTTTTAGTTCTTTATACCTTCTATAAGCAGCTAAATTTAAATTACATTTAAAGAAAAATTTTAGATCAGCATCCGGTAATATTTTTGCTGCTATATCTCTTCCTTCTATGCAACAATTTTTATTTTTTTTTACAAAAGTAATTTGAAAATTCTTTAATATTTTTCTAATACTATTTTTTTTTGCTATGAGCGCACTATTATTTGATATTTCTTGAGTATGAAGATTGATATTATTAATCTTTTTGTAATTTAATCTTTTGAATTTTTTCCTTAAAAAAATCGTTTGATTTTTCGGTTTATACTTTATTAAAAGGAAACTTGCATACCTATATAATAACCCTGAAGAAAGAAATTTAAGTTTATATTTTTTGGCAATCATTTTTGCACCTGTAGATTTTCCAGTTGCAGCTCCACCGTCACATGCTATTTGAAGAACTTTTTTATTTAATTTCATAATTTCCTCCAAGAGACTTAATTATTTTTAAAAACGATGGTGATGAAGTGTAAACAGTTTCGAAACTATTAATCTTAATTTTTATTCCTAAGAGCAATGAAAGTATCAGTGATGCCATACATATTCTATGATCACCTAAACTAGGGACATCAATTATCTTATTTTTAATTTTGATATTATCTTTACCATAAATTTTAATTTCGTTTTTATTTGCAACTGTTTTAATTCCGATCTGTTTTAAAATTTTTTGCATTTCTTTAATTCTATTACTTTCTTTATTTGCAAGATCTCCAATGCCTTTAAAAACTGACAACCCTTTTGTTAAACCGGCAATGACAAATAATATCGGATATTCATCTGTTGCTTTAACATAGTATTCCTTTGATGCTTTTAACGGTTTTATTTTGCAACTCTTTATATTTATATCACCATACAATTCATTGTTATTTTTTTTGATATTGGAAAAGTTTATTTTTGCCCCATGTTTTTTAAGTAGATCATAAAATCCTATTCTCGTGGGATTTAAACCAACTTTTTTAATTTTAAGAGAAGATTTTTTTTTTAAAAGAGTAAGTGCGGTAAAAAAGGCAGCACTAGACGGATCACCAGGAATATCTATGTTGATTGGATTTAATTGTTTTTTACCAAATACTTTTATAATTTTTTTTCTTCCATTTTTTATTTGTATCGCTTTTACGTTTGTGCGAAGTAAATTTTCTGAGTGATCTCTTGATTTCTCTTTTTCTACGATTTCTGTAATACCATATGAGTTAAGCCCTGCTAAAATTACCGAGCTTTTTAATTGAGCAGAAACACCTGCTATATAATTAATACCAACAGGCATTTCGGTTGAAATAAGTTTTAAAGGAAAATTATATTTATTTTTGGGTAAAAATTCAGCTCCAAACTCTGACATCAGCATTATTAGATTTTTCATACTTCTTTTGTTTAATGATTTGTCACCTTTAATTTTTACTTCTATATCTGGTGTTGATGAAAGCATACCAACCATCAATCTAGCTAAAGTTCCAGAGTTACCAAAATCTAATTGTAAGTTTTTTTTAGCAAACAAAGATCCTAAACCTTTACCATAAACAATATAGCATCCAGGTTTTTTTTTCTTAATTTTAACACCAAGCTTTTTTAGGCAATTAATAGTAGAAAAAACATCTTCAGACTCTAATACGTTTTTAACCGTAGAAATATCTTGACTGATCGCTCCAATTAAAAAGCTCCGGATCGATAAGGATTTATCTCCGTCGACTTTTATTACTTTTTTAAATGGTCTTATTGACTCTTTATTAAATAAGTTAAATCTTTTTGACAGCATTAATTTTATGAAAATTGTGATCCAAAATAATGCTCTATAGCTTTTGAAGATTTTAATAGCTCTCGAGAAGTTCCCTCTGCAATTACAGTATGTTCCCCAAGAACATAACTTCTATCTGTAATATCAAATAAATTTTTAACGTTGTGATCAGTGACAAGAATAGCTGTTCCACTTGATTGAATTTTTAAAATATATTTTTGTATGTCTTGAATGACTAAAGGATCTAAAGCAGCTAAAGGCTCATCTAATAAAACAATTTTTGGTTTATTAATCATCACTCTAGCCATCATTAATCTTCTTATTTCTCCACCTGACAATACTGAAGCATTAAGACTTCGTAAATGTTGTAGGTTAAACTCGTCTAGCAATTTTTCTGTTATCTCTTTTTGTTGGCTTGCATCTTTTATACTAATTTGTGCTATACCAAGAATATTGTCATATACACTCATATCAAAGACACTTCTTTGCTGCGGAAGATATCCTAGACCTTCTTTCGATCTTAAATGAATTGGTATTTGTTCGATAGATTTACTATTTAAATAAATCTTTCCGCTCTCAGGATTTTGCTCCCCAATGCTTATAGAGAACAATGTTGTTTTTCCACAACCATTAGGACCGAGGACTCCAACACACTCACCGGGAAACACTTTAAGTGAAAGCTTTTTCAAAACTGGTCTACCATCGAAAGACTTACTGATATCTTTTACTTCAAAAATGGGTTTGTCTTTTTTAAATTTTAATATTCTAAAACCTTTTTTCATTTAATTTTACATTAGCATTTATTTTACCATTATTAAAAGAGGTAATATTTAATTTTTGTTTTTTTATATCAAATAAAAGTTTATCTGCTATTAAGTTTCCCCTAATATCATCGATTCTTACATTATCATAAATACTTAGATATCTTTTTGAATTTGAATAGTCAGCTTTTTGGGCAAAAAGATTACTAGTTAAGTATTTTGCTTTAACATCATTAATGAATTTCATATCCAGAGTGTTGTTATTATAAATACCTTTGTTTGACCAAATACGTAAAGTAGTTCCATCTTTAAAGTAAAAAATCGCTTCAACTGATGTCATGTATATTATCTCTGGTGATATTTCGTCAAGATAAGCCTCTTTTGATTTGAGTATATATCTATTACCACTTAGATCTAAGCCGGTATATTCAATATTAACAAATTTTTCTGTATTTTCTGAATTTTTTGAAGAGCTTTGCTCCTTTAATTTTTCTTTTGTTATCTCAGATATTATAGTTTCATCAATATTCTGCTCTTTATTATAGTAAGTAAAATAAATTATTAATATCCCAACAAATAATAGAATAAACTGAGTAATTCTTAATTTTTTCTTTCTCTCCATCATCTAAGGCCGTGCCGTAAAAGAAAATGTATGTGAATGATTCCTTTTATTTTGGCTTTATTTTTTAATCCAAAGTGTTTATCAGAAACCACAGGTAAACTTGTTATTTTCTTATCATTCATAATAGTTAAGGCTTTAGAAGCAGGCATGTTCTCATTAACCGTAAGGGGATTTTTTGTCATAATATTTTCTAAACTAGTCTTTTTAGAAATAGATCTTATTTCTCTTCTTAAATCTCCATCAGATATTAGTCCTGTAATAAAGTTTTTTTTGAGCACAACAACAATTCCAAGTTTTTTTTTATTTATTATTGATAGCGCTTCTTTAATACTTTTTTTACAATTGATTACTGGAAGTTTTTTTCCTGTTACCATTATATCTTTAGCTAAAAGCAAAGACCCACCTATGTTTCCGCCAGGATGAAAAACTTTGAATTTTTCTTTAGAAAATTTTTTTTTATACATAACTGTAGTAGCTAAACAATCGCCTAATAACATTGTTAAGGAAGTACTAGAGGTTGGAACCATACCAATTACATCCGACTCTTTTACTTTTGGTAACAAGAGTTTAACGTCACTAGCTTTTAACAATAAACTGTCTGATTTAGAAGCAGCTCCAATAATCTTTATCTTAAAACGGTTTGCATATCTAAGCATATTTGAAAGTTCGGAGGTGTTCCCAGAGTATGAAAATATAATTAATATATCTTTTCTTTCAATCTGACCCATGTCTCCGTGCAAAGCTTGCGCTGGATCACAAAAAAAACTTGGAATCCCTACACTTGAAAATGTTGCTGAAATTTTACGTGCTATTAATCCTGATTTACCTATTCCTGCGAAAACTACTTTTCCTTTACAATTAAGTATTAAATCCACTGCTTTTATAAAAGAATTATTAAACACCTTATTAATCTTTTTTAATTCTTTAATTTGATTAGAAGCAGCTTTTTTTGCTAAATTTATATAACTATTTTTTTTCATTAATGTTCAAAAATATCAAATTTAAATCCATTCTGGTCAAGTTCTACCCTAGTATTTAAAAAATTAAGACAATTGTTAAATAAATCCATTCTATTTTCTCTTACCAACATTTTCTCTAACTCAAATTTTATTTTATGTAAAAAAATTACATCATTTGCAGCATACTCTAATTGTTTTTCTGAAAGATCGCTTATATCTTTATTCCAATCACTGCTTCCTTGTCGTTTATCTAAATTTTTATTACAAAACTCTTGAACTAAATTTTTTAATCCATGAGCATCTGTATATGTTCTGACAATTTTGGATGCTATTTTAGTGTCGAAAATATTTTTTAATTTACATTTAAGAAAAAACTCTAAAGCATTTTTATCAAATCTTAAAAAATGACCTATCTTTAAAATTTTATCATTTTCAAGGACTGAAACTAAATTTGGGGCCTTAAAAGTCTTTTTGTTTGGTTGAATGATGTAAACATTTTCTTTTTCATCACAAATTTGTATTAAGCTTAATTTATCCCTTTCAGGTATCTGCAAACCAGTTGCTTCAGTGTCTATTGCAATGCTGTTTTTAAATGAACTAGCTATCTCAGAAGTTATGTCCTCTTTTATCTTAATTATTTTCATATATAGTTTCTAAATATCATGAAAAATCAAATTTGCACAATTTTAGGTGGTGGTGGTTTTATAG
>MDTB01170818.1_pt1 | contig 11859 bp, 13 predicted proteins | sample 811161 | NCBI WGS metagenome assembly MDTB01 (sample SAMN05326650, study PRJNA326480) | marine metagenome | isolation source: seawater | place: Mediterranean Sea | collected 2009
TACAACAAATAAACTATCTGAATTAACTGAAAAATATAATAGTTTGGAAAAAATGATAGGCTCTTGGAAAATTAAACTACCCGATGGCAATAAAAAACCACTCACTGGACAAGAGATAGCTAATATTATGAAACAACTACAGGAAACAAATAATAAATTAAAACATAAATAAATATTTATATACTAATATTCTAATTTACATAATGGACATATATTTTTTAAACTAAACCATTTACTTAGACATTCTTTATGAAAATAATGTTTACAAGGTAATTGAGTAATAGACTCCCCTATTTTAAAATTTTCTAAACATATTGTACATGTTTTTTCTGTTTGATGTTTACACAAATATGTTTTATATTTGTTAATATCAGTTGGAGTAATATTACTAAATTCAGTTTCTATGTTATTAAATATTTCAGCAAAAGTTTCTAATCGTTCTAGGATATTTGATGGTCTAACTATTCGTATAGTTATCATAGATGTATTTATAGGCATTTGTTCTCTTTGTTGATTATCATATTCAAATCTATCATTTGTATATGATAGATTTGAAATATTATCTAATTGTTGCAAAACTTCTTCATGATTTTGTGGCTCATCAATATTTCTGACAGATATTCTTTCATTATATTGTGGATTTCTAATAGTTTGTCTACTTGTACAAATTCCCATAATAATAACTATTTATTTATTATTAAATTAAAAAATTGAAATTAATAATGTAACTAATATACTACTATTATGATGTACAATAAAGCAGAAGAAAACAGCAATAATACTACTGAAATCTACAATGAAAATATTTCAAAATCAGAAAAAGATGCTAAACTTAATAAACAATGTGACCCTATTAACGGAGCATGTTACAATCCACTTACTAAAACAACCTATCCATTTCTAATTAATAGTCAGCTAGCTAAAGATGCTGAATTATTCGTAGTTATGTGTAGTACAGGAAAATATAAAGAACCTTCAAAATATTATTTTGATAGTGAAGAACAATATCTACGCTATAAAAAATCTAGAGTTAGCAGACACTAACTATTATTATATAATTGTAATAATCTATCTGGAACTTCATCTATATAATAAATTAATTCATTTTTTTTACAATTATTTTCTAACGCCAATTTAATCATAAAATTTTTATTTGAATATTCAATTGCATATTTAGTTAATATTTTAGTAAAAATAGACTTTACTTTACATGATTTATTTGTAATTAAATAATTACTATAAAATAATTTAATTAAATTACTCCATTCACTTAATTCCCATAGCTGTTTTTGATAAATATATCTATCTAAATAATCTGCTAATGTATAATTATCTAAAATATTTTTATACAATATTATATTATTTGGAAATAATTGTATACAATTTTCATGATAAATTAAACTTAAAGATGTTCTGTCACTTTCTGGTATGAATGTATAATATTCATTCAATGATTTATGGCTCATTAATAGTTGATCTATAATCATTAAATTATTATATTCTATAATAGATTGGTTTATAATTTCAGTATAAAAGGGTATTATAGCTATTAATTTACATAATTTATGTTTTGAAAGAGTAATTAATTTAGATATATTTGTATCTGATATTCTTGGTATATTTTTTTTTATTATTTCTTTAAATATTATTGGCTCTGGATTACTAATTGTAAATACATAACTATATTTTTTAATATAATTAATTTTTTTATTAACTTCCAAATTATTAATAATTATAACAGGTATATGTTTATTATTACTTTTAATGTATTGAATTATAGTTGATAATAATACCTTATGCATCTGTATTTTATATAGAAAATCATCGATTATAATTATATTTTTAATTGCTATCTTATTAAAATAAGATAGAATAGATATTTTAGAAGAATGTTTATTAGATAATATATCTACTATATTAACATAATTTATATTATTACTCCAAATTGCATTAAATTTTGTTTTTTTTAGTAATTGTTTCACTATATATGTTTTTCCTATTCCATTATCACCATCTATATATATTATTGCTTTTTTTGATTTATTATTATATATTTCTTCTATTTTAGATAAAATACTTTCTTCCATATATAGTTTATTTACTATATATTTAAACGATGTTCAATATTATTATAATCTTTAACATTGTTTAGACGAATTAGTAATACCATCCCATGTTAAATCACAATTTAAAGCCCACTGTTTCTTTTTGCATATATGGTCTACACCTTTCCATTTTTCAGTATTAAAATTTATTGTTTTATTACATGAATCTTTACCTAAATTTAAATGATTATAACATAACTCTTGTTTACCTCGTTTTTGATTTAACCAATAATCTGGACAATTAGGTATAACAGGCGGATATATTTCTTTCGATTTTGCATAATACAACATTACTCCAAAAATAATAAATAATGATATTAACGATATAATAGCAATACCCATAACTATATTTTGAAACTGATTCATATAAAATAACTTTATATATTTATTTTATGTAAAATAATATCTATTTATATAATAAATGAATGGACGTGTTAATATACTAGAACCTGATACTAATAAATTATTTTCTTTATATGATAAAATTGGTTGTGATTCTAAAGTTACTGAATACAGAAATCCTTTAAATGGAAATTGGCATGAAAATGAAATTTCTAGACTATTTTTTTCTAGTAAAAACATACAATTTTTACAAAATAGTATTATTCAAGGAGTATTAAAAGGCTCTAATGGATTATATCATATTGGACCACAATGCACTGATACCTTAAAAATTATTATGCGCAGTATATATTTAAGTTCTGCTAAAAATATGCCCTCTAATTATCGTGGACAAGTGGATGAATTAAACAGATTAGTATTAGAATATTGTATACCTCAAGTATTAGGAGAAGCTAAGGGTTATATGCATTATTTAAAAGATGTATCTACACTTCCTACTCCACTAGATTTACCTACCATGACCTTTGGAGGTGACAATCCGGATACTGTATTAGAACAGAAAATAGGGTTTTAATATTTTAAAATATATTCTTTTTTTGGAAAAAGTATATAAATTTATTATAACTAACATTTATTATGTTGCCTACAAAAACAAACTGTTTAAATTATTTAATATGTAATCAGTCCGGCACTATGTGTTATAATAATCATTGTAAAGGGTGTTTTTTATTATTCTCTCATTACATTCAAGGACAATTAGTTTATTATAAACCTACGTTAGTTAGAAATACATGTCATTTATGTAATACAAAAAATATATGTATTGTTATGAATCTCTCTGCCTCTTCATGCCAGCATGTACTATGTCAAAGATGTTTTGATAAATATATATATTCTAGGATTCCGAAAGAACCTACATTTCCATATCCCAAACCAATTGAACAAAAATATTATGATAATCCTAAATTATATTATCATGACACTAAAATCAGCAATTATTTTAATAAATGGAATCAATGGAATAGAGAGATACAAAAGAAAAAACTAGAACATTATAAATGTCCTGTCTGTTTAGAAACAAAAAATAGTAATCAATATATTATAGGAGTTTTTTTAGGATGTGCAGGTATTACCGTATATTATCATTATTGGTTATTAGAATATATAGTTTGGATAGTTCTAATTTATATAAGCAGGGAACTTTTGCTTATTTTATATTATTGAAAATATACTTTATAAATTAATCCACTAATCCCTTCAAATCATTTAACCACATTTCTTTCACACTACGCTTTTCTATCACACTAATTTGTTTTTCAATATCATTTTTATTCTTCATTAATTCTTCCACATTTTCATGAGAGACACTATCCATTGGTAATTTTATTAAATAATTATATGAATCTTTTTCTTTATCATAATCTTTATCTTCCATAATTTTAATAATTGTCTCCTGTTTCTTTTGTCTTAAATCAATTGTACCATCTAATAATTCTTTAATATATCTAACTTTATTTGATAAAATTTTATATTTGGTTTTTAAACCAGCTATAATATGAGCTTTTCTAGTCTGATAAGCCGCCCATCTTACAGGAAAGTAATCAGTAATGATATCTTCTACACACTCATATTTCTTTAATTGTTCTTTATGATTAAATAAATACATATTTCCCATTGTTTTAGTTGTCATCAATTTCATATATTTTTGCATACCGTTACATCCATAATCGGCCTTTTGTTTTAACAATTTTACTAGTTGTCCTTTATGAAATGTCACATGAAACTCTACAATTTTATCCGTCGATAAATCTTTATAATCTTTCACATATTTTTTAGCATCAATCGCCTTTTCTAAAAATTGCTTATAATCAAGTGTCCAACATCCCACCGGAAGTTCTGTAATTTTAATTTTATCCTCATCCATTTTTTCATAACATCCCTCTACTAAATATTTTAAATTATCTATTTTGGATACTATACCTTTAAATCCTCTATAATAAGGAACCATCGTACATCTTGTAAGTTTTTCTTTATTCATTAATTGTTTTAAGCGACTAATAATATCTTCTAATTTATAAGACTGGATTTCACTACTGAAACCTGTACCAATACCTTGACCTCCATTTACTAAAATTAGGGGAATAATTGGAATATAATATATTGGTTCTACTGTAAACCCATCATCATCTAAATAATCTAAAATTGGGTCATCTTCTACTGAAAAGATTTTTCTAGTTTTTTCACTAAGCCTAGTATAAATATATCTTTCACTTGCACTATCTTTACCACCTTGTAAACGCGAACCAAACTGACCATTTGGTACCAAAAGATTGATATTATTTGAACCTACATAGTCTTGGGCCATATTTACAATTGCCCCATTTAAACTTTGTTCACCATGATGATATGCACTATGTTCCGATACATATCCACTAAATTGGGCTACTTTAATATCAGTTGTTAATCGTTTCTTAAATGCAGCATAAAGGATTTTACGCAAACTTAACTTTAAACCATCCATTAAATTTGGAATAGACCTATCACAATCATATTTTGAAAAATGTATCATCTCATTATCAATAAATTCTTCATAAGAGACCGTATCATTTGAAGTATTTAGATATTTTTTTCGGTCATAATTTGCTAACCAATCTTTTCTATCATCTGCTCGCTTTTTATTGAAAACACGGTCTATAGCATCATCTGAATCATCTGTATACATAAATGTTACTATTTTTTTATTAGCAAAATATTCCTTAAATTCTTTAGAAGTACTCGTTCCTAAACCTTTATAATATTTAATTTTCCATCCAACAGGATTATTTATCTCCTTCCAATGTTCATATTCCCCATTATTATAAAACTCTTTAACTTGAGTTCCTTTTATTGCTTTTAGAATTGGTGTATTCATAAATCCAATTAGTCCTAGCTTAACAAGCGAATTCCATTGTGATTGAAACAAATTAATACCTAAACCTTTTATATGTGAACCATCTAAATCCTGATCTGTCATAAATACAATATGTTTATATCGTAAAGATTTTTCTACTTCTTCAATTGTTTTATACTCACGATTAATTTCTAAACCAATAATTTTCTTCATTTCAATAATTTCTTTATTCTCAGAAATACGCTTCACTGTTTCTCCCCTCACATTAAATAATTTACCTCGCATTGGATATATTCCTATACGATTTCTATCTTCACGAGTTAATCCTGATACAATTCCTGATTTTGCCGAATCACCCTCGCATAATATTAATGTACATTCAGATGACTTAGCTGTTCCTGCCCAATTTGCATCTACTAACTTTGGTATACCACGAATAGATTTTGTTTTAGCACCATCCGTTTTTTTTGCTGACTTCTTATCTTTTACTGCAGTTAACTCACACGCTGCTTCCATAACTCCCATCTTGGCTATCTTTTCACAGAATTCATCACTTACTTTACATGACGAACCAAATTTAGAACTTGGAGTTGACATAAAATCCTTAGTTTGACTATCAAATGATGGATTTGTAATATCACAACGCAAAAACAACATTAATTGTTCTTTAATGGTTGTAGGCTTAACTTCTATTTTTTTACGCTTTAAAATATATGCTTGAATTTTCTTTACTATTTGACCTAGTATATAATCTACATGTTTGCCTCCCTTTCCCGTAAAGATTCCATTTACAAAAGATACTTGAGTAAATTCATCCGTAGGTGATAAACAAACAATATATTCCCAACGTTCAGAACCTTCTTCATAAATTCGCTTTGTCTCTCCACGAGAACCAATATAAAGATCCACATATTGCTGAAAATGTTTTGTTGGAATAATTTGCTTATTTAATTTAACTTTAATTGATTTGTTAGTCACCGCAGCAATATCATAAACACGGCGGTGAAATAATGCAATCATATCTTTAGAAAGACCCGTAAGTCCTAAACGCTTGTAATCCGGCTTAAAAGATATTTTAGTATATGGCTTAGTTTTACATTTTGTTACTTTAGGTTTTCCAATAATATCTAAATTTTTAGAACATTCTTGCACATATTTTAATTTACGTACATGATCTATTGTTTCAATCTTTCCCCATTCAGACCAGATAAATATTAATTTTGAACCAAAACCATTTTGTCCACCTACTATTTTTTGTTCTTTTTTATTATAATTTGTTCCAGTACGAAGATGATAGAATATCATTTCAGGAATCCATAATTTATATGTAGGATGTTCTATTACATCAATTCCATTACCATCATTTATTAAAGTTATAATACCATCATCTGAAATACTTACATCAATATAAGAGAGTGGGATAATATCTTTCTTTTTTTGTGCAAAAGCTAAAGCTTGCCGGATAGCATGATCCCGACAATTTACAATAGCTTCATCAAATAATTTATACAAACCCATTATAATATTTTTTAAGGGGCGTTTGACTATTTTCCCCTCTTTAAATATATAGGAATTATAGTCAGATGGTTCCATAGAACCAGTATATGTTCCTGGATTATCTAATACATGTTCTTTATCTGTTTTCTTTTGATATTTCTCTTCTAAAGAAGTCATAGTTAACTTAGAGTGTAATTTTTATACCAATTCAATTTTTCAATTATATTAATCCATCAGATATTTAAAATGTAATATGAGTTAAAAATCCCATATTTTTTTTAACAACTTTCGCCCATACTCTGCTAATAAAAATTTTTTAGGAGATACTTCTTTAAATGAATTAATAACCAACTTATTTTTATAAATAAGATTTAATATTTCGTCTGGTAATGCATGAACCACTAAATTATTGAGTGTATCTGCTTCAAATATTGTAATATGAAAACTTGTCAATATACCTCCTATATTCCAATGATCATAGGTACGTTCAGCCTGAATAATACGATAATGTACTAACTGAGATGATTCTACACGTTGAATAATATAAGCATTTTGATTTGCATGACGGTCAAAATCGTACGTACCAATAATTTGTTTTAATATAATATCATTATTAGGAATTATTTCTGAAGGTTTTAAGGGAACTACTGGAATAATATTTGATTTAATATTAAGCATATCAATAAATTCAGTAGCATCATTAAATTCTTGCTTGTAAAAATCTGTTTCTTCCCATTTGATAGTGTCATACGTATTCATTATTATATTATATATATATATAATAATGGCGCCAGAATATTATTATAGATTGGAAAATAAACGATATGTAAGTAGTAAAGATAATTTACATAAATGTAATAATACAAAATTATTATTAAAAAGAGTAAATGCATATGATGAACTACTAGGAATATCAGAAATTATTATAGCAAAAGATTTATTAAAAGAATCAAATAACTGTACTACTTGTTTAAAAGAAAATAATAATAAGCCAATATGTAGTTGGAAAGATACTGCGGGGACCTGCTTACCCAATATGTCGGAGAAAGACTGCTTGCCTGATAGAGCAACCTGGTGTGTTCCACCTACGCCTGCACCACCTACACCTGCACCTACTCCTATGCCACCTTGCTCACAACTTAAATCAAGTTCAAAGTGTTGTGAAAGAGCATGCACAAAATGTCCTTTTGATAATGAGATAAATTTATTTGAATGTAGTGATTGTAGTAAAAATGATCCTATACCGTCACCAGCACCTCCACCTCCACCAGGAACAGTTACAAAAAATTGTATATGGAAAGAAAATACTTGTCAAAATTTTACAGGTAAATGTACTATTCCTGAATTACCAGATAAACTTTTAGTTGGATATATAGGAGCTTCAACTGCAGGAAATACTATTGAAGAATATAAAAAAAATATTATGATGTCATCTCATGAAGCTATTAACCAAGGTATAAATATATTAGTTTTATGTTTTTTTGCGCCAAATGATAATGGAAGATTAATTATTAGTTTTGATGATGGTATAAAAACAGTTGGAGACGATAAAGGCGAAACTTGGAGAAATGCTTTTTTGGATCTAATTAAACAATTACAAAAATATCGACCTAAAAATGGTAAACCTAAAAGAGGAGAAGCTTTATTATGGATTAGTTTAGGTGGAGCTCGTCCATATAAGGGAAAAATAGAAAATCTACCGGATGATGTAATAACTAATATTGCAAATGACTTTATAGAAAATTTTGATGGCGTAGATGGTATCGATTTCGACTATGAAATGACATTTGATACACCAACTTTATATAGAGGATTATTTAAAGTAGCTAATATAATTAAAAAAGCTAAAGGCACACTGTTTAGTGCAGCACCTGAAGGTGTTTGTTTTCAACCTGGTATTCAGTGCATGTGTGGGTGTGGTGCATGGACAGCATTAAAAGAAAATCCTGTTCTAGATATTGTTTGGCCTCAAATATATGATGGAACAGATAATGGTCGTTGTGATTCTCTTGCTCATAATAGTAAAGGACTTCCTAGTGAAATAGAACAACAAACTACTATTATGGAAACAGCTAATCCTCATTTAAAAAATAAAATTGTATTAGGACTACCTATAGGTGGATGGTGGAAAAATTATGGTAATTGTGCTTTATTTGAGTTATTTGCTAGATGGCCTAATCCAAACCCTATCTTAGATATAATGCAAGAAGATTATCTAAATGATTTAGCTAATTTAAGTAATACTAGAGGTATCATGTTTTGGAATATTGAATGGGCTTTAGCTAAAGGTATTAGTCCAAGTGATGCTAAATGGACCGGATCAGGTACATATGGCGTAGATTCCGGATTTATTAAAGCATGTGCTAAAGCATTAGGCTTATAAAATATATAATTGAAGTGTTAAAATATAAAAAATCAAATAATAAAATGCTCTGCAAAGTTCGTGGATGTCGTTATAAAGAAACACATTTAACTTTCTATCATAAATGTGGTAATTGTAATCAGTATGGTCATGGACGTTATGAATGTCTCCATGATGAAGAAAAAATGCGTTTATATCAACTATTTATGTCATCTGACCAATATATATGTCCATCACTTCATTGTCAAATTGAAACCTGTAAATTTCCCTGGAGTCATCACCAAATAGCTCATCATTGTAGTCTATGTGGTAAAAATGGTCATGATAAGACTACTGCATGTGATTATATTATCCATAAAAAATGCCCTATATGCAATAATTATTCTAATATTAATATAAAAAAGACAATCTTTACTGATATGGATTGTGTTATTTGTATGGAAAACAATAAAAAAAAGGTAGTATTTGAAAAGTGTGGTCATGCACATGTATGTGAAACATGTGTAACTAATTTAATATAATATATATTAAAATTAATATTGTAATATATATATGAAAGATTACTACCAAATTTTAGGTGTAAGTAAAAAAGCAAACTTAAATGAAATTAAAAAAGCTTATCACAAATTAGCTATAAAATATCATCCCGATAAAAATCCTAATGGTGAAGAGCATTTTAAGAAAATTTCTGAAGCCTACGAAGTTCTTTCAAATAAAACTAAGCGTCAACAATATGATATGGGAGGGATAGCAGGAGTAGAAAATATGCAAGGAGTGAGAATTAATCCTCATGATATATTCCGTGAATTTTTTAAAGGACAAGACCCTTTTAGTGAAATCTTTAATATGCAACAAGGTATTCCACAGCAGCGCGTTCATATATTTAATAATATAGGAAGTCCTTGTCGAATGACTATGGGACATAGCACAACAACAGAAACTATAATTAAAAACGGAAAACGTCATACAAAAACAACAATTAGATATCCAAATGGAAAAGTAGAAGTTAAGAGACAAGTAAGTTCTATAGATATTGGTTGTAGACAAGGTAATACTTTTATTATAGGATAAATATATATAATAAATAATTTCACTTGGGAATTGGCTCCTTTTTCTTTGCCGCCCAATAGTATCTAATTTGTTTACAACCTATTTTTTGTAAAAGTAATGGATGATTGTAATTAAAATTTATTAAAATTCCAAATATACTAATTATTAATCCAAAAGATTGACGGCTAGTTAAGTTATATTTATTAATTAAACAAGAAAGAATAATAGTAAATATTTTACGAAAATTTTGCATCATTGAAGTACTTAATGAACCATAATAATTAATACTTATAAATATACAGACTTGAGTACCAGAACCTGATAAACCCAAGAAAATTAATGTTATTAAATATTTATTTATAAATTGGTAAAATTTCCACCAATCCTGAATATAACCTAATGAAAAAATAACACGCCATATTTGAATATTTCGCATTAAAGTAAATGTCTTTACTTTATATCTCTCAACTAAAATATCTTCATATACAGATACAAATCCATCACATATTAATGAAATCATTGCAAATTGTAAACCTATTATTGTATCGGAATTATTATATGTATAACTATAAATATAGGCACCACTAGAAATAGAAATAATACTAATAATTTTATATACATGATATGATTTACCTGAGATTAATCCTATTATAATAATAGGAACTGATTTACAAGATTTTAATAAGATACGTGTAGGCATACTAATATAATCTAGAGCAAGCAATCCCATTTGACTTGAAATAAATGTACCAAGAGATATTATAATATATTGACCATGAAAGAGTATACTTGAATTTTTGAAATAATATATAGATTGTGTCTCTCCATATGAAAATATGAGTGATACTATATAATTACATAGGGATGAATAAAATAGTAAATAATATGTAATATCATTTTCATTACGAGTTAGATATTCTAAATAAAGAGAATTTAATGTAAAACATCCTAATAATATAATATTTAATAAAATAAATGTTACATTTTCTTTATACATACAGTAAATTTATATATATATATATATATATATATTAATTAAAGCTATTAAATAATAATATATATCCAAATAATCCTATTAGTAATGACATTTTATAACGATATTTCATTTCTTCATATATTTTTGCCCATGCATCTGTTTGTTCTTTACTCGTTAATGAATATAACATTAATGGAGATTTAGGGTAAATATAATATACAGTTAATTTAGTTAAATAAGCAATTGCTATAGCTGTACATATTACATAGGGTTGTTTAGGGAAACGATAATAATAGAGTATACCAGATACTATACCCATAATCATACCTAACATATAAATCATTAATCGTTCTTTCACTATTTTAGAATAAATAACTTTTTGTTTAGGATTTAGTAATTTTGTAAATTCAAAGAATATACCTTTATCTTGTCTTACAATTGCTAAATAAATACTTGATATTAAAAAGGTTATAGCTATAAAACATGTATTACAATTTACCATTTATAATATTATATATATTAATTTAATCTACTTCATCAATAGTTGGTCCTTGACCAGGAGACTCTGTTGGAATATCAGTTGGTGGTACACTTTCATTCATAGGGTTTCCCTCTGATCCTTGTGACATAGCTTTCA
>MDTB01019913.1_pt1 | contig 11858 bp, 11 predicted proteins | sample 811161 | NCBI WGS metagenome assembly MDTB01 (sample SAMN05326650, study PRJNA326480) | marine metagenome | isolation source: seawater | place: Mediterranean Sea | collected 2009
GGCTTGTATGTATAATAACGAAAAGCCACATGCAGATTTGGGCTATTCGACACCCGTGGAATACTTTAATTTTGAACGTAGCTAGTTAAGGGAAAGATTATAAAACCATTTGTAGAAAGCCGTATATGACTCCATTGTATGAAACAATAATTATGGCACTCAAACGACCCACTAAAATTAATTAATATTTGTATTATTTAAAAAAAATATTTTATTTGTTATTGAAAATAATTAACCATTTAAACATTACTTTTTTTTAAATTAAATTATTCAAAAAATGAAAACTAAATTAACACTCACAATAATCGGAATTATAATGATTCTCCAATCTATTTTATATCCACTACTTGCAGATATGTCCATAGATATGATGTTTAATGTAGGAGAAGAGGCAAAGAAGGTCTTAATATTATTTCAATATGCCATAAGTTCAATATTCTTTATGATTGGTTTGATATTGCTGTTTTTACGAGATGTGGAGAAAAAATATGCGAAAAGAATTCTATTGGCCTTTCTCATCGCCTACATACCTGGCTTTATTGGCTTTTACAATCTGGCAACTTCTTCACTCACAAATGCAGGTATCGCAGATTTTACCCCTGACATTATAATGGTGGCTTTGGCATTATTTACTTATATAAAACCTAAGGACAATTAAAAAATCAGCTATGAGCTGATAGCTGATTTGAAAAAGAAAAAAATTAAACACAAAGTTTTAATTGTTAACAGACAGTAACCAACCTTACTTAGGGTGGGGTTGTTCCCATATCCCAGAGTACAGAAAATAATTATATTATAAATGTATCTATATAAGATATGACTAAACAATCAAAAGAAATAGCAATAATCAATCACCAGGTCAAACAGTAACCTTCACTCAGTCATGCATAATCTTAGAACAGCTTACTTAATGTGAGGCTAATTCTCCGAATCAAGCTAAGAAAGTATCTTAAATCAGCTTGTGAAGTTTTAATAAAACCCAATGAAAAAATTAATATCATTGGGTTTTTGATGGGGAAAAATTTACTTTACAATCAAACCATAAATTTATTGTTATGAAAATATTCTTTGTTAATCAGAATGTGGCCGAAAGAGTAGTTAGACTCATCATTGCGTATCTTCTGATACCAGCCTATTCATTATGAATCTAATATATATACTCTCTTGATAAGCATTGTAGGGAGTGTTGCCTTGTTCAACTCAATTAGCAGTAATTATTACATCTACAGAATTTTTGGAGTAAATACTTGCAAAGTAAAATAAGATAATAGGTCCCCTATCATTTGTGAAAAGAATAAAAAAATCAATAATCAAGTCTCCTCAAGAATCATAAAAGACTTTAAAAAAGGTTCCGAAGTCCAGTATAATAAGATAAAAACCCATCCTAGAAATAGTAAAAAAAACGGGAATACACTAAATTTACAATATAAATTCACTAAAAATATGATTTAATAATGACTCTGATAAAACATCTTTTCCACATTGCGACACCTATCAGCAAAGTTTTTGAAGCGCTTTCGCAACCAAAACCTCTTTCTAAATGGTACACAACTATTGTTAATGGCAATTTCAAACTTGGTGAAATCGTGACTTTTGAGTTTGTAAATTTTGCTGCGTTCAAATTTAAAATTATAAACTTGGTTCAAGATAAGTCCATACATTTTGAATGTGTTGAATCTGAATGGGGTAATGTAGGTCATATCATGAAATATGATTTAGATGACAATGATGGTAAAACCAGAGTTCGATATACCTATGAAGGATTTTTAGAAATGGATGATGCTTTTGCAAATATGAACTATAGTTCGGCTAAATACCTTGAAAGTTTACGCCAGTATTGTCAAAAAGGAATTGGAGAGGCCTTTGGATCAGAAAATTATCGTTCTTGATGCTTCCCCCATTTCATAGAAATAAGGTGTCTCAGCGAAGCCTTTGCTTCTTTTTTTTGCTGACATTCCGTGAAATATATAGTGGATTTTATGTAGCAGATTTATAGATTTTTATTGCTCTTCTCCAACTGATTATTAATTTTTTTTGATAAAATCAGTTTTCGTCAATAACTAACATCAACTAATTTATCAATTATCGAGGTGCTCAAATTGTCGTAACTTGTCAAAATGAGTACTTCGGTTAATATTTAAAAAGTATGCAAATATGATATCTAAAGAGTTGTGGAGCTCGGTATATGACAGAAAAAAGCTTCTTTATCTTGGATTGAAGAACTCATCTGTTATTTTGTAATTTATGAGAAATCAATTGCGCCGTATCATTGAGGACAACACCTCGCCGCTAGGAAAATTATTTGATTACTTTATTCAAATATTGATTTTTCTTTCCCTCTTTGCTGTTTCTCTTGAAACCTTACCCGATAAAGGCACCCTACTCACCTCTATATTACATGTATTTGAAATCTTTTGCTTATCCGTATTTTCCATTGAATATTTACTTCGTGTTTTTGTAGCTGAAAAACCTTTTAAATATATTTTTAGCTTTTATGGTATCGTTGATTTTTTGGCGGTAGCCCCTTTTTTCTTTCCAACCAAAAACCTTGTCGACTTACGTTTTTTAAGAGCCTTTAGGATTTTTAGGCTTTTTAGAGCGCTGAAACTCATCCGCTACAGCAAAGCAATCAATCGGCTAAATACAGCTATTAATATTGTGAAAGAAGAGCTCGTTTTATTTTTTGTCATCATATTGATTTTAATTTTTATGGTGTCAGCAGGTATCTATTTCTTTGAGAACGAAGCGCAACCTGATATTTTTCAGTCTATATTCCACAGTATGTGGTGGGCCATTGTCACATTAACTACTGTGGGCTATGGAGACGCCTATCCAATTACTATGGGGGGTAAAATTTTTACTTTTTTTGTACTAATTATAGGGGTAGGTGTGGTAACTATTCCTGCAGGCTTAATCGGTAGTGCCCTCTCTGAAGCCAGGGATTTAGAGAAAAAAAATGAATAAGATCATTGTACTGATAAGGGGCATTAATCATTGGGTAATATTCGATATAGTATTTTCTAAATCAACGGCTACAAATAAGCACTTAAATTCATTTTCAAATAAGAAAATGAATTTAATGTGAGATGATACTCAAGGAAAAGAGATGACCTGAATTTCATCCTGATGCGATACCCACTTATAAAAAAAACCAGCCCTTTCGGACCAGTCTAACCAAATTATATGAAAAATAAACTATGTTCACCAATACTACGATGGTTATGAATATTTGTTGCTTTATGAGGGATTTATTTACTTTCTTTAACAAATTAATGATTCGCTAGCTTAGATAGATCTCTTTTTCTACAGCAATAAATGACTTTTAAAATAATTTATCCCTAACCATATCAAAAATGCCATTTTGACGAAATAAATATGTCTAGAATCATTATTTCCATTCTTACCCTTATTAGTGCTTGCAATCAAACCCAGATACCAACCGAAGATCTGAAACCAATAGCGCACTCAAGCATAAACGTAGCCCAAGCTGATGCTCTTTCTTTACTTCCTCTGGCCTGCTTAGAAATACAATATCCTAATAAACTCAATCAAACGTTGAGTAATTCTTCACAGATTAAACAACCCAAGGTATTGCATCCTGCATTCTACGGATACTTTGATTTGCATTCTTCTGTTCATAGTCATTGGTTTATTTGTTGAAGAACTTTCCTGGATTAGGAAATACTGAATTAATCAGAAATCTACTCAATGACCATTTGTCAACTAAAAAAAAATATTGCTGAAGTCAACTACTTTAATGAAGTCGGCAATCAGTCTTGTGAACGTACTTATGGCTTGGCTTGGGTCCTTAAATTATCAGAAGAATTAAATACTTGGAAGGCCCCCTTCGCAAGGCAATTAGAAACTAATTTACAACCCCTCACAGATCATATTGTCAATGCTGATATCTACTTCTTACCCAAGCTTATTTACCCCATTCGTGTAGGTAAGCACTCTGATACGGCTTATGGACTCTCTTTGGCTTACTATTATGCAAAAGTCTTTGATCATAAAGCCCTCAGCAAACTCATTGAATTCACTGCCGATAGATTTTATACTGAAGATCAGGGATATCCATTGACTTGGGAACCTGGCGGATTTGATTTTCTTTCCCCCTGCTTCGAAGAAGCGAATCTCATGAGAAAGATCTATAGACCTGGTGAATTTGAGATATGGCTCTCCTCTCTTCTCCCCTCAATCGTAAAACCAGATTTTCCATTAGCTCCCGCCCGTATGGGTGATAGAACCGATGCTAAATTGGTACATTTAGATAGCCTTAACTTCGGTCGTACCTGGTGTTTGTATGGCATTACTGAAACACTTCAAGAATATTTACATCTGTCAAGTATTGCCAATAATCACTTCAATAGCTCTATTAACAACGTTGTGGATGACCATTATGCAGGGGCTCATTGGCGAGAAACTTTTGCCATTTATGCATTCGACGCATATGCCTCTGTAAATAGAACCTGAACCAGCCAGGAAAACTACAATTTTTTTAAAAAATTCTAAATGGCCTAACCGAAAAAGGTTCGTATTTTTTTTGATCCATTTTGTGTACTATTGAATAGATTTTGCCTCCAGGCACCCGCATTTCGATCTTCTTCAGTTGAGGTCCAATATGTAGTATTAAATTCACCTTTCAAATCAATTTTTTCATAAATTTCAAACAGTTCTCCCTGACTTGGTAGAAACCAATCATCATACAACACATTCTTTTCAGTTATCTCATAGTCCGCACAAATATTCGCAGCATATTTACCCTCCCCCTGGACACTTAATATGAGGACAGTATTGGCAAGATCATCGCCAATGGAAGATCCCAAAGCCTTCGTTTTTACATCCCTAAGGTTTTCAAGGACGTCCATAGCCCCTTGATTCTCTAGCGTAACGATCAGTCCATGTTGTTTATTTACATCATAGCCTGTGTCATCAGGACCAAACAAATGAGCAATAGTCCCTCCTTGATAAGAGTCTCCTATCGGCTTAATGATGACTTCTTCTTCGACATAACATTCTCAAATGATTGAAAAATCAACAAAATGAGTGTAAATATTACTAATAAAGAGTAATGATTGCTCATAAGTAAATTAAGTTTGATAGTTGTTAAAACGCTAATATATCAAAATACTTAGGTTAAAATAATGGAAAAAATATCTTTCAATTATAAATATATCATGCAGGTAATATTATTAATAAATCATGATTTTAAGGAATCAATTAACTAATAAGCATAATTTTTTTAACTGATACATGCTTGATTAAATTTCATCACCTAACATGTCAGATTCATTCAAATTCATTTAATATGTAATCTTTAGGTTTAGATGAACAACCAACAAACACTCAAAATTTTCAACTAAGTTTTTCATTATAAACCATAATATTAATTTTTTTAAACTCATATAAATTTTAATACCAAATTCAATGGAGTCATTTTTTTAACTAAAAGGTTTTTTTGTAAAGTTTAAGAAAACTTTTTAATAGTTATCTAACAAGCTCTTTACCTTCATTAAAAAGCTCTAGCTGCTCTTACCGATAAGTATAGATAGCGTTTTGGATAGCTTTCTGGGCTATTTGTACAATTACCTCCACTTGTAAAGTCTTGATAATAGGCAAAATTTTCATCGTCTTGAGTTGAACTCCAATAGCCATAATGATTATCAAAAATAAATTTTTTCCCTCCGTTCAATGTAGCCACAGAATCAATGACCTCAAATAAGCAATGCATTTGATCTAATTCATCATGAGAGGGTAAAAACCAATCATTATAGCCTTGAGATACTGAATTGGCAGCATAAAAGGCTGCCGTACTATCTTCAGAGCAATCAGCTAAAATATCTAACGTATTTTGAGCACCAGTACCTATAGCCATTCCGTCGGAATGATAAACTTCCGAACCATAACAACCCCATACGATCCCAACATTGCCTAAATTTTGAATATCTGAAACCAATCCATGCTCATTTGTCTCATCTACATAAAAAACTACACCACCCTCTCTATAGGCGCCTATGAAAATATGACAACCAGAATCATTTACATTATCTATCTCCGCCTCTTGAGTATAAGGACACAGATCGACTAAATTTGATAAACCATCTCCGTCTGTATCTCCGCATCCCGTTTCATCTACCTCTTCGCCCAATATTGTCCCTGGACATTGGTCTAAATCATCGGAAACACTATCATTATCCTCATCTAATTGAGAAGCTGAACAACCTTGTACATTAACTGATTCACCGTAAGGCGTATTTAAACAAACATCATCACTATCTCCCACTCCATCTTTATCGTTATCAATAAACAAAAAAATTGCTGCAGTATTTAAGTTAGAATTCATGACAACTGTCAAAGGATTTGATGTGTTACCATCCCTTAAATGATTCCAGGCAAAAAGTTCATAATTATCATTAGCAACTGCAGTCAAAGTTATTTCAGTCCCTTCTACATGAGGTCCTTTATTGAATATTACCGATCCTGCACTGTCTGGACTAACCTGTACAGTGACATAGAAAGAACCTGGAAGATCATCATTGCAAGAACTGGAGACTAAAACGATACCAAAAATCAAGGTGAAAAAAAATTGTTTCATTTTTGTTATTTAAATCCTTGAGTGGTTAAACCCAATATATCCACGTGGACAAATATCAAATTAACCACACCTACAAGCAAATATAGCACATGCCAAGTCTTGCTACCAAAATTGCCAGACAGACAATCGGGGTATTGGGTTATTCTCCAATAACGATAGATCCTATACCATTGGTTGCCTCCCAAAAGTTATAAGAGCTATAATCATCTGCACCTGGATATGAAAACCATTCAGCAGTAGCGTCTATGGTATTCCACTCCTCAGTAGTCAATGCCTCATCGGTCAATACGACGACTAAAAGTTTAAATTCTTTTTGCGAATCCTCAAAACTTGGTGACCTAGTTCCCAATAAATTTACAATTGCCGCATTGTCATAGGTCGTCCTTGAATTGGCTGTAAATTCATAGGTTGTTTCTGTACCTGACCACCGCGTTATATCACTAAAAAGATCAAATGGTGATACTGAACTGAGAGGGGCCATTCCCATTAAATAAAGCTCCAGCTCATTATAAGGAATGCCATTACCTCCATTTGCAAAAGGACCAAAAGCAGCTACTGAATAACTACTATCCTTCAATTCTACGAGCGTGCTTTGCTCAAATCCTCCAAGCTGCCCTTTCGTGCTTCCACCAGTAAAACCCCAATGTCCCCAATAAGGGTAGGACGTTATATTATCACCCAGTTGGTCGACGGAATGTGTTTCAAAACCAAAGTTCCCCCAATTGTGCATAAGTTCATGCAGCGATGGGCCACTTTGAAGATAACTCAGGCCCGTCAACTGCATCACGGCTTTCAGCTTTCCCTCAGAACCAAAATCACTACTGTAATTGTAATTACTCTGACCAGTACCTTCTATTGCATTAGAAACGCCGATGAGCATCCCATAATAACCCATACCCTCTGGTATACTAGGTTCATTGAGTACGAGAAATATAAAATCATATTCATCTGGAAATTTTTTATAGATATCTTCAAAAATTAGATTTCGAATTGGTCCTTCTCTGAACGCATCGTTACCTATCCAATCAGCATATTCTGTCGTGCTCATAAGTAAGGAATAGACGCCCGAATTAGAATTTGTTTGAAATGCATGATCTGTGATGATTTGATCATCTGTAGAACTATTGTCATCTGTTGTCTCATCTTCCGTTGTGTCATCGCTCGAAACCATAAGCCCGTCAGTGTCTTCATCTGAACTACACGAAATAACCAAAATGGTACCGGATAGGTACAGAACAGAAAGAAAAAAATTAATATACTTCATATTTTTTATTATTTTAAATATAAAATTAACGGAAAAAAATGTCAGTTTTAACTAATTGAAAATCAATTTATTATTAATAATTATCTGAATGAGACATTAAATAAGATGTCGACTTTCGTTATTAAAAGTATGTCTAAAATGTTGTTTTGGACGTACTTTTTAATGTCATGATGAGCACACTAAACAGAAATGTAGGATAATATTGAAACTCTTCAGGGTTGATTACTAATTATCTATGATGAGCAGTCACTTTTTTAATCAAATCTAGATAAAGCTAATTTGAGAATCTTCATTTAACCACTAAATGATTTCTGACCTCACACTATCGGCTTGTTTCTTCTTGTGGAAACACATTTAAGAAAATACTAAAAAGTTCTTATTGCACGAACTCGGGCCGGGGTTTCTTTCGAATAGCTGTGGTCATCAGCTCCAAATTTTAAATCCCAACACCAGGCATGGTCAGCATCATACTCTGAGGACGTCCAATAATAGGCGTCGAGTCCCCCCCCTCCCAGTGCAATAGACCGCTCACTGATTATGAAACTATTTAACCAAATGTATTTTAACTCCTCTTTTGAGGGTAAGTGCCAATCTGAATATTCTTGAGCAACAAGATCATTTGCTACTCTTGCAGCTATTCCAGCAGTTTGACATATGGCCAATATGTCTTCTGTATTCTGTAATCCAGACCCTACTGTCAATGAATCTGCACCTACTATTTCTGTCCCATTACAACCCCAAATAGCGGCATAATCAGTGAGGTCACAAACTAACCCATGCCGCCCTGTATCATCTACCCAAATTACAATACCTCCTTCTCTAAAGTCACCAATCAAAGCAGTTGTACTACAACCTAAAGTATCTACCGCCTCATTAGCCGGAGTGTCTAAGCAATTGTCCATATTATCATTTACACCATCATTATCTAGATCTTCATATTCAAATACAGCAGTAACTTCCGTATTAAAGTTAATAATAAACGTAGTCGGATTCATCAATGCGGAAGAATCAGTAGTCCAGATAATAGTATCACTTTCCCAATATTTAAATACATAATTCTCCGTGGAGGTTGCCTCAAGTGCTACGGTAGTTCCTTCCTGATGAGGACCAGAGATTACAGAAATAGAGCCCGCATTTTCTGGTGATACCGTTGTTAACAATGAATATTCACTCAATTGCAAAGTGACAGCTTCCTCCTCTTTACAAGAAATAGTCAATAATATGATGATGATTACAGAAAACAAACCCAAAGGTTTTAAAAATGAATAAGACGTCATTGAACCTCGATTTTTATGTTTAATTCAGATACAAACAACGGAAATTATAAGGTTTATTACAAGATAAATGACAGTATTAAAATAAAATCATGAAACAAAACGACTGCTGGTATTGAATATTTTTAATTTAATTTGACTTGTTTTATGGCCTATATAGACTCCTTCAAATAGCTTGATTTTTTACCTTCTTATAAAAAAGGGTTAATTTAGAAAAAAATTATGAAGAATATAGACCCTCTTAAATCAACTAATTTCCTATCCGCATTATGCTTAGTTTTTCTAACGAGCTCATGTCAAAGTCCGCAAGAACTAGATGAGGTTACGCTCAAACTCAGCGATCAAAATATATTATATGTAAACTTGAGTCTAGGATTTATTATGCTAGGCGTAGCGCTCAAATTGCACATTAAAGATTTTGTTCTTGTCTTCTCATCGCCGAAGTCAGTTTTAATAGGATTTATTTCCCAATTCTTAGCCCTTCCCTTTTTTACTTTTGTATTGGTATTAATTTTTAATCCTATCCCCAGTGTCGCCCTAGGCATGATGCTGGTAGCCGCATGCCCTGGAGGTAACATTTCCAACTTTATGACCTCTCTTGCCAATGGAAATGCAGCCTTATCTGTATGCATGACAGCCGTGGCAAGTGTTTGCGCGGTATTTATGACTCCTTTCAACATCTCCTTCTGGGGCAGCCTCTACCCTCCAACTGAAGAAATTCTAAATACTGTCAATTTAGACTTTTGGGCTTTATTGAAGATCGTAGGCATAATTTTACTGATACCTTTAATTTTAGGTATGGCAGTAAGGGCCTTTAGACCGAAAATAGCTGATTCCCTTCACCCTATCATGCACTATGGTTCTATCCTGATTTTTGCTGCTATAGTCATACTTGCCTTTCGTGCGAATATGGATTTATTTTTAAATTATGTTCATTTGATCGTGTTCATTGTTTTTGCTCATAATGCAGTAGGTATCGCCACGGGATTCGGATTAGCACGGCTTTTCAAACTACCAAAACCAGATCAAAAAACTTTAGCTATTGAAACGGGAATTCAAAATTCAGGATTAGGATTAGGTCTCATTTTTGCTTTTTTCAATGGCCTAGGAGGCATGGCTATCGTGGCTGGTTGGTGGGGTATTTGGCACATTATATCCGGATTAAGCCTTGCTTATTTTCTTAAAAATAAAAGCCTTTAAAAATCTTATTGTCCCATCAACAACGATAAAAATCGTACCATCAACCACCTTAAATATGAAAAAATACGTTTATATTCTAATCCTTGCGACTCTACTGCAATTTTCAGCTTTTTCTCAGCCCTACACTGAACTGAGCACACTTAAGTTTCAGAAATATTCAGCAGATGAAAATGAAGCTAATGAATATTCTGCAGCTGTTTTTATTCCCATCGAAACAAAAAATAGTAACTATTTTATTTTTGGAGCTGGATACAATAAACTTTCACTGAAAAATTTATCGAATCAACCGCTTGTTAGCAACTTAGAGGCTTTATCTATTCAATTTGGTGGCCTTATTAATTTAGATAATGATTGGATTTTGACAACGTTACTTGTCCAAAAAATCAGCTCTGATTTTGAAGATTTATCCAAAAAAGATTATCAAATAGGTGCAGTAGGCTTTTTAACCAAACAGTTAAATGAGCACGTAAAGTATAAACTAGGCTTATTCTATAATCAGGAGTTTTGGGGTCCTCAAATTTTTCCAATCCTTGGTTTTGATTTCATACTCTCGAATAAACTCCGCTTTTTCGGATTGCTTCCACGAATGATCAACCTTGAATATCAAATTTCAAAATCAGGCTACATAGGTTTTAAATTTAATATGAAAAGAACCTCGTACAGATTGGCGCAACAGTATGCACACGGATATATTCAAGAGTTTAAGATTGAAACTCAAGCTTACATAGATTATTATCTCAATGATAGAGTAACTCTTTATGGTGCTTTTGGTTATGCTCCTATTCGCAAATACAAAATTTTCGAGACAACGGGTCTTTTGCCAAAAGATAATTTGGTCAGATTTGATAATCAACTTATGGCACATGCCGGTTTGGCTATTCGTATCCGATCCGATCAAGCAGAAAAGTAGAAATTTCTCAAAGTACTTTAATTCTTTTTACCTAGCCAAAGACTTAAAACTTTCCATCATGATTTATAACCTGATTAAATATCTATTGAAAGTAACCATTTACTCTTATTTCAGAAGAGTATCAATCCTTGGTCAAGAAAACATACCTACCCAAGGACCTGTTATTTTTGTAGCCAATCATCCCAGTGCTTTGATAGATCCATTGGTTGTGATCACCGGAATAAAAAGGAGGATAAACCCCATAGCCGCAGCCGAATTCTTTGGAGGTAAAATAAAAACTTGGATACTGAAAAATAAGTTTCATATGATCCCTGTATACCGACCCGACCTAACTAAAAATTCATCAAAAACAAGTAATACTGATATGTTTACCCACTGCCATCAATTATTGCTTAATCAAGGAGCTTTATTGATTTTTCCCGAAGGTACCAGTGAGACCGGGAAAGGTGTTCGAAACTTAAAAACAGGAGCTGCCAGGATCGCGCTAGATGCCGAACGTTTATCCAAAAAAAAAATAAAAGTTCAAATTATTCCTATCGGATTAAATTACAGTAATTCCCATCAGTTTAGAAGTGATCTATTTATAAAAGTTGGTCCTCCCATCTTAACCGAAAA
>MDTB01101380.1_pt1 | contig 11858 bp, 12 predicted proteins | sample 811161 | NCBI WGS metagenome assembly MDTB01 (sample SAMN05326650, study PRJNA326480) | marine metagenome | isolation source: seawater | place: Mediterranean Sea | collected 2009
AAAAAGATAGATTTTTTCTTAGTATAATTAATTATTTCTATTTTTATTCTTAAAAAGGTAAGTCATTCTTTTTTTGTTATTACCAATCATTTCAAAACCCTTTTGATAAAGTAATGTAGTCACTTTAGGTAAAGTACTTAAATTATCGATACCTCTTTCAAAACCACAATCAACAGAAATATACCTAATTTTATTTATGTTTGTTTTAATGCCCATAATCGTCTCAGGCTCATAACCCTCAGTATCAATTTTTATAAAAACTTCATTAAGCCTGTATTTCTCTATTACTGAGTCTATGGTAACTTGTTTAATTCTTATGTTTTTAGTACCTTGAATTGGTTTGATAGGAGAAGAGTCTGCCTGTTCACTAGATATATAAAAATTCTTATAAATATCATTCTTGTCACCACTGATATTATTTAAAAGTTCATAGTCTTTTATGTGCATAGGAATATTTTTTTTTAAGCAATTATATTCTAATGGAGATGCCTCAATACCTACATATTTAATTTTATTCATATAACTTGCAATTGATAATGGGATTTCTCCAATATTAGCACCTATATCTATAAAAGATTTACATTTATATTTAGGAAAATTATCTAAAAAATATTCATATTTTAATTTTTCAAATCTTCTTTCTAACCCATTTATATAGTAGTCTGATCTAATAAGATGTATGTAAAAAAATTTTTTCCCGACAATTTCTATAAGATTGCTATTTTTTTTTATGATACAATGATTTCTTAATATTCTTGATCTTAAATTAAAATAAAAGTAAAACAGCCTGCTTTTTATAAAAAATAATCCAATTTTTTTATTTAAAATAATTAAAATTGTTTTACTTAAGCTCATGATATTTTTTTTGAGATAAAATTACATATTTTTGAATATAGAGAAATTATACGATAAGGTATTTTATCATAAATATAAATTAGAATATTGCTTTTAATATGAAACTCATATCTAAGATTAGCTAAATTAAAATTTGATTTATTGGGAATGTTTGCTTGATCTAGAGATGGATCTAATTTTCTAGACCTATCCATTCTCCAGGGTGATCCAATATATATATTAGATTTATTTGATAAAAAAGAAGCCCACCATGAATAAGTAGAACTCCAAAATATTAAATTTTCAGACTTCATTAATAATTCAAAGTCATTTATAAAATCCTTTCTTAATCCACCTGAATTTTTAATAAAAGTATTAGATGTATTAATATTTTCACATATTAATCTTTTATTATTTTTTATAGCCCCAATCCATTTAAGTGCGTAGTTTAAAGAAATTTTTTTATCAATTAAAATTGAAAATTTATTTGGCCCCTCATAAATCTCTCTTCTTAAATTATTAATTTCTTTATGTATATCCTCAGTGAAAAAATTAAAATCTGAAATAATTTTCCAATTATTTATATCTGGAAATTTTTCAAAAATTAAATTGAAAAATTTCTCTGGATCTATCCACCTTAAAGAATGATTTAATTGAACCAATCTATTATTAAGTCTTATATGAATAATATTTAAATTATTTTTAATTACAAAAGATTCTTTGGAAAAAATTAGATCATTATTTAAATGAAAGTTGATTATATTTTTTCTATGCTTGATAAAAAAGTTTTTATATTCGAAAAAACCTTTTAAAAGGATATTTTGATTTAAATTGTTATTAATTTCTTCAATAATTTCATTTTCATTTTTTCTTCTATTATTTAAAAATTTATCATTAATTTTTATATATTTTTTTGGAAGTTCACTCTCATATTTAGAGAAATAGCTAGAAACTTTTCCTGTGCAGCGAAATGGTAAATTTAATTCTTCAGAAATTAATCGTGCAAAATGGAATTGAAATAGGTTATTTCCAAAACCATAAGTTAAATTTATGTATATCAAATATCTATTTTTGGAAATTCATTTTTTAAGATAGAAAGAAATTTTTTTGATTCTTTAATATCTAAAGGAATCTTTTTAGATTTTAGATCTAATGCTAACCTTAATTGTTGTGACTCTATGAAAATAGGTATTTCTTTTTTATAACTAAGAGAATTTACTGTAATAGGTTTTTTTGTATTTTTATATTCTGTAATTTTTTTATTTAATAGCGATAAATGCCTTTTTTCATTTATAGAGTCAGCTGCTTCACATAAATCCATATTTATATTTAATTTTTTTGAATAAGCTATGAGGGCTTTATTATCTCTTGGAAGGCATGGTCCTCCATATCCAAAGCCTGGTTTAAAAAACTTATTGTTTATTCTTGGGTCTTTTCCTATCGTATCTAAGATTAATTCACTATTTAGTCCAATTTTATCACATAGATTCGCAATCATGTTTGCATAACTTATTTTAACTGTTAAAAAACAGTTAAGAGCTATTTTTGCAACTTCTGCCTCTGATGCCATCATTGTTATAATCTCTAATTTATTTTTTTTTCTTGTAGATTCTGAAATAATCTTTTTTACTTCATTAATATTTTTTTTATCTTTCAAGCGACCTAGCACCGAAAAGGATGGGTATTGTTGATCTTCTAATATAGTTCCTTGTTTTACCCATTCTGGCCAGAAATAGACTTCAATTTTTTTATCGTATAAGATTGACTTTATTTTTTCACATGTATTTGGATTTACATTACAGTTTATAATAATTGATTTTATTCTACTTTTTGTTTTTGAAGTTTTGAGCAATTTATTTAAATTACGAATAAAATTATGAAGATATTTTAAATCATAATTGCCATTTTTTTTTGAGTCAGTTCTTACACAAATGATAAGATTTTTAGATTGGAGAATTTCTAACGTATTTGATGTAAATTTAATTTTAGACTTTTTTAATAAGTTGTTTACTCCTGGCTCAAAAGATTTAAATTTTTTTGAATTTAATAAAGAAACATAATTAGATTTAATATCATAGCCTAATACCTTTATTTTGGAAAAAGTGGAAATGTTTAAAGCAAGGGGTAGACCTAGCCTACCAACTCCACAAATAGAGACATCAAATATTTTTTTATAGCTTTGCATTATTCAGTATTAATTTCAAATATTTTTTATAGAGACGATCATAGTAAAGAGTTTTATTTCTTGTTTCTATTAATTTACTTGTCATATTTGTGTTTTTTGAAATATTTATAATCTTTTTAGCAGTATGTAAAGGTTTGTTGATGTTTAATTCATAAACAGTTTTCAAGTCAGAGAAATTATATTTAATTCTATTTTCTTTGTTAAGAAATGTGATATTTCCACATGCCATAGCTTCGTAAGGACTAAATGCAGCAGGTTCGTCATAAGATGGTAGAATAAAAAAATGCGACTTGTTGAGTATTTCTAGGACCTTTGAGTTATCAATTGATTGATATATCACTATATTTTCAACATTTAATCTTTTTATGTATTTAATTATTTCATTGTAGTTATCGATTTCTTTCTGTGGTCTTGAGCCAATTATTATAGGAATAATTTTAATTTTTTTATTTAAAATATTTACTAAATTTATAAAAAACTTATGGTTTTTTCGTTCATAAAATTTGCCAATCATGGTTATGGTAATAATCTCATTTTTTATCTGAGAATGGTTTCTAATAGACTCACTTAAAAAAAATGGTAAATAAAATATTTTTTGCGAATGTATTTTTTTTTGTCCTTTAATTGGACTGAAATAAGTTACCTTAAAAATTTTGGATAAAATTATATATTTTATCTTTTTAGATTGATTTTTGTACAATATGTCTATTGGCTCTTGTAAATATATAATAATTTTTTTTTTAAGAATTTTAGAAAACAAAATTACATAAATTGAAAAAATAATGCTTTGATTTCTTAAAACAACCAAATCATTTTTTTGAATAAAATTATAAACAATTCTTACTTTTGGAAAAAAAAATCTATTTTTTATATTTTTTAATAAAAACTCTAATATTTTCGAATAAAAGGATTGTTTTAATTTAATCGGTACGATCAAAGAGTGGTCTTCTATATCATAAATTGAATTTACTATAGAAGTTACTTTTATATGCTGTTTGTTTAAAAATTCATACAATCCATTTAAATTAGTATGTTGTCTTGGTATAAAAAAAATTAATTTCATTAATTTTTTGATTTATTTATTATTAACAGAGGATAAAGCATTACTAGATAATATATATTATTAAAAATTCTTGCTTTATGTCCTAAATTGTAAGGTGCTACGAAAAAAATAATTATGTGTAATAGGGCAAAAAAGAAAAAAAAAAGAATAAAATATTTAAATCTATAGAGCTTAAAAAGCCTAAATAGAATATATAATTGAATTAAAAATATTATTGTGCCATTTAAAATTACTAAATTCTCAATCGAAGTGTTTTGGCTATCAATTAAGAAAGACGTATAATTTGAAAAAAATCCCCAAAAAAAATTTATCATAAAATTTAATGAATTATGATTGTTTAAATTCCATAGATTAGAAGCAGCCTCAGAGCCATAAAATACTGTTCTATAGCGATTAGAGATTAAAAAATCTAATTGAATTAAATATTTTGAAATAAAAAGATATAAAATTATAAAACATAAAGAGTAAAATATTATTGTAGATGAAGTTCTATTAATTAAATTTTTCTTGTAAGAAAAATAAATTATTTCAAGAAAAATATATATTAATGCTATTTCAAATCTTAAAGTCAACATTAATACTATTAAAGGAATAAAAAAAATAACCTTAAATTTAATATTAATTTTTGAATGTAAATTCAAAATATTAAGCATCAAAAAAATATTAAAAAATAATTCTTTAGATGGAAATGAACTATAGAATATACCTGAGACAGAAAACGAAATTATAAAAAAAATTAGAATATCTATTTTATTTTTTAAATAAAAAATGAATTGAAAACTTATAAAAGAAAATAAAAAATAAAAAAATAGATTTGTAATAATATAATTATATGAAAAAAGTTTATAAAAATACTGAGTTATAAGCTGAACTGTAAATACTTTCGGTTTTAAATTTTTAAATTCATACTCAACATTTAAATTAGTTTTAAGATCTAATATTTGATCATAGTACCAAATCTTTAAATTAAATAGATAATCACTAATTGAACCCTGCCTTAGAATATAAAATTGTTCCACATCACCAAAATTTTTTGAACTGTATATATAATAGATAGCATAAAAAATAATTACTTTTATTAGTATAAATATTTGAAAAAAATATTTGTAATTATTCATCAATTGCTTCAAATAAGGTTTCTAAGTTACGATTATTTTCAAATTTATTTAAAATTTTTCTTTTATTAAAATATAATTTTTTTTTATTTGAAAAGAATTTAATTTTTTCTGATAGCTTTTTGATATTTCCTACACTTACCAATAGATCAGATTTTTTTCCTAAGATTTCACTTGGTCCATAATTGCAGTCATAACTAATGATATTTTTATTAAGAACAATACTTTGTAACATCACATTCGGAATTCCCTCATGGTATGATGGTAGAACACAAAATCTTGAATTTTTAACAAAAGGGAATGGATTTTTTAAAAAATTCATAAAATATACTTTTTTGACTAAATTATATTGAATGGTATGGTTAATTAGATCTCTTTTTTCAGGACCATTTCCAATAAAAACAAGATCTAAATTAGTTAATTTTGATAATTTAAATGCTTTAAGTAAATCTAAAACTCCTTTATGCTTTTGAATTCTACCAAAATATAAAATGTAATTTTTATTTTTAAAATAATCTATTGTTTTATTTGATATATTTGATTTTTTAATTATATCATGTTCATCTATAGAAAGATAAATAACTTTGATATTAATCTTATGATTAATTTTTTTAAATTCTTTGCCAAGTCCTTGTGATGAGCAAATGATGTTATGTCTTGAATAAAAAAATTTAAACAAAAATATTAAGGCCTTCTTTTTTAAAAAACTGTGATGAGAAAATAAAATTGTATTTACTTCTCTTAAAAAAATATTTTTTTTGTTTATAAACAATATTTTTGAGACAAATAGTGTAAGAAAGTTTATATGAGTTTGAGAAGATATTATTTTATCTGGTCTTTTTTTTATAAATATTTTTATTAGTATAAATAAAGCAAAAAATGCTCTACTCTTTTTTAATTCAATTAATTTTATTTTTTTAATAAGTTCCCCTTTATAATCATTTTTTTTTGTTAAATTTATAAAATTAACAAAATAACCTTTCTTTTTTGCGAGATAATTTGCATAATTTACCAAAACTCTTTGTGAACCCCCATCTCCTAAAGAGGAGCTAATTATATAAATAATCACTGATGTCTTTTGTTAAAATTAATACTAAAAAACAAAGAGAAAGTAATACAAAAGAAAAGAAAATATATTATTGAATTAAGCACTAGCTTGTCCTTTAAATTATCAACATTCTTGTCCTTATTAAATTTAATTATTTTTTTAAACAATATCTTTGATGACTTTTGTTCAAATGAATTTGATTTTTGGTCATCATTTTTGATACATTTTTTAGTAATATTTGGGATAGTATCGATCTTATCTTCTAAAATAATATTATTATAATTCTTTTTGAGATTTTCAAAATAACATTGGTAAAAGCTATCTATATTAATTTTTGAATACTCACTCAATTCAAACGATTTGGTAAATTGTTCTTTGAAAATTTCAAATATCTTTTTTTCAATTTCTAAAATAGTTTCTGATTTTAATTCATCGTTTGTTTCAATTAAATAAAATGATGCTTCTGGATATCGGTAATTTTTAATACCATATTTGTAAAAAGCATCTGTAATATAATGATTATTTATCGATATATTCTTTTCTAATACTTTCAAATCAGATAAAGTTTTAAAATCATCATATTCTTCTATTGAGAGTTTAGTTTGATTGATAAATTCATCTCGATCTATTTCCATTGATACAAGATGAGTATTTTTATAGAAATGATTAAAGAAAAAATATGAAATTAAAGTCAAGAGTGAAGAAGTTAATAGTAAAAAGAAAAATAATTTTAAATTTATATTTATCAATTTTTTTAATTTAATGGTTTTTAACGGTTTTACAATTCATTTCAAACAAGGCGGTGGTGAAAAAGCCTTATATAATTTATTAAAAAAAATTAATAATTTTAAATTCAAAATTTTTTGTTTTAAAAGTACCAATAATATTTATATAGAAAACGTCGAATTAATTTCCCTTAAAGAAGTCGGTTTTATATCATTTTTTAATCGATTAATAATATCTAAAAATGATTTAATGATATCTTCTCTATGGAGTTCAAATTTAATTTTAATAATATTTAAGCTGCTAGGTTTGATCAATAATATTTGGATCAGAGAAGGCAATGAGGTAACTTCAGCAATTAAAGACTCAAGTTTTTTTAAAGGACTACTGTGGAAAAATTGTATTAAATATATCTACAAATATTCTAATAAGATAATTGTCATGAACGATTGCATGAGGATTTCTTTGTTAAAATTAAATAAAAATCTTGAGAAAAAAATTAAAATTGTACCAAATTATATTGACTTGAGTCATATTCTTCACTTATCTAGAAAAAAATTAAATAAAGATTTATTATTTTTTAAAAATATAGAATTTATTTTAACAATAGGTAGACTTTGTAATCAAAAAAATTATTTTAAATTAATAGATGCTTATTATATTTCCAAAAATAAATTTGGAATTAAAGCTAAACTTGTAATTATTGGCAGTGGTGAGTTAAAACAAAAAATTTTTTCAAAAATTAATAAGCTTAATTTGAATCAAGATATCATATTAATAGACTTTATTGAAAATCCTTACAATATTATAAATTTATCAAAATTATATATTATGAATTCTATTTATGAAGGCTATCCCAATGCTCTAGTTGAGGCAATAATTTTGACTAAAAATGTCATATCAAGTAATTGTAATTGTGGCCCTAGGGATTTTTTAACTGGTGAAAATAAAAAAAGACTTTTTAATCCTCACGATGTGAATGATATCTCAAGTAAAATTGTTAATTTTATTGACTCAAAAAAAATGAAAATAGACACTATAAAAAGAAAAATCAATGAGGATAACTTAAAAATTTTACAATAATGTTATTACCTGAATATTTAAAATGGAAAATAAGAGAAATTTTTTATAGATATTTATTCCCTTATGATGATGTTTTTATTCACATACCAAAAACTGGTGGTCTTAGTTATTATAAATCAAAATATAAAATAAGTTTAGGACACTTTTCGATAAAACAATTTCAAGAAAAAACAAAACTTATGGATAAAAAATATGTCACAATTTTTAGGAATCCTGTTGATAGGTTTTTGTCATCAGTAAATCATTTAAGAAATAACGGAAGTAAAGATAGTCAATTTAATGACAAATATCTAAAGAAGGAAATAGGTAAATCTAGCATAAGTGAAATTTTAAGATTTCTCGAGAATAATATCACTCATCTAAATGAATTTGACCCAATATTTAAAGAGCAATCATTTTATTTATCAAATAGTAAACCATTTAAAAGCTTAATAATTTATAATTTTGAGAAATTTCCCTTTAAAAAAAAAATAAATTTAAACCCCAAAAAAAAAAGTATTAACCTTACGAAGTTGGAAGAGATAAGAATTAAAAATATTTACAAAAAAGACTTGAAAATATTTTCTCAAATTAAGCAAAAAGAATTTATGGAATTTTTTTTAAAGTTATGAAAAAAGAACAATGCATATTTGTTGCCCATGACTTTATTTCTTTTGAGAAATTCAAAATTGATTTAGTCTTAAATATTAAAAAAAGAAAAGATGTAATTATTTATTTAAAATCAAATAAAACTAATAAAGATAAATTTAGAGAACTATCAAATAAATTAAAAAAAATTCAAATATTTTTTTATAGCAATAATTTTAATCTTATGAAAAGTTTAAAAAAATATAAGGATAAAGAAGAAAACAAAATATTTATAAATTTTTTTAACCACGGATTAATCATATCTTTTTACAATATTTTTTTTCGTCTGAATAATCTTTATTTATTTTGTGAGGGAAGAGGTCGTTTCTTCCCTACTATTGGATTTTCTTTAGAAAAAATCTCGATCATTAGTTTTATAGTAAGAAATATGATTATCTCTAACTATAAAAAAATTATTGTATGTAACAAAGAAGATTTTTTATTTTTCAATTCTAACAAAGTCTTAAATCTTGGCCCAATCGGAATAAATAAATTAGAATATGATAAAAAATATAAAAAAAATAATTATAGAATTCAGGTTTTTTTTATTGGAAGGTTTTTAAAATCAAAAGGTGCTGATATCTTTTTAAAAATTTTTGAATCATTATCTAATCATAAAAATGTAAATTTTTTTATGATTGGTCAATTTGATCGATTAAATAATAAAATCAAAAAAAAAATATCTAATCTAAATTCATTTCAAAATTTTAAATTAGTAAATTATGTAGACAACCTACCTTCATATTTTAATAAAAGATCACTTTTAGTTTTTCCATCTTATTATGGAGAGGGATCTCCAAGAATTATACAAGAATGTTTGAATTTAAAAGTGCCAGTAATTGCTTTTAATTCAAGAGGTGTTAATGAACTCATCGATAACTTTTCAAATGGAATTATTATTGAGAATTATGATTTTAGTTTAATTCAATTTTATATAAAAAAGTTTATCATTGATCAAAAATTCTTAAAAAATGTAAATACATCGGATAAGACTTTAAATTTAATTGATATTCATAATTATATTAAAAAATTTAATAAATATTTATTAACAAATGATTAAAAAAACCAAATTTATTTTGTGGTATATTGTGAACTTTAAATATTTCTTTCAGTTAGTAATTCTTTTTATTAATTTTTTTATTAAAAAAAAGACTAAACCTAAACAAGAATTACAAAACTGGATTGATTTTTATTTAATTAAAATTGAAGAATTTTTTGAAAGATATCAATTTAAAACTAAGGATTTTTATTCTGAAAATAAAACAAATGTTGAAGAAGCTGAAAAGATTGAAAAAGATTTAAAAAACTCAATCATAAAATGGGATAAGAGTAAAATTGGAGGAAGAGCCCATTTAAATTTACTCTATAACTTAGTTCATCTTAAAAACCCAAAAATTGTTTTAGAAACAGGGGTTGCTTTTGGTTGGTCTTCTCTTGCTATTTTATCTGCAAAAAAAGAGGATCCTAACTTTCAATTAATTAGCATTGATATGAGGTATCCACTAATCAAAGATTATCAAAAGTATAGGGGGATATTAGTTCAAGATAAATCTAAATGGCATTTAATTGATGCAATCGATTTTTTTGGAATTTTTATTGCTGATAATTTTTTGAATAAAGAAAAATATGATCTCATACACTATGATAGTGATAAAACATATTTTGGTAGACGTATTTCCTATTTTAGATTATGGAAACGGCTTAATAAAGATGGTTATTTTTTATCAGATGATATTTCAGATAACATGGCCTTTTACGATTTTTGTATTAAACTCAATTTAATTCCAAAGATTTTTAAAATTAATAATAGATATGTTGGTTTATTAAAAAAAGAAATATAGTTTCCTAAAATTGCTTATTGAATTATTTGGATGATTAAACCTGGTAGACATCACATTATTTTTTTTATATTTATAATGACTTGAATAATAAAAAATAAAAATGGAAAAATCTAAAAATATTCTTGTTTGTGGCGCAGGAGGTTTTATTGGTGGTCATCTTGCAAAAAAACTTATTTTGGAAGGTTTTAATGTAACTTGCGTTGATGTAAAGCCATTTGAACTATGGTTTCAACTCCATGAAAATTCAAATAATTTAGAATTTGATTTACAAGATTTAACTAATTGTGAGACATCTGTAAAAAATCAAGATTATGTATTCAACATGGCATGCAATATGGGGGGTATAGGATTTATAGAGTGGAACAAAGCTAAATGTATGTTATCAGTCCTCATTAATACTCATCTCCTAAAAGCTTGCAAAAATTCTAATGTGGAAAAATATTTTTTTTCATCCTCCGCTTGTGCATATAATACCATGCTACAAGAAAACACATTTATAGAAGGTCTTAAAGAGGAGGATGCATATCCAGCATTTCCTGAGGATGGATATGGATGGGAAAAACTATTTAGCGAGAGAATGTGTAGACATTTTTATGAAGATTTTAAATTAGATACAAAGGTTGCAAGATATCATAATATTTTTGGACCAATTGGAACTTTTGATGGTGGAAGAGAAAAATCACCAGCAGCTCTCTGCAGAAAAGTAGCTAATGCAAAAATAAATAAAACTGAAGAAATTGAAGTTTGGGGAGATGGCGAACAAACCAGATCTTATTTATTTATCGATGATTGTGTTGAGGCTACTATAAATTTATTTAATTCGGACATAAATGAACCAATCAATATTGGAAGTGAAGAACAAGTATCAATTAATCAAATGTTACAAATGATTGAAAATATTGCAGATTATAAAGTAAAAAAAATTTACAATTTAGAAATGCCAGTCGGAGTCAGGGGAAGATCAAGTAATAATGATAAAATTAAGAAAGAATTAGGCTGGGAACCAAATTTTTCTCTCTTTAATGGTCTTGAAAAAACATATAATTGGATATTTGATATGCTAGTATCCAAATCAAATAATAAATCTATATTTACTAAGTCTTGAAAAATATTTTGATTACTGGAGCAGCTGGTTTTATAGGCTTCTCATTGTCTTGTTTGCTGCAAAAAAATTATAACCTAACTTTGATTGATAATTTTTCAAATTATTATGATGTAAATTTAAAAAAAAAAAGAGCTGAAATTTTAAAAAAAAATGGCAATAAAGTTCTTAATATTGATATTTGTAATAAAGATAAATTAAATAAAATATTAAATAGTAAAAAATTCTTCGCTGTAA
>MDTB01179602.1_pt1 | contig 11858 bp, 9 predicted proteins | sample 811161 | NCBI WGS metagenome assembly MDTB01 (sample SAMN05326650, study PRJNA326480) | marine metagenome | isolation source: seawater | place: Mediterranean Sea | collected 2009
ATGCCGCTCAGCCATGGACGCACCCTGCTGCTGCTGCCAGCCCCGACACCTCGATGGCCCGGAGGATTACTGGCTTTTGAAGAAGACCTCGGGCTGTTGATGAGCGACAAGTTCTTTAGCGCCCATCTCTGCACGGAAGACTGGTCCGAGAGCAACCGAAGCAGCACTGAAGAAGAGCGACGCCATTTCTACGACTGCCTGATGGCCCCCATGGCTCGCCAGGTGGACGCCCTGGTGGACCGCCTCGAAGACCTCGACATCAGCACCATCGCACCTGGCCACGGGCCAGCCATCGAAACGAGCTGGAGAAGTCTGCTGAGTGACTATCACCGCTGGGGGCAAAGCCATCAGCAGGCAAGCCTCAGCGTTCTGCTCCTGTTCGCCAGCGCTTACGGCAATACAGCCGCGATCGCCGACGCCCTGGCCCAGGGCGTGGGGCGCACCGGCATCCGGGTGAACAGCCTCAACTGCGAATTCACGCCAGCCAACGAACTGGTGGATGCGATTCAGAGGGCGGACGCCGTCCTGATCGGGTCTCCAACCCTGGGAGGACATGCCCCAACCCCCATCGTCTCCGCCCTGGGAACCTTGCTGGCCGAAGGGGATCGCAGCAAACCCGTCGGTGTGTTCGGCAGCTTCGGCTGGAGCGGAGAAGCGGTGGATCTACTCGAGAGCAAATTGCGGGATGGTGGGTTCTCGTTCGGCTTTGAGCCCATTCGGGTGAAATTCAGTCCGGATGCCGCACGGGTGAAGCAGCTCGAGGAAATCGGTACCCGCTTCGGCCGCCAGCTTCTGAAAATCCAGAAGCGCGCCCAGCGTCGTTCAGCTGGTGGCTTGAGTGAAAGCCGCAGTGACCCTGCCGTGGTTGCCCTCGGTCGGGTGATTGGAACCCTGTGTGTCCTGACGACTCGCAAGGGCGACATGAGTGGCGCGATGGTGGCCAGCTGGGTGAGCCAGGCCAGTTTTTCTCCTCCGGGAATCACCGTGGCTGTCGCCAAGGATCGTGCCGTCGAAACTCTGCTGCACAAAGGCGATCGCTTTGCGTTGAATGTTCTGGCTGAGGGGAGAGAAGCATCGCTGATGAAACAGTTCCTTCAACCCTTTGAACCCGGTGCCGATCGCTTCTCCGGCCTGGACCTGGAGGAAAGCCCTGCCGAGCAACCTCTGTTGCCAGAGGCTCTGGCCTGGCTGGATGGGGAGGTGAAACAACGAATGGAATGTGGCGACCACTGGCTGCTGTATGCCCAGGTCAACCATGGCGGCCTGTTTGATACGGAAGGCTCCACAGCCGTCCACCAACGGCGCAGCGGGGCGAACTACTGAGGAGTCCTTTCGGAAGGGAGGGAGTCTTATCAGTGGGGGAGCAGGCGTGACAACACAAATGCCACGGCGAAACCGGACCCACCAAGGATGCTCACCATGTCGTGTGTTTCCTCAAAGGCTTCCGGCACAACTGTTTGCAGCGTCATGGCCAGAACGCCACCTCCAGCCAGGGCAATCAGAGCTCCCTGCAAGATCGGGCCCGTGTCTTTCAGAAACACGAATGACAGCAGCGAAGTGAACGAACAGATCAACACCACGCCACCCCACATCAAGAGAATTGTCTTGAGCCGCCAGCCGGAACGCTGGAGTCCAGCTCCGCTGGCAAGACCCTCGGGAATGTTGGTGATCGCGACACTGATGATCACCGAGAGACTCACGATCCTGTTCTCCAACAGTGAGATGCCAATGCTTGCCGCCTCTGGAATGCCATCGATCAGAGCACCAATCACCAAGGCCATTCCGGCGGTTTGAGCGGAATCATCAGAGGACTCCTGAGGGAGTCCTCCGTGGATCGGAGAACGTCGACGTTTCACCCCCCTGTGTTGCAGCATCCGATTGAACAGCACAAAAAAGCAGAGACCCAGAAAGAAGCCGAACAAAGCCGGGCCAAGACCAGCTGTTTCGTACGCCACCTCAAGCAGGTCATACGACAAAAGCGAGATCAACAGACCTGCGCTGAAGGCCAGCATCACGGCAGTAATGCGCTTGCTGGGATGGGTGAAGGACCCGATCCAGGCCGAGATCAACAAGGATGCCGTCGCCAGAAAAGCCCAGCCAAACGCTTCATATGGCGTGGCCTGACCTATCGAGGCAGTCGGGGCAACAGCAAAAGGAAGAGAACAATCCAAATGTGTGAATTCGTGGATGTGCTTCTGCACAGCTAGCGACAAATCGTGTTGTTGAACTCCAGGATTGAGGGATGAATCTTTTGAACTGATGACCCATGGAGGGCCCGATCTCCTCGCCATTGCAGCAAGCAATGGCGAGAACCTGAAACTCGCCCAGCAGTTCGTCGACGCAGCCGCCGCCAGAGATGCCTCCGCAGATCTCCTTGATCTCACCCTCCTCGATCTTCCCGTTTTTACGCCGCGAAAGCAGAAAGAGGCTCCACCCAACGGACTGAGTGAACTGGAACAACGCCTGTTCAGCGCTCCACGCTGGGTGATCTGCGCGCCGGAATACAACGGATCGATCCCCCCTGTTCTCAGCAATGCAATCGCCTGGCTGTCCGTTCAGGGAGATGACTTTCGTGCCTTGTTCAACGGCAGACCCGTTGGCATCGCCAGCGTCTCCGGGGGCGGTGGCATGGAGGTGCTTCTGTCGATGCGCATTCAGCTCACACACCTTGGTGCACAGGTGGTGGGGCGACAGCTACAAAGCAACAAGGCCAAACCACCGCGTCAGGAAAGCGTGGATGATCTCGTGGCACGCCTGCTGCAACTACACCCCTTAGTGCTGTGAAATTCCGAGCATCAACCGAGCGATTTCACAGCCAGTTTGACTGGCTCGATTCGTGGCACAGCTTTTCCTTTTCCCATCACTACGACCCCCGCTGGATGGGGTTTGGACCACTTCGCGTCATCAACGACGACACCGTGGCAGCCGGTCGAGGCTTTGGAATGCATCCTCACCAGGACATGGAAATCGTGACCGTGATGGTGCAAGGCCAGCTGAACCACCGCGACTCCATGGGCCACAGCGAAGTGCTCAAAGCCGGAGAGGTTCAGAGGATGAGTGCTGGCACCGGAGTGGTGCACAGCGAAATGAACCTGGGCGAGGAAGCCTGCCGCTTTTTGCAGATCTGGATCGAGCCAGATCAACGCGATCTGAAGCCTGACTACGAACAGAAACCCTTTGGCATCGGACGCGACTGGACTGCTCTTCTGGATCCATCCGGAAGAGACGCTGCCATGGCCATCTCGCAGACACTCTTCCTTTGGAGAGCCAAACCGCAGCCCGGCGATGAACTCTCACTGCCAGCAGAAGGCGGTCCCATGCTTTGGCTGCAGCTGATTGATGGCGCGCTCAGCTGGACATCGGAGCAGGGAGAGCCCGCAACCCTGGTGAAAGGAGATGGCGTGGGGTTCCACCGTGATGACCCACGTCTTCATCGGCTGAGGGGGACAGATTCCGGCGCTGACGTCTTGCTGTTCGCAATGAACGCTTAACACCACATGTGGTGAAGTGAGCATTCGAGAACGCATTCATTGCGACAGCACCGTGTATGGCCCCTAGCAATATCCACTGCGGCACCAGCACTGCGATTTTGACAATCTCCATGTCAATTGGTGAGCTGCGTCAGCCACCTTCGAGCGATCCCAAAGACATTCGGTGCATCACAGAAACACCACATCTTGTGCCCTGAAATAGCGAAGTCACAATTCAACGATCCCCCGAGCGATGGGATTTCTGATGAACCATCAGACCGTGGTGCGATACCGCGGCTTTCTGCTTCTGCCACAACTCAATCAGAGCTGGTTGGTCCGCCCTGAGCGGAGCCCGATGCGTCTGTTGCCTTTCAGGACACCCACCTGCTCGCTGGCGGATGTCAAAGCCCTTCTCGACTGGAGGCTCTCTCAGGAAGAAATAGAAATCAAAGCAGCCTGAAGATCAGGCTGCTGCCGGCGGTGGAGTGGGGTGGTCGATGGGTTGAAGAGGAATCACCAGGGTTGCCCAATGTTCAGGACGCGCCGGACGTTCACGACGGGCCTGGCGCACACCAAAAGGAACTCTCACAACGTTGGTGCCCTCGATCGGCAATGTATGGCCGCGACGAAGAGCCGATTCCAGGCCATCCGGTAAATCCGGAAGAGTTGGCGGTGGAGTGTTGCTAGTCCGATCCATGGTGTCCCCCGACAGACGAATCAGTTGTCGAACAGTTTGTTTTCAAAAGAAGCAAACCCTGTTCAAACCAAACCAAGTTTTCGGTTTTCAGTGAAAATTTAACGCGGTAACGCCTCAAACACCAGCAAACAGCTGAATTCAGGCGGCTGTCGCCATCTCCTCCACGGACGGACACGTGCAAACCAGATTGCGATCTCCGAAAGCGTTATCGATCCGAGCCACTGCAGGCCAGACCTTTTGCTGGTCCTGACCCTGCATTGGGAACGCCGCCTGCTCACGGCTGTAGGGACGGTCCCATAGATCAGACATCACCGTGGCCATCGTGTGGGGAGCCTGCTTGAGAGGGTTATTGATCGGATCAATGGCGCCGGTTTCAATGGCATGCACTTCCTCCCGGATCGCGATCATCGCGTCGCAGAAGCGATCGAGTTCCGCAAGGCTCTCACTTTCGGTGGGTTCCACCATCACTGTTCCCGCCACAGGCCAACTCACGGTGGGGGCATGAAATCCGAAATCCATCAGACGCTTGGCAATGTCATCCACATCAATGGATGCGCTGCGTTTGAGAGGACGCAGGTCGAGGATGCATTCGTGGGCAACACGACCGGTGGGACCACGAAACAACACCGGGTAGTGCTCATCGAGGCGATGGGCCAGGTAATTGGCGGACAGAAGCGCCACAGCACTGGCCTGGCGGAGAGCCGCTGCCCCCATCATCCGGAGATACATCCAACTGATTGGAAGAATTCCGGCACTCCCCAGGGCGGCTGCGGACACGGGGCCAATCGCAGAATTTGAGGGTGATGTCGCCAAGGGGTGGCCAGGCAGGAACGGGGCGAGGTGATCGGCCACACCGATCGGACCAACTCCGGGTCCACCACCACCGTGGGGGATGCAGAACGTCTTGTGCAGGTTGAGGTGACAAACATCGGCTCCATAGGCGCCAGGACGACAGAGACCCACCTGAGCATTGAGATTGGCGCCATCGAGGTACACCTGCCCTCCGTTGGCATGGACCAAATCACAGATCCTGCGGATGCCCGGTTCAAAAACTCCATGGGTGGATGGATAGGTGACCATGAGTGCTGCGAGCCGGTCGGCATGTTCGGCAACACGGGCAGCGAGATCCTGCTGATCGATGTTGCCGTCGGCATCGCAAGCCACTGGAACCACCCGCAGGCCAGCCATCACCGCACTGGCCGGATTGGTGCCGTGGGCACTTGTCGGGATCAGGCACACATCGCGGTTCGCATCACCTCGGGACAGGTGCCAGGCCCGTATCACCAGAAGGCCGGCGTATTCCCCCTGGGATCCGGCGTTGGGCTGCAGTGACACTGCAGCGAACCCAGTCAGAGCCGACAACCACGCCTCAAGATCTCGGGAAAGGCGCTGGTAACCCTTGACCTGATCGGCCGGAGCGAAAGGATGCAAGGAACCGAATTCCGGCCAGCTGACGGGCAGAAGCTCAGAAGCAGCATTCAGCTTCATCGTGCAACTTCCCAGGGGGATCATCCCGTGCACCAGCGACAGATCTCGGCTGACCAGCCGCTGGATGTAGCGCATCAACTCGGTTTCACTTCGGTAGCGATGGAACGCTTCCTGCCTCAGCCATGGGGTTGTCCGCTGAGGAACACCGCTCAGGTCACCGGTGACCGAAGCGACAGGGGACGGTGCCGGCTTCTCGACAGCTGAAGCCAGGGCTGCGACCAGTTCAGAGAGTTCAGCGTCTGTACTGCATTCATCGAGGGCGATACCGAAGCCGCTGGCCTGGTCTGCTTCAACACCATGAGGCAACACCTGCAGGTTGAAACCGGCAGCCCTTGCAGCCCGATGAATCAGGGGTGCCTGGGGGCAGCTGACAACGACACTGTCGAAACGATCGATTGCAGCGAGGGAGAAGCCGAGCGACATGAGCGATGCTTCAAGACGCTGTCGCAGGCTCACCACCCGTCGCGCAATCGCGGTGAGACCTTCCGGTCCGTGATGGACCGCGTAAAACGATGCCATCACGGCCAACAACACCTGAGCTGTGCAGATGTTGCTGGTGGCCTTGTCGCGACGGATGTGCTGCTCGCGGGTCTGCAGCGCCAGGCGCAGCGCCGGCCGTCCCTCCGCATCGCGGGACTGACCAACCAGTCGGCCTGGAATCTGACGCTTGTAGGTCTCTCGGGTGGCGAAAAACGCCGCATGCGGTCCACCGAAACCCATCGGAACCCCAAAACGCTGCGCACACCCAACGGCGATATCAGCACCCATCGAGCCCACCGGCGCCATCAGTGTTTGGGCCAGGGGGTCGATGGCCACGGTGACCAGGGCCCCGACGTCGTGGCTGCGCTCGATTAACTCCGTGGGGTCCCAGACGCGTCCGTCAGCACCAGGGAGCTGCAGCAGTACGCCAAACACGCTGTCGTCAATGACGACGTCGTCCGAGTTCACCTGCTCCAGCTGAATCCCAAGTGGTTCAGCACGTGTCTGCAGGACCGCCCATGTCTGTGGCAGCACGGCTGAATCCACGAGGTAACGCAGAGCATCCGGTCGCTTGCACACCCCATGGCTGAGAGCCATCGCCTCTGCAGCCGCCGTGGCCTCATCCAAGAGCGATGCATTGGCGATCGGCAGACCGGTGAGTTCGCTGATCAGCGTCTGGAAATTGAGCAGAGCTTCTAGCCGCCCCTGAGCAATCTCCGCCTGATATGGCGTGTAGGCGGTGTACCAGGCGGGATTTTCAAAAACATGCCGCTGAATCAACGCTGGCGTTGCGGTGCCGTGATAACCGAGGCCGATCAGCGATCGAGCGATGCGGTTATCGGCGGCGATGCCCTGAAGATCTCTAAGGGCTGTTGCTTCGTCACAACCCTCAGGAAGTTCTGCGAGTGGTGCCGTTTGATCGAGGATGTCGTCTGGAACGACATCAGCAATGAAGGCGTCGAGATCCCGGTAACCAAGCTGGGAGAGCATCTTCTGCTGGTCCTCCTCGCTAGGGCCGAGATGGCGCTGCAGGAATGGGGAGGACAAGGCGACCGAAGCGAGATTGCGGCGATCGTAAAGAAGGGTCACCAGCAACCGGTGTCAGCTGGCGTTCACCTTGGCACCATATGCAGCTGAATCGAGCAGCGTTTCGAGCTGGGAAGCATCCTTGGGGCGCACCATCAGCAGCCAGCCCTTGCCATGGGGGTCGTTCTGCAGTTCTTCAGGGCTGTCGAGCACTGATTCATTGCGCTGCACCACCTCACCATCCAGCGGGGCGTACATGTCCTCAACCGCCTTAACGGATTCCACGGAACCGAAACTGGCGCCCTTGCTGAGCTCGGAACCCACCTCAGGAAGCTCCACAAACACGATGTCTCCCAGCTGATCAACAGCGAAGGCACTGATCCCAACCCGAACCAGCTCACCATCGGCATGGGCGAACTCGTGACTGTCGGCGAAACGGAAGGATGCTGGAAACTCAAACGCCATTGGCTGGCTGGTCATGCTCTTGCTCCAGTTTGCGGGAGATTGATCAGACCTGCCGCATCGAGAGCTGCCAGCGCCTCGGTTAGAGCCAGCTGAACATGGGCCCGGTGCGTCCCTCCCTGCAGATAGAGGTTGAAAGGCTCACGCAAGGGGGCGTCTGCGGAGAGCTCACTGGTCGACCCATCAATAAAGGTGCCTCCCGCCATCACAAGTTCACTCTCATATCCGGGCATCGCCGCTGGCACTGGGTCCAGGTAGGCACCCACCGGTGAGCAGGCCTGGAGAGCTCGACAAACAAGCGTCAGGCTCTCGGAGGAGCCCAGTTGCACGGCCTGAATCAAATCGCTGCGGTGATCTCCCGGGCCGGGATTCACGGCAAAACCCAGCCGTTGAAAGGCACCAGCCACGAGGTCAGCCCCGATCAAGGCCTCAGCCACCATCTGCGGCGCCAGAAACAACCCCTGCAGGACCAAGCGCTGCAGGTCAAACCCTGTTCCCCCCTCGCTGCCGATGCCTGGAGCCGTCAAACGGCAACAGGCCTGCTCCACCAGATCAGCCCGACCAGCGACGTAACCACCTGTGGGGGCAATGGTGCCACCCAGGTTTTTGATCAGGGACCCGGCGATCAGATCAGCTCCCACATGGGGCGGCTCTTGCTCTTCCACCAGTTCGCCATAGCAGTTATCGACAAAGCAGACGCAATCAGGCTGGCGTGCATGGATGAGGTCGCAGAGTCGCCCGATCTCGGCAACGGCGAGCGATGGCCGCCAGCTGTAGCCACAGCTGCGCTGGATCAGAACCATCCGGAGCGGTGCCTCAAGAGCCTGTTCCAAAGCGGACTGATCGACAGCACCCGAGGCGGTGAGGGGAAGTTCGCTGTAGCGAACGCCGAAATCAGCCAGGGAACCCTGCTGCGTTCCACGCAGACCGATGACCTCCTCCAAGGTGTCGTATGGCCGTCCAGTGATCGAGAGCAAATGATCTCCCGGACGCAGCACGCCGAACAGTGCCGCGGCGATCGCATGCGTACCGCTGACGAACTGCAATCGCACCGCGGCCGCTTCAGCACCCAGCACCCTTGCGAACACGCGGTCCACCACCTCACGGCCCTGGTCCCCGTGGCCGTAGCCCGTCAGCGATGCAAAGTGCTGAGTGCCGAGCCGCTCAGCTGCGAAAGCGCTCAGAACCCGCTGCAAACGCGGCGCTACTCCCGCTGTGCGCTGCCTGGAGATCGCGTCCTGATCGGCGACCACCTGTTCAACCAAAGATCTGGCCCGCTCACAGGAGCTGGACTTGTCTTCACCACGGGGCACTGGCTGAATCCGAGTTTCAGCAATGCAGCATGGTCACCCGAACACGAACTAGATCGGTAATTCCTTTAGATTTCCGTGACTAACGGCACCATCCGCTCCCGATCTACTGCTTGAGCGGCGCTGTCACCCCCTGGAGCATTCCTGTTGGTATCCACGCAAACAGCTGACACCCGCGAGGGTCGGCAATGGGCTGCGGTCATAGCTCCCCGCGGTCCTCTGCCTTCCCGACAACGTCGGCTCAAATCCGGCACAACCGGCTTCATGCTCGTGATGCACGTCCTGGCAACGGTGGCTCTGCTACCGCGGTTCTGGAGCTGGCAAGGCGTTGTTGCCTTCGGATTCCTCTACTGGGTCACGGTTCTGGGGGTCACCCTCGGACTCCATCGCCTGGTGGCCCACCGCAGCCTGGTGGTTCCGGTCTGGGTCGAGCGAATCCTGGTGATCATGGGCACTCTGGCCTGCCAGAGCGGACCGATCGAATGGGTGGGATTGCATCGCCACCATCACCGTTTCTCCGATCAGCCGAGCGATCATCACGACGCCGGTCGGGGGTTGTGGTGGAGTCACAGCGAATGGATGCTCCACGAGATCCCTGCGTTGAAAGAACTCGATCGTTACGCAGGCGATCTTCTGGCCGACCCCTTCTACCGCTGGCTTGACCGCTGGTTCCTACTTCTCCAGATCCCTCTGGGTCTGAGCCTCTACTGGATCGGTGAAGCGACCCAGGTTCATGGCGGAGGGTTAGGTCTCGTGCTGTGGGCCATTCCTCTCAGGCTGGTTGTTGTGTATCACGTCACCTGGCTGGTGAATTCCGCCACCCATGCCTTCGGCTATCGCAACTTCGACTGTCCGGACCTTTCACGCAATTGCTGGTGGGTCGCGATCCTCTCCTTCGGCGAGGGCTGGCACAACAACCACCATGCGCACCCAGCCAGTGCTCGCCATGGCCTCCGCTGGTTTGAATTCGACTTGACCTGGCAGCACGTCCGACTTCTCAAGCGCCTTGGTCTGGCCAGCCGGATCCGTACGGCTCGATACGAGCCAAGTGCCTCCTGATCAGACGACAGCCAAGTCGTAGGCTGACCGATCGCAGTGAAATCGTTGACCCGTCCTGTCCCATGCCAAAGCGTGTAAAAGTCGTTCTCAATGAGGACATTCTCAGCCTCGGCAGGGACGGTGATCTTGTGGAAGTTGCTCCCGGATATGCCCGCAACTTCCTGCTGCCCTTCGGCAAAGCCGTTCCGGTGACGCCGGCGGTGATGAAGCAGGTGGAGCACCGCCGCGCCAAGGAAGTTGAACGCCAGGCAGCTCTCAAGCAGCAGGCTTTGGATTTCCAAACCGCCCTCAACACGATTGGCCGCTTCACCGTTAAGAAACAAACCGGGGAGGACAACGTCCTGTTCGGCACGGTGACCAACGGCGATGTGGCTGAAGCCATCGAAGACGCCACCAAGAAGGAAATCGACCGACGCGACATCGTCGTGCCGGAGATCCACCGCACCGGCAAATACGCCGTCACGGTGAAACTGCACAGCGAAGTCACTGCTGAAATCAACTTGGAAGTGGTCAGTTACTGATCGCTAGCGAAACGGCTCGGACGAGCCAGAGTGAGAGACCTGTCCTCAACGCCCTGCCGCCATGGTGAGCGTCCCCCTACCTGAGAACAACGATGGGGGACGCCGCGGCATCGCTCGAGGACGTCGCGACCAGGAGCCCAATTTCGAGGCTCTGCCCGATTCGATCCCACCCCAGAACCTGCAGGCGGAAGAGGCTGTGCTGGGGGGGATTCTGCTGGACCCTGATGCCATCAGCCGCATTGCTGATGTGCTGCAACCGGAAGCCTTTTATCTCAATGCGCATCGAGAGATCTTCCGCACTGCTCTGATGCTTCACGGCCAGGGCAAACCGACAGACCTGACGGCGATGACAGCGTGGCTGGCCGATACCGGTTCCCTGGACAAGGTGGGAGGCAGCAACCGGTTGATTGAACTTGTGGATCGTGTCAGTTCCACCGCTTCGATCGAGCAGGTGGCGCGGCTCGTCATGGACAAATTCCTGCGGCGCCAGTTGATTCGCTCCGGCAATGAAGTGATCAAGCTGGGGTTCGATCAAAGCCTGCCAATGGAGCAGGTGCTCGATCAGGCGGAGCAGACGATCTTCGCCATCAGCCAGGAAAAACCCTCCAAGGGCCTTACGCCAACGGCAGAAATCCTCACCCAAACCTTTGAGGAGATCGAAAGCCGTTCACTCGGCACATCGGTAGCCGGCATCCCGGTGAACTTTTACGATCTGGATGCAATGACCCAGGGCCTGCAGCGCAGCGACCTGATCATCGTGGCCGGCCGGCCGGCTATGGGTAAAACCTCGATCGTGCTGAATCTGGCAAAGAACGTGGCCCAGCTGCACGACCTGCCTGTCTGCGTCTTCAGCCTGGAGATGAGCAAAGAGCAACTGACCTACAGGTTGCTGTCGATGGAGGTGGGCATCGAAGCCGGCCGCCTGCGAACCGGCCGCCTGCAACAGGAAGAATGGCCCTTGCTAGGCCAGGGCATCAACACCCTCGGACAGCTGCCGATCTTCATCGACGACAAACCAAACTCCGGCGTGTTGGAGATGCGCTCTCTCTGCCGGCGACTGATGGCCGAACAGGGCAAGGAACTGGGGCTGGTGGTGATCGACTACCTCCAATTGATGGAAGGCTCGAGCCCCGACAACCGCGTGCAGGAGATTTCACGGATCACCAGAGCTCTCAAAGGCATGGCCCGAGAGCTAAACGTGCCGGTGATTGCCCTTTCTCAGCTGAGCCGGGGTGTTGAGTCACGGACCAACAAACGCCCGATGCTGAGCGACCTGCGGGAATCGGGCTCGATCGAGCAGGACGCCGACCTGGTGCTGATGATCTACCGCGACGAGTACTACAAC
>MDTB01187873.1_pt1 | contig 11858 bp, 13 predicted proteins | sample 811161 | NCBI WGS metagenome assembly MDTB01 (sample SAMN05326650, study PRJNA326480) | marine metagenome | isolation source: seawater | place: Mediterranean Sea | collected 2009
ATCTGGTCCTATTTATATTTTACTAACTGGAGGTATTTTAGGATTTATTGTTTATATTTTTTTAGGCTTAATTTTTTTAAAATACTTTACAAAATTTTTATTTTTTAAAATAGAGCAGAATGATTATATTTTAGCTGCACTTACTTGTACAATTCTAGTTATTTTTTTGAGGACAGCTATTGAAAAAAGTTTTTTAATTTGGAGTTTTGATGCAATTTTTTTATATGCGTATATGATCTTATTAAATTTTCAAATGAATAAAAAAATTAAAAGTTAAATGAACTTAATAATTTTCTCTTTTCTATTTCATCTGCTATGGCTTCACCAAATATTTTGTTGCCAAGTTCGTTGTAGTGACCTCCATCTATATTAAATATGTCTAAATTTTTATTTTTAGCGTTTTCTATAACTTTATTGTTTTCAGATATGACTATATAACCAATCTCGTTTCCAATTTTTTTCCACTCAGTATCTGGAAAATTTGTAGCTTGTTTACAATTTAAAATAATTTTTTTTGAAAGAGGGAAATTTTGATAAATTTTTTGAAGTAAATATTTAGTTGTTTTTAAAGAACTCTCAAACATTTCTTTATCGTTTTGTATAGTATCTGAAAAATATTTTTCAGCTAAAAATCCTGATCTTGATAAAAATACACTAAGCAACCTGCTATCTTTGAATGGTTTCAAAATTAATTTAAAAATGTTTTTTTCATAATAAATTTGTTTGCTATCTAAATCTAAATAAGGTCTCCAAAAGTATTGTGAAAATCGATAATTTTTTTTTTCCCAATCTAAGATATTATTTTCAAAATCATTTATACAAAATTGAAGAATGAATATATCTGGATTTAGAAATTGGAGTTTATTTGAAATTAACAATTGTTGTAAGGTTCCATAACCTCCACCACCAGAAATTGTTGTATTTATATTTATTTTATTTATTTCAGATATTTTTTTACTCATCACGCTATGCCAAAATTTTTCATTTGAAACTAAGGGATCAGTTGAAAATGAGTCACCAATAATAAGTATTTCTATTGTTTTTTCGTAACCTCCATTTAAGTTGAATTCTAGGTTTCCATTTTTATTTGTACTGAAAATTGTTGAGTATTTTTTGTTTTTTTTTTGTAAAGTTTGAAAACTCATGTTTAAAGTTTTTTTTAAGTTTCCAACCAAGAAGATCATCTTTTTCATAAGTTGTAGGTTTTAAGAAGTTCAGCGTGATTTCTAAAACAAAAATAATTATAACTAAAGGTAATATAATTAAAACTATCCTAAACATTTTTTTTATTTAAATACAATAATAAGCCAAGAGGGATGTAATAAAATACAGAATTATAATTATTAAAAATACTACCAGATGTTGTTAATGGCCAAAATGATACAAATAATGTTATATAAACAATATTTAATGGAATAGATCTTCTATTTTCTTTTAGATTTTCTTTTATAAAAATTTTAAAAAATAAATTAAAAAATATAATTATTGCTATTAAGGTTCCCAAAATTCCCGTCTCTGATAATAATTGCATATATGGAGAATGAGGATGGTTGGTACAAACTATACCTTCTTTGTTGATTAAGTTATTGTAACACTGATTCCTAAAGCCTTTTGTTGCTGCACCTAAAATCGGATACTCTTTAAAAATAATATATGCCGCTTTAAAGTGACCCTGATGTTCTTTAGTTATTAAAGTTAATTTTCCATCATTATAAGATCCTGTTACGTTTCTTAATGTTTGATCTAAAATTCTTTCTTTAATTTTGCCGTCAAAAAGTAAAGTTGCTGAGCTTATAATGAGAATAATTACTATTATTTTACCAAAAATTTTTCTTAAATTTGAACATACTAGAAATATTAAAAATAGTAAAAAACTAAGAAGTATCAATGGAGCTCGGTCACCCGAAATAAAAGTATTAAAATAAATTATTATTGTAATAAAAATAAAAAAGAATAATTTTTTATTATCTAGTTTTTTGTTAAAATAAAAAAATGAAATAGCAAAAAGAGGAAACAATCTAAATAAATATGAGCCCATAATTTTTTCATCTTGGAATATCCCAGAAACTCTACTTGGGAATTCAGTGTATAAATATTTTAATTTTTCCCTAACTGGATCAGTATGCTCAAGATTATTGAGTTCAATGTATCTTTGAAAATATTGATAAGTATATTTAAAATGTTCCATAAAACCAAAAAAGCATACTATCAAAATTGATAATATGCATATGTATAAGAAATATTTTAAATATTTTTCATCTGTATCTAGGATTATTTTTATTCCAACAGCAAATAAAAAAAATCTTAAGTATGGTAAACTATTTTTTAAACTTTCTAACCTATATTCAAATAAAAAAGAATTTAAGACAAAACATAAATAAAAAATTAAACCCCATTTTATAAAAATATTATTAAAATTAATTTTTGATTTTTTAAAATTAAGAATTGCATAGATGCAAATGATTGATGCTATTAGATCACTAAAAAAGGGACCAGATATCAAAGCAATTGGTAATAATGCAAAAAGAACACCCATAATATTTTCAAATTTAATTACTTTTTTATTCATTATTTTTTTTTAGCTGATATTAGAAATATTTATTCATGTAAATTTAAATATAATAATATATCAAATGGACTTAATAATTTTCTATATTTCTATAATTTTTGTAAATTTAGTCATTTTACTCAATTTAAATAAAATTGCTAAATTTATTAATGTTTATGATAAACCAGATAATTCTAGAAAATTTCACAAAAAAAATACGCCATTGTTAGGAGGGTTAATTTTATTACTACCTTTAACTTTGTTCTTAATCTTTGATTTAAGTTTTAATTACTTTATTTTAAATGATTCTTTCAAGGTTTATTTGTTATTTTTTTTTTATTTATTTTTTATTTTTGGTTTTATAGATGATAAAAAAGGAATTTCACCAAATACTAAACTAATAATCCAAATTATTTTAACTTTTTTATTCATCTTAATTTTTAAGGATGAGATTTTATCTAACGATCTTAAGTTTTCTTTTTTAAATTTTAAAATTTACTTAAATAATTATGAAGTTTTGTTCTATACAATTTGTGTTGTTATATTTATTAATGCATTAAATATGTTTGATGGAATTAATGGTCAATCAAGTATTTTTCTCTTTTTTGTTTTATTTATATTAGTTTTAAAAAATTATAATATAGAATTAGTATTAACATTAGTAATTACAAATTTTTTTATTTTTTACCAAAATTTAAAAGACCGAATTTTTTTTGGCGATAGTGGCATATATCTTTTGGCAGTAGTAATCTCTTATTTCACAATTGATGCACATAAGTCAAATTTACTTTTTGCCGATGAAATAGTTTTAATTCTTCTTTTGCCAGGAATAGATATGTTAAGACTTTTTATTGTTAGAATTATAGCAAAGAAAAATCCATTTTATCCTGATAGAGAACACTTGCATCACTTGTTGTTAAAAAATTTCAATTTTAAAAAAACTTTTTTTATAATTAGTTTATTGATTTTTACGCCTTATTTATTGGGTATATTATTTAATAGTATTATTTCAATTTTGATCTTTTCTTTAATATACTTCGTAATTATTATGCAACTGTCTCTAAATAAATTTAAAAATTAATTTGTCTAAATGAATATAAAATCATCAATAATCATACCAACATTTAACGAAGAGACGACAATTATAAAAATATTAAAAAAAATAAATGAAGTTTTTAATAATAGTGGTGAATATGAAATAATAATCGTTGATGATTGTTCAACTGATAATACTGCAAGTATCTTAAATCAAAATAAAGATTTATTTGATAACTTAATAATAAATAAAAAAAATATTGGTAAAGGTGGGTGCATTAAAAGAGCTTTAGAAATTGCTAAACATGATTATATTTTTTTTCAGGATGCAGATGATGAATATGATCCAGAAGATTTCAAAAAATTTTTTGATGTTATTAATAAGTTTAAACCTGATCTAATTATCGGTTCAAGGTTTAATTATTCAAACTATACAAGGTCTCACTACTTTCTAAATAAATTAGGAAATAATATCATTTCTAATCTTTTTAATATTTTGAACAATACAACGTTCACTGATATATATTCTTGTTATGTAGTTTTCAAAAAAGATTTGATAAATCCTAGAGATTTAAAAACATTTGGATTTGAACAACAAGCTGAAATTCTATCAAAAATTGTTAGAGACGGAAAAAAATTTTATGAGGTACCTATAAATTATAACGGTAGAACTTACGAAGAGGGAAAAAAAATTAAATTTTATGATATCTTTCCTGTAATTTTTTCAGATTATAAAATGTAGATTAATATAACAATAATTTTAAAATATATTAATGACAGATGATATTAAGAAAAACTATTCTAGAAGATTGTTTGGTTTAAATAAATTTATAAGTAAAATAATTAAAAGCAAAAGATCTGAAATAAATAAATTAATTGAGAAACAATTAGACTATCAAAAATACAAAAGTTTGCTAGATGTTGGAACGACTCCATCTTTAGCAGATCATGAAAATCAAATTTTAAATTATTTTTATAAAAAAATTAACATTAGCTGTTTATCAAATTTAGATTTATTGGAATTGAAAACTCTTTATCCTGAAATTTTGATACACTTAGGTGATGCTCGTAAAATGCTCTTTGAAAATAATAAATTTGATGTAGTTATTAGCAGTGCAACTATAGAGCATGTCGGGTCATTTGAAAATCAATTAAAATTTGTTTCTGAATGTTATAGGGTTAGTAAATACAAAACATTCATCGCTACACCAAATAGATATTATCCTATCGAATTTCATACGAAAATACCTTTTTTACATTATCTTCCAAAATTATATCATAGAAAAATTTTAAGATTACTTGGGGAAAATTTTCTCTCTTTAGAGGAAAATTTAAATCTCCTGTCAGAAAAAGATTTTTTAGAAATTTGCAAAATGTTAAAAATACAAAATTTTAGAATAGAAAAAATTAAGTTATTTGGTTTAACATCAAATTATATTTTAATTATAGATAAAAAAGAAAATTAAAAATTAATTAGTTTTTAATTAAAAAATATTTACCTAACTTTTCAACATTAAAATTTTTTGTAATCATGTGCGAACAAATATAATCAGTATAAAAACATATATTAATATTATTTTTAGGTTTTAAAAAATTAATTTTATTAAAAATAATTTTTTCGTATTCAAAAATTGAAGGTTTAGTTATAGGAAAAAACATACTCTCTGAATTTATTTGTCTGTCTATGTTTTTAAAAAAAAACACTATTAAAGATATGGCAAAAATAAATTTAAATTTAGATCTAATATTTTCTGAAATATTATAAATTTTTTCAAAATCATATATAAGATATAAATTTACAATTAAGATTATGATATAAAATGATCCATATCTAAATATAGGTGCGTTTAAAAACCAGAAAGCTAAACCAACAAAATTTAAGATAAATATTTTAAATAAAAAAATTTTTATCTCTTTAAAAATTTCTTTATCTGTTATTTTTTCTGATGGATTTCTTATTATTATTTTAATTAAAATTATTATTATTAATAGTGGGGAAATAATTTCAATAATTTTTAAAAAATGCTTACCAAACCACACTTTTAACCAGTTGAAAGATACATTATAATTTTCCATGGAAATTTCATAATTATCAGGTTTGTCAATCCAACCTTTTGCCCAAGCTTCTGCATTAATCATTGCAAATTCTGGACTAGCGTGTCCAGATAAAGCCCATTTTGTATTTTCAAAACAAGTTTGGATTATTGGATAAATTAAACAAGAAGTCTCAAATAAATTTTTTACCAACCAAAGACTAATAAAGATTATCGAGCTGATAAGAATTAATAAATTTTTATAATTTTTAAAATAACCAACAATTATTTTTTTATTTAGGTTGCTTGCAAATAGAAAAGTGGTGAATACGTAAGTTATTTTATGCGACAGCATCATAAAGAAAAAAATTGGAGAATATTTGATTAATTTATTATTTTTATAAATCTCTTTGTTAAAATTTATAATAAATATTTTTATTAAAAAATAACTGGCAACAAGTAATGGTATTAAATCATTTCCAAATTCTCTATACCTTGCTAATTTAATTAATATAAATGATGAGACCAGGGTTGTTAAAACTAAAACAAAATTATTTGTATTTTTTTGAAAGATCAATTTTGCGCAAAAAATTATGAATAAGTAGTAAAATAATATGTTCAAATTTGAAATTGAATAAATAGTAAGAAAATCATTAGTGGTAATTGATTGAACAAATTGTAAAAAGGATATGTGACCAAACCTTGAGTGAATATCAGCAATACCAAAAATAATTTTTTCTAGCTTCAAATACGATACATAAGAGTGGTGATATAAATTAGCATCTATAGGGTGATCAGTGAATCCTATTAATAATGTTGCAAAGGACAATATTAAAGGAACTTGAAATAAAAAATTTCTAATTTTTAGTTTGTAAACAAATAAGCAATTCCCTAAAATTAATATAACAGAACTTATCCATATATTAATAGCAATAAAAAAATGAATAATTATTGCAACTATTCCTAAAAACAAATACCCACATAGAAAAATAAAAAAATCATCATTATTTTTGCTAAATACTTTTCCATAACCATAAATTGAAGTAAATGTTACTATTATTCCTAAATAATAATTAAGTAAAAGATACATGGTTAATTTATTTTATAATTCATTTATTTATAAAAATGACCTATTTAACTTTAATTAATTAAATTAAAAAATGTTAGTTTCAATTTTAATACCCTGTTACAATGAAAAGAATACGATAGAGAAGCTTATAATTAAAGTTAAAAAACAAAAAAAAATCAAAAAACAAATTATACTTATAGACGACGGTTCTTCAGATGGAACATCCAAAATAATTAAATCAAAATTAAAAAAAAAAGTAGATAAGGTAATTTTTCATAAAAAAAATTTAGGAAAAGGATCTGCAATAATTAGTGCAATTAAATTTATAAAAGGTGATATAGTAATTATTCAAGATGCAGACTTAGAATACGAACCATCAGATTATCAGAAGCTTTTAGAACCTTTTAAAAATAAAAGCATAAATGTAGTTTATGGTTCTAGAGTTTTAGGGAGAAAGAAAAGTATAAATAAGTTTACTTTTGAAAAAAAATTTAGAATTTTTGGCAACTTTGTGTTAACTAAAATTTCTAATATAATTAATAGTCAAGATTTAACTGATGTACATACATGTTATAAATTAATTAGGAAAAAATTATTTTTAAAATTACAACTTGAAGAAAAAAACTTTTCATTTTGTTCAGAGGTAACCACAAAATTATCAAAACTTGGTGAAAATATTATTGAGATTCCAATAAAATATAATGGAAGAAGTTATCATGATGGTAAAAAAATTGGTTTTAAAGATGCAATTTTAACTGCTATTACAATATTAAAATACAGAGTTCTATTTTAAATAAAATAACATAAAACTAAATTATTTAATTGTGATTTTAGTTTATTAATATATTAAGTTTAAAATTATTATCATGTCAAAATACTTAGTCTGTGGTGCTGGTGGTTTTATTGGAGGTCATTTAGTAAAAAGACTCATGGACCAAGGGAATGATGTAGTTTGTGCAGACATCAAGCCAACCGAGTACTGGTTTCAATACTTTGAAGAAAACCAAAATTATTCACTAGATTTAAAAGAATATGAAAATTGCTTGAAAGTAACTGAAGGAACTGACTTTATATACAATATGGCCTGCAATATGGGTGGAATGGGTTTTATTGAAAATAATAAGGCAGAATGTATGTTGTCGGTTTTAATTAATACCAATTTGTTAAGAGCTTGTATTCAAAATAAAGTTAGTAAATATTTTTTTTCATCTAGTGCATGTGTATATAATGGACAAAAACAAAAAGAGATATTTGTTCCTGGATTAAAAGAAGTTGATGCATATCCAGCAGAACCCGAAGATGGATATGGTTGGGAAAAATTATTTAGTGAGAGAATGTGTAGACATTTTACTGAAGATTTTGGATTAGAAACTAGAGTGGTTCGATATCATAATGTTTATGGTCCATTAGGTACATATGATGGAGGCAGAGAAAAAGCGCCAGCAGCTTTATGTAGAAAAATTATAAATGCAAAAATGAATAATATTGATACGATTGATGTATGGGGAGATGGAAAGCAAACAAGAAGTTTTATGTACATTGATGACTGTTTAGATGGAACTGAAAAAGTTTTTAATTCTTCTAAAAAAGAAGTTTATAATGTTGGAAGTTCTGAACAAGTTTCCATTAATCAAATGATAGATATGATAGAAGAAATTGCTAAAGTGAAATTAAAGCGTAATTTTCAACTAGATAAACCCAAAGGTGTTAGAGGAAGGTCGAGCGACAATACAAAAATTAAAAATGAAATAAACTGGTCGCCAAAAATTAATCTTAAAGATGGGTTAGAAAAAACATATAAATGGATATTTGATCAAGTCAAAAGCGGATCAAATATGAGTAAATATACAAGAAGTTATTAATTAAATTATTAATGACTTTACAATTCTTATTTGATCTATATAAGCAAACTGCCTGGTGATTTTAGCGAAGGTGTTATACCCGATCCCATTCCGAACTCGGAAGTCAAGCCCTTAAGCGCCGATGGTACTTTATCTTAAGATATGGAAGAGTAGGACTTTGCCAGGCATTACTTCATAAACATGAAAAAATTCATAGTTATAACAGGAGGTGCTGGTTTTGTAGGTACCAACCTATTGAGATTCTTTTTAAAAAAAACAAATTTTAATTTCATAAGTATAGATAATTATTCAACAGGTAAAACATCTAATCATATAAAAAATAAAAGAATAAAATACATTAGAGGAGATACTAAAAATATAGAAAAGATATTAAAGTTAAAAAAGAAAAATATAGAATCAATATTTCATTTTGGCGAATTTTCTAGAATATTTCAAAGTTTTAAAAAATTTGATCAATGTTATGCATCCAATACAATTGGAAGCAAAGCAGTGTTTAAATTTTGTTTAGATAATAATATAAGATTAATTTATTCTGCTACTTCTGCCACTCTTGGTAATTCAGGGGATGATAAAAATTTATCTCCTTATGCATTCACTAAATCAAAAAACTTGGAATTATTAGAAAATTTTAATCGTTGGTTTAAATTTAAATACGAAGTAATATTTTTTTATAATGTTTATGGTCCTAATCAAATTAAAACTGGAGATATGGCAACAGTAATTGGAATATTTGAAAATTGTTGTGAAAAAAAATTACCTTTACCTGTAGTTAAACCCGGAACTCAAAGTAGAAGATTTACTCATATTCTAGATACAGTTTTAGTTTGTTATGAGGCATGGAAAAAAAAGAAATACTTAAATTATAGTGTTTCCAATAAAAAATCTTATTCAATTTTAGAAGTTGCAAAAATGTTTGAACTTAAAAAAAAATTTTTACCATACCGTAAAGGCGAGAGATATGCTTCAGCACTTACAAGTCTTTCACATAACAAGAAAGTTTATAAGAGATTTGGAAAAATTGATTTAAAAGATTATATAGAAAATTATAAAAAAAAATTAAAAAAAATAATTAATTAATCTAAACGATTTTAAAAATCTTTTATATGTATTAGCAGGGCTAAAGATTAATCTTAATGCCCAACCTAAATAAATCGCATCAATAAAATCATTTATTGGAGCTTGTCTTTTAGTTAAAAAAGCTATTGCTGCACCTGCACAAATAATGGATGTTTTTTTTGAAATATTTTTTTTTATGTAAAGTCCTAATGGTTCTTGTTTTCCTCCAGCAATATTTATAATTATAAAATCTGGATTATATTTTCTTATTTTTTTTAATAATTTCTTTTCTTTATTAAAATTTTTGTTGTCTTTAAAAAATGGAGCAACAATTGAATATACTTTTTTAAATTTTTTTTCTTTAAGATATTTTTTATTATAAAAAGCATCATCTTTTGTTGGGTCAATTAATAGAAAAACTTTGTTGAGATTTTTTTCAATATTTAAAAGTTCTTTTAAAAATTTGTATCCTGAAAGTTTTCTAACTTTATATTTTTTAAAAATTCTAAGTAAAATGCAAAGAAAACCACTGTCAAATAAAGCAACATCTGACTCAATAAGGGAATTATGATAAATTTTATCGTTTTTAATTTCAATTAGAGCAGATGCTGCTGGGGCAACAAGCAAACCTCCTCTTTTAATTTTATCGTATGCATCATTAAAATTTCCATTTAAAAAATTTATTTTCCTGAATTTGATAATTTTTTTATATTCTGCTTGCATTAGCTCGAGTTATTTTAATATTTATAGACACCAAGTAAATTAAATATTAAAGAGTATTTGATATTTCAATTAAATTCATTTAAAAACCCCGTAAAATTATGAAAATTAAAAGTTCACTTAAATCGATTAAAAAAAGAGATCTAAACTCTAAACTTGTTAGAAGAAGAGGCAGAGTTTATGTGATAAATAAAACAAATCCAAAGTTTAAAGCAAGACAAAAATAATTTTTATGGAAAATGATAACCATAAAAAAACTTGGAACAATTTTGTAAAATTAGTGCTTTGGGGGACTATAGCGGTAATTTTAGTTTTGGTTTTAATGTCAATATTCTTACTATAAAGTTTTAAAAATGAGAGTCGGGTCTATAAAAGAAAACCAAAAAGTAGAAAAAAGAATATCCATAACGCCAGATATAGTAAAAAAATACACCTCTCTTGGATTTGAAGTATGTTTAAGTGAAAATTATGGTGCTCATCTTGGAATAAAAGATGATAGTTACAAAGTTGCTGGAGTTAAAATTCTAAAAGATGAGAATGAGATTGTAAACTCTTCAGATGTGATTGTTCAAGTTGGAATTTTGTCAGATGAGAAAATTTCAAATATTAAAGAGAATCAGACAATAGTTGGAGTTTTAAACCCTTATGATAACAAAGAAAAATTAGAAAACTTAGCCAAAAAAAAAATAAATCTTTTTTCATTAGAACTGCTTCCCAGAATTACTAGAGCTCAATCTATGGATATTTTATCTTCACAAGCGAATCTTGCTGGCTACAAAGCTGTGATAGAATCTTTTGCAAATTTTGAAAAAGCCGTACCAATGATGATGACAGCAGCAGGTACTGTTCCAGCTGCCAAGGTTATGGTTGTTGGTGCAGGTGTTGCTGGTCTTCAGGCAATTGCTACTGCGAAAAGAATGGGGGCTATAGTTTTTGCGACGGATGTAAGAATTGCATCAAAAGAACAGGTTGAAAGTTTAGGTGGTAAATTTTTAACTGTAGAGGTTTCAGATAATTTAGAAACCGAGGGTGGTTATGCAAAAGAGGCTTCAGATGATTTTAAAAAAAAACAAGAACAACTTTTATCCGAAACTTTAAAAAAAATTGATATTGTAATTTGTACAGCTTTAATACCAGGAAAAAAAGCACCTTTGATTATTAAAGATAGTATGTTTGAAAATATGCAACCTGGATCAGTAATATATGATTTAGCAGCGATTCAAGGAGGTAACACTTCATTTACAGAAGTTGATAAAATTATTAAGAGAAATGGAGTTAAAATAATGGGTGAGTCCAATATATTAAATAAGCTACCTATTTCTGCTTCTAACTTATATGCAAAAAATGTATTTAATTTTGTTGATAATTTATTCGACAAAGAAAATAAAAAAATAAATATTAACTTAGAGGACGAAATTATCAAAAATACGTTGATAAAATAAATTATGGAAATAGATCCTTTAATATTTAGATTAAGTATATTTATCCTTTCAATATTTATTGGATATTATGTAGTTTGGAGTGTTACTCCGTCA
>MDTB01203937.1_pt1 | contig 11857 bp, 10 predicted proteins | sample 811161 | NCBI WGS metagenome assembly MDTB01 (sample SAMN05326650, study PRJNA326480) | marine metagenome | isolation source: seawater | place: Mediterranean Sea | collected 2009
TATCGCTACTTCACAATAGATCGAGTGATCCTGCTCGAACTATGCGTGACATAAGAATAGAATTTCCATAAAACTCTTATTACCCGCACTCTTACCTTAATTCCTAAGGATAAATAAGCTCTAACGTCTCTGTTAGATTTCCTCGAAAACACCGAAAGCGAAAAGAAGGGCTAAAAACATGATTGTGATTCCCCTCAAGATGTTCGTAGAAGTAAAAGATAGTTTTAGTATTCCAGTTGGTCTTGCTCACCTATGCGATCCTTTCTCGAGAACCTCAAAGACAATACTATGACCATTTGCTACTCCAATTTTTGAGCTGGCGCTTTGAAGAACTCACTAAACAAATGAAGTATTTATTTCTCGCCAACTTGATCCGACTGTTCTCCTTTACTTTGGTGAAATAGCCATGCCAACGCGTTTTCATTACGATAGGTTCTATCCCAAGAATTATGTCCAACTCCTCGGTATTCGGTGTATTTCACCTTGCCGCCAACTTTCCTAAGTGCTGCCACCATGTCTTGTGACCGCTTTGTCTTAACGTCATTATCAGATCCCCCGTGGAAGACCCATATGGGAACGGTCTTGATTGCGTTCGCCATCTCAGTATCACCACCCCCGCAAACTGGGATGGCTGCAGCAAAGATATTTGGCATTCGCTGAACAATATCCCATGTTCCAAAGCCACCCATGGAAAGACCAGTTACGTAGATTCGCTTCTTGTCCACAGGCAGTGTCTTGATGGATTCACCTAGCAATTCGATTGTAAGTCGCATTGAATCTGATGGCTCAATTGGCATCTTATGGGAAAGATCTCCCCACGGTGTATTGACCCATTGCTCGCCAGCTAGACACTGCGGTGCCACTATGATTGAGGGAACATTCTTCCTCTTTGAATATGCCAAAAGATCTTTAACCCCGTGGATCAATTGTTTCTTGTTATCGTTACCTCTTTCACCAGCGCCATGAAAAAACAGAACGAACGGATACTCTTTCTTGGGATCAAGGTTTTCAGGGAGGTGTATCCTGTAGTTCAAGAACTTCCCCTTTGCAGACTTAAAAATTTTCGCATCGAAATTAGTCGCCGTTCCCAATGAAGCGGTGAAACAAAATAATAGGGATGTCAAAACGACAGAACGTAATCGGCTGTATTTCATATTTAAGTCATTCTTTCTCTAGCGGACGTCAAACGTCCGCCACAAAATAGCAGTAGCACCCTTTTGAATTAAAGGTCAAGATTGAGATTATCATAAACATTTCGACTCGTAGCGACCAGCCTCTTGGCAGGACCCGCTCGTTCGCTTTTACCTACTCGGAGGGCATTAGCGACTTGATTGGAATTACCGCAAGCTCGCCACTATTCAAATTAAGGTGACGGCCATCGTACTCCAATGCATATGGATATGAAAGATTCAAGACCCTTCCAAACTCGACGCAGATCATTTTCCTGCGTTGCCCGGTGATTCTCTTGGTTTCTGCAGCGGAGAAACGAAGAACTTAGGATCGGGGTCAATAGCATGAAAGCATAAAAGACTAATTGAAAAAGCTCACGACTGTCTACCCCCCTCCCAGTTGTGTTTGGGATAACGACCCGCGAGATCTTTTTTCATCTGTGTGAATCCCCTCTCCCAAAACCCAGACAGATCACTTGTCACCTGCCACGGCCTCTGGTTAGGCGCTAAGATCTTTGCCACCAGAGGATGGCCGTTGGCTATCGTCGGGGTCTCCTTCACCCCGTATAGTCGCTGGACTTTTTCTTCAAACCACGGGTCATTGCCAGCGGCGTAAAGAACCCTCGTATTCACTCCATTTTCCAAAGTAATCTTCTCAGGCGCAAAGGAATCCATGGCCTGGCGCTGCGGGACTGATAACCAATCATGCAGGACCCGCCAGGGGTCGCGATCCTTGACCTCCTTGAAAGTCGTTGCCCCAGCGCAAATCTGCGCGATTGCCATCTCACGATCCCCAGCATCAAACCCCGGAAACTCCAATTCTGGCATAGCCTTGCTCAAAAAAGCCAATCGCGCAATCCACCGTTCAACCTTGGCATCCCACTTCTTCAACACCAAATCGCCCGCGATTACCCGACCCGCCAGAAGCTCGCCTGCGAGATTAGGATCAACTTCCCCTCCCCGCTTTTCCTCCAGAACTAAACCACGAAAGGTTCGTTGCTTTACCGCTACCACCCGGCGTGAAATTTCGTCGAAAATAACGTTCTCTGAATCATTGATTTCTCCATCCAGAATCCAATCTTTCGAAATCTCAACACATCGCGATAAGCTCACCGAGCGCTCTCGTCCTTCAACTTCGATCATGTCAGCGGCCAAAAACAAAGGAGTATTTCGCACTACCGATTTTGGATGTAACTTTCCCTTACGACCGCCCACCACATGACACACCGCGCTTCCTTGATCTCGTCTCACCGCCAAGCGATCACCAAACGCTATCAACATCGCTTTAGCACAAGCCTCGCCACGCTGACGAAAATCTGGCTCTTTAATTCGGTCGCCCCGTTTTTCAAACAAACGACAAAGCTGCTGAAAATTCTTCCAAGTTTCCCGAGCGCCTCTCGCAAGCACCCCAAGCCCGTCGCATTCACGCGGACGAAAATCTAAGTTTTCCGCCGCCATCATCGCCAACCATTCCGCTCCAAAATCATTTCCCCAACCAGGCTCTCCTTCTAAGAACTCGGTCCATCTTTGCCCGCGCCCAGTCCTCTTAAAAACCCCCTCTCCTTGTAATGCCGCCGCAACAAATAAGACCTCGCCCAGACAATCTCCGCCCTGAAGCACAAGAGCCGCTAAACGTGGATGTAGAGGCAGCGCCGCCATCTGTTTCCCCACTTCCATTAATCGCCCCCCCGAATCCAAGGCACCAAGCTCGATCAGAAGCTTTTCCGCATTAAGCCAGCGCTCGTTCTCAGGTTGATCCAACCAACGAAAACCCATGACTTCATTCACACCCAACCGCTTTAAGAAAAGGATCGCTTCAGCCAAATCCACCCTGCGAACTTCGGGTGTTTCAAATTCTTTCCGATTACGGTGATCACTCTCGCTCCACAAACGCACACAGCGACCCGGCCCAGTGCGACCCGCCCGGCCCGCCCTTTGGTCAGCCGCCGCTCTCGCGATCTTGACCACACCCAGCGAGTCGAACCCGCGCGCAACATCATAACTCGATTGACGAACCAAACCGGAATCAATCACCACCTTCACACCCTCGATTGTCACCGAAGTCTCGGCCACATTGGTCGCCAGAATAATGCGCTTCGAACCATCCATTTTCAGAGCGGACCGCTGCGCTGTCGGACTAAGAGCCGAGTAAAGCGGACAAACCTCCCACTCTCTGAGCGCCGCTACGTTTTCCAGCAGGCTCTGTGATTTCCGGATCTCATACATTCCCGGCAGGAAAACAAGAATACGATCACCCGCGATCAATTCACGCGCCTCCGCTTTCACTGCCGCTGCCACCCGATCCCAAACTTCCTCGTGCCGATTAAGCCCTCGTCGCCCGACTTGCCCTTCTCCTCGGTAGGTTATCTCAACCGGGAACATGCGCCCCCCAGCTTCCACTAATTTACAAGGTTCCAAGTAATCTTTTAAACCACCCGTTTCAAGAGTCGCAGACATCACCACCACCCGCAGATCTGGCCGAACACTTTCTTGAAGATCAAGCACACGTGCGAGCGAGAGGTCAGAAGACAATCTTCGCTCATGAAATTCATCAAAAACAACCGCTCCGACTCCTGAAAGTTCAGGATCATCCAGCAGCATTCGCTGCAAAACTCCATCGGTTACAAAGAGAATCTCGGTCTCCGGTCCCGATTGATTCTCAAAGCGAACCGCGTAGCCCACTCCTTTTCCCAGTAAAGTCCCCATTTGTTTGGCTACAAATTCTGCCAACAACCTCGCCGCCATCCGCCGAGGTTGGACTACCACAACCTGTCCCTCGCACTCGCCCCGAACCATTCCTGGGACAGTGGTGGATTTGCCTGACCCAGTTGGGGCCTTGAGTAGAAGCCGACCCTGATCAACCGCCACCGAAGCGCGAATCTCATTTTCGACTTCGTTTACCGGCAACCTCACGCACAAGAAAAACATTCGCAGCCTACATTCGCACGCCAGATTTTTTGAAATGTCTATGCAACATCCGGCGTTTCATCTCTTGCCTATCCAGCTAATCCCACATAAACTTTCCACATGAACACGATCATTGCTTTCCTCGGCCCCATTGGAGGTCCCGAGATGTTTCTTATCTTTATGGTTCTCCTCCTTCTTTTTGGAGCCAAGAAGCTTCCACAACTGGCCCGAGGAATTGGTAAGAGTGTCGGTGAATTCCGAAAGGCCCGCGAAGAGTTTGAAGATGAAATCAGAAAGGGAGGTGAAGAGCTTGATAACGAGGTCAAAAAATCGGATGACGATAAAGTCTCGAAGGCTCCTGGCGCTGAGCCAAGGACTGAATCATGAAACGACTTGATCAAATTATTTTTAAAAACGCTCCGCGAATCCTTCTCGGGGCGTTTTTTCTGTGTTGCTCCTGCGAAGAGAAAGCCACACCCGAAGAGCCTTCTGCCCAGAATCCCGGTCCAGTTGAGAATTCCACTCCTGTAAAGAAGCCGGGGAACGTAATTCAAAAAACACCCACCAAACCCGAAGAATCGACGGAAGCAGCCGCTGAACCTGGCGAAGGGATACGTTTCATGGCCTATAACATAGAAAACTATTTAACCATGACCCGTTACGTGAAAGGCGGAGGAAAGGTCAGTTCTCCAAAGGACCCCAAAGAAGTCGCAGCCCTTGTTAAAATAATTGTAGACGAAAAACCCGATATTCTCGGCATCTGTGAAATTGGAACCGAGGCTGACCTTAAAGATCTACAACAGCGGCTCAAAGCTGAAGGCCTGGACCTCCCTCATTACGTTCACACTGGGGGTATCGACTCGACACGTCGACTTGGAATCCTTTCCACCTTCGCTATCGCTGGCAACCACTCAAAGCAGGAACTGACCTATGAAATTAATGGCCACGAAAGAATGATGGGACGTGGCATTCTGGACGTTACGATTGATCTCCCTGGAGGCTCGACCCACTTCATCGGCCTTCACTTGAAATCAAAACGGGAGCTCGAGGACTTTGATCAAGCTGAGATACGCCTGAATGAAGCGCGCCTTGCTCGTGAGCATTGCGATGCAATTTTTGCTGAAGATGCGAACGCGCGAATCGTTCTCTACGGAGATATGAACGACACCCGCAAGACTCCACCTCTCGCCATGCTCATGGGGAAATACAAGAGTGATACTTATATGGGAGACGTTTTCGCAAAAGACTCGCGAGAGCACCTTTGGACCCACTTTTGGTCATACCAACAACAATACGCCCGCTTTGATTGGGTCATGATCTCGCCTTCGGTATATCCAGATGTGGATAAGGCGAACTCCTACATTGCCGATCCCGAAATCTGGAATGACGCTTCTGATCACCGTGCGGTTGTTGTCACCTTGAAAAAGTAGTTCAAGTGTCTTTCTTTCTCTTGAGACAACGGTGTGAAAAATAATGATTCTATTTACCGCCAATCCAAGCAATTGCCCCCGGAACGATTCTCCGCCAACCAAGAGCCCGCACGAGAACTGCAATCGCCTCACCTTCTGAACGACGGGACACCAAAGCAGTCTCTTCCAACATTTCGGCAACAGTTCCAGCAGCTGCTCGCTCAACCGGCAAAGTAAACCACAGAAACGCAGTCGCAAATCCGAGAGATGCGGCAACAACTCCCAGGCATAAAGTTGGAGATAACCGGCCTATCACCATCGCAAATGCCATCACAATCATAGTAAATGCCGGCATTGCCGACCCAAATTTCACGGCCCATTTTCGCCAGCTCACCACCTTTTCTTGTCGACGAGCCATAAGGACAAGACCTGCCAAAATACCTGCTTCAGCGACATCACGAGCTTTTCTAGACTCTGCAAGCGATGGCGAAACAACCAAACGAGTTGGCCCCAAGATCATAAAAAGGCGTTTTTTCACCTGAATCTCGACGTCTACGGCCCTTCCTTTTTTTAGGATTCGCTCAATCATTTCATGACCAGAGATCGACATCTCGGATCCTCCCTCTTTCCGAACTATCCTGTCGCTCAGAAATTTACGGGCAACAAATGAAATAAAAACGGGGATCAGCCCCATAAGAAGAAGAAGTTTGGCCATCTCGTGTTAGTTGATACCTTCACCTTATATTTGCGAATTTTGAATTTCATTTTTCACCTTTTCCTCCAGACTCCGCCCTCACTCCTAAAAGCACTAAGTTATGGCAGAAGATACAGAAGGACCAGAGACCGAAGTCGCGCACCCCTCATCCTCCAACCAAAACATCGTAATGGGGATCGTAATGGGCGCAGCCGTCTTACTTCTCCTCGTTTTGATAATCACCAAGAAATTTAATATTAGCGGAAATAACATGACAGATCCTGCGGTTGTCGAACTCCGCAAGGAACTAGATGCACAAAAGAAAAAAAGTGACCAGCTACGCTTCGCCGGAATCTCAGGAGACCCACAGGCTCTCGCCTTTCAGATCAAGAATGACACCGATACCCTCGCTCGCCTCGTAAACTCGAGTGCCAGTGACGCGGCAGCTCTGCGCGCAGCCCAAGCTGATGCTTCAGTTCTTGCTGCTACGAATGCCGAACTTCGTATAGAAAGGGATCAATACCGCATCAATGCGAATCGCGCAGTGGAACTTCAGAACCAACTTGAAGTAGCCCGCCAAACATCCACCGGAATGATTAGCAAAAGTGAATATGACCAACTTAGGACTAAGCTAGAGGCCACAATGGCCGAAAACAAGAATCTGCGTAATCAGATATCTGAAATGCAAAATGAAAAATAAGGAACCACGCATTCCTTTAGCAGAAAATAGCCTAAAAAGCAAAAACCGCGCGGTCGAGCCTGTCCACCCAGAAAAGGCTCACGCTAGAACCGCTCAGACAAATTTCATCTAGTCCCTTCGAGCTTCAAAATTTAAGCCTGACCAAGAGGTTTGACTCATAGAGATCATCATTTTCTGAAAAAAGCCGTCCGAGCGCAGGAGATCGCACACGGACGGCTTGGCTATTTCAAGGCGTTTACCAAACGCTATTTTTCAATAACGACGGGACCTTCCGGAATGACTGAGAGCGCTGTTCCAGTTGAACAGCAGCTGGCCAATCCGAGAACAATGAATCCCAGTGCGAGGGTAGTTATCAGTTTTTTCATAAGAGTAGTTTTCAGTCACGCGCCCGAATCATGGGAGCCTCTGCAAATGGTCGCGCTTCTTGCCGCACCCGAATTTCAGTTCCCGGCTCCTTCCCTTTTTCCGTGAAGAGGGCTAAACCAACAACCCCGACATTACGAGTCCGTCCATAACGAAGATTAGCATAAGATGAAGTCACTGATGAGAAGCGGAAAGTAACTACTTTCTCATGGCTGATTCGAAACCCTTTCACTTCAAGAATTTCACCAGCCCCAATGATATAACCACGTTTTTTTGTTGATCCAGCCTTCCCATCAATAACATCAAGACCATCGACCGTAAGAACAACTTCCAAGCGAGCGTCACTGAGATTTTTAACCCTAAGTCTATAGTCTCGCCCCTTCTTTCCGATGACAAAACGAGCCCCACGCCACCAATAATTATCCAGCATCGACCACCCGCTATATAATCCCCATTCCAGCATCCCTCCGGCCGTCTTTTGCATCCCTCCTCCGCTCGTCCGTCGATCCACCCCCATTTCACGAGCACCATCGCTATCATTATAGCGGATCAAAGAAACATATTTCGGCTTAGCCATGGCCCTCTTAAAATCTGTATAACCAATCGGTGACTCAATTTCTTTGCCCCAACCCGTAGCAATGCCAGTGCGTTCCTTATTGTCATTACTCTCCTCTGAAGAAACTCCAGTGGTGAGCGGTGAATAAGCAGTTGAAATATTGCCAGCCGCAGGAAGAGGAAGGTCAGCTCTTTGAATTTCGGTCGGAGCAGAACAACTCGAGAGAATCCCCATAAGCAATAGCGCACAGGAAATAACACGAACAGCAACTTTCAACTTCATCACGGTGCTAGAAAACCAGCAAATGATCTATTCGTCAAATCTAAATGCTGTTTTTTTAACACCTCAATCCTTTAGTAGAGATGAAGGTTACCCTCTGAACTTCGAAACAATCCAACTTTCTGGCAAACAAAGAAAAAAATCCGGCTAAACGAACAACACAAAAAGCCACCACGCCCTCGCAATTTTAAAGATGTGATCCCTCAACGAGATTTTTGGCTTCTCTGGGCTCACCGAAGCAGGTTCCAAGCACAAACCAGTGCTTTCACTCCTGCCATTTCAATGGATGGATCACAGCCTACTCCCCAGAGAATCGTGCCATCATCCTTACGCAATTGCACATACGCTGCGGCATCGGAGCTTGAGCCTCCTCTTACCGCATGAGAGCGGTAATCTGTCAGCGTAAAATCTTTGAGGCCAGTTTCTTCAAGACCTTGCACAAAAGCATTAATAGGACCGTTACCGATTCCCTCGACGATTTTACTTTCTCCATCAATTTCAATAACCGCCTTACAAGCTAATTCACCACGTTCAGCGCTATGATAATCCAATTCATAGTTCTTCAGTATTAAATGGGAATTTACATTAACAAATTCACTAAAAAAGACACTCCCCACCTCTTTGGCGGAGAGCTCCTCACCTCTCTGATCAGCAAGATCATAAATCCGCTTACCGACCTGAGGGTGCATCGTCTTTGGAAGATCATAACCATGCTCCTGATCAAGAATATAGGCCACTCCACCTTTTCCAGACTGAGAATTAATTCGCACGATCGCCTCGTAACTCCTTCCGATGTCATGCGGATCGATCGTCAAATAAGGGACACCCCATTTTTCGTCTCCATCCTTCGCGCGGCGATCTAAGCCCTTTTTAATGGCATCCTGATGACTACCTGAAAATGCGGTGAAAACCAATTCCCCTGCATAAGGCTGCCGGTCAGGAACAATCATTCGGGTGGTCCGCTCGTAGACTTCGCGGAGGCTTGAAAGGTTTGAAAAATCTAAACCGGTTTCGATTCCATGGCTATTCATATTCAACGCCACGATAACAATATCTAGATTCCCAGTTCTCTCACCATTTCCAAAAAGTGTCCCCTCTACTCGATCTGCTCCGGCCATCAGGGCAAGCTCGGTCGAAGCCACTCCTGTGCCTCTATCATTATGGGTATGGAGAGAAATAATCACCGCTTCACGTTTTGAAACATTGCGGCACATCCACTCAATCTGATCAGCGTGGACATTCGGAGTTGCCCACTCAACCGTCGCCGGAAGATTCAAGATGATTTTCCGCTCAACCGTTGGCTGCCAGACATCGATCACTGCTTCACAGCACTCAAGGGCAAAATCGAGTTCGGTGTCAGAAAAGCTTTCTGGAGAATATTGCAGAACAATCTCCGTATTAGGAATGGTCGGCACAAGTTCTTTAACCACTTCAGCTCCAGTAACGGCGATCGCTTTGATATCTTCTTGTGAAGCATCACCAAAAGTCACACGACGCTGGAGAGTGCTCGTAGAATTGTAAATGTGCACAATAACACGACGAGCTCCCTTGATCGCCTCGAAAGTTCGCTCGATTAAGTGTCGCCGAGTTTGCACTAAAACCTGCACCGTCACATCCTTTGGAATACGATTTTCTTCAATTAATCGGCGCATAAAGGAAAACTCAGTATCGCTTGCTGACGGGAATCCGATCTCGATTTCCTTGAACCCCACCTTCACGAGGAGATCAAACATCTCTAGCTTCTCCTCCACACTCATAGGAATCGGAAGAGCCTGATTCCCGTCGCGCAAGTCGACGGAACACCAGGTTGGTGCCTCGGTGATGACGCGATCGGGCCAGGTCCGGTCGGCAAGAGCCACTACCGGGAACGGGCGATATTTGCTAATAGATTCGGATTTCATTTTCTCGTTGTTCGATCAACAAGGAAACGCACGAGCTCAGCTAAAAGGAATATGTCTGCCCTTGGAAAAGTCCATTCAATTAAGGAATGATGGGAAATGGCCCAAAGAAAAACAGCGACTTTAGACTCGATTTAGAGTCCAAGTCGCAATCCTAGAAGAAGAGCCGGGGTGAGCTTCACGTCTCTAGAAAAACTTAGCAAACCGGGTTTGTCACCACTAAAAGTCCACTCTAAAGGGCTTTATTACTCCTAGATCTTAAATTGATCATCGAATTTCGACAGCCCGGTCCCCCACTCTTAATCATCATTTTAGTATCATCGATGCTGAAGCTCAGCTCATGCATCTCGGCTTTTCCAAAGCCCTCCTTTAAAGTTCAACACAAAACCACTTTTAGAAACTCAAAAACATCTCTTTAATATACAAAATTCTTCCCATTCCCTCCCCCCGCTTCCATCTTCGCCACACATGGCAATAACCAGACAACTTCACTCCGTCATCGACGCCTTTGGTAAGCAAGGCTGGCATTGCGAGCAGATTGAAAACCGCGAGGTCGTCACATCAGCATTTGAGGCCCACCACACTCACATTCATCTCCACGCCCAGGCCTTCCCAAACCTGAATTCCCTCGCCGTTGTTGCCGAATCTCCCATGACATTCGATGAGGAGCGGATGCCACTAGCACTAGAGCTTATCATGCGGGCGAATAAGCAATTGACTCTTGGCAACTTCGAATACGATTTCGATCGGAACCTTGTCGTCTTTCGCATCACCAATCTTTTTGACAAAGAAGTCTACGATGCTGATATCATCTCATCCATGGTTCATTGCACGATCGCTGAACTTGACCGCATTATTCCGCTCGTAGGAGTCATAAACCGAACCTCCAATGACCTCCTCGACGATCTTTCCATTCCACTTCTTCTCGAGCGGGAAGACCTTTTACCTCCTGTTCCAGAAGGGGTCGAAGGAGAGGAGGAGGAACTTTAGCCGCCCTTTTCCCCCACAACTTGGAACAGAAAAAGCCGCGAGTCAGTAAATTCATTAAGCCCGTGGCTTGACGGAACCCATTTCAAGTCCTAAGTCCAAGGCCAAGGATCAAAGGATCCAACCCACTACCATGTCTGTCTTGATTGGAAAAAAAGCCCCGACCTTCACCGCGAAAGCCGTGCAAGGTGATAACATCATCGACTCCTTCTCTCTGGATCAATATCTAGGTGAAAAATATGTCGTCTTATTCTTCTACCCAAAGGATTTCACTTTTGTCTGCCCTACCGAGCTCCACCGCTTTCAGGAAGAACTCGCTGAGTTTGAGGCCCGTAACGTTGCCGTTGTCGGCTGCTCAACTGATTCCGAATTCTCCCACTGGGCTTGGCTCAATACTCCGAAAAATAAGGGTGGTATTCAGGGAGTCACCTACCCCCTTGTTGCTGATATTAACAAGTCGATATCCGAAGCTTACGATGTCCTTGCAGGTGAGGAAATGATCGATGAAGAAGGTAATATTTCCGTCGAAGGTGAACTCGTAGCCTACCGCGGACTCTTTCTCATAGATCTAGACGGGAAAGTTCGCCACCAAGTTGTCAACGATATGCCTCTTGGACGCTCCATCGCGGAATGCCTTCGAACCATCGATGCTTTACAGCACTTTGAAGAACACGGCGAGGTTTGCCCCATGGATTGGCAAAAAGGTGAGGAAGCGATGACCGCAGACCATCAGGGGGTTTCCGACTACCTTGGAAGCAAGTAATCTTAATCTCACCCAAGATCCGGCCCATCCCAATGGATGCGGCCGGATTTTTTTGATATCAAAGGTTGGGAAATGGATTTAGCTCATGGGTGATTAACCATTGGGCTCTAGAAAAACTTGATCTCCAGCGAA
>MDTB01216169.1_pt1 | contig 11855 bp, 8 predicted proteins | sample 811161 | NCBI WGS metagenome assembly MDTB01 (sample SAMN05326650, study PRJNA326480) | marine metagenome | isolation source: seawater | place: Mediterranean Sea | collected 2009
ATCTTCATTAGAAGTAACAAATCATTTTATTAAAAATATTGAAAAAGGAAAAAAATTAAATAGTTTTATAACAACTTGTGTTGATGAAAGTATAAAGAAAGCAAAAAACTTTGACCAACAAGGAAATGCTGATGGTCTTCTTCCAGGAGTTCCACTGGCTGTTAAAGATTTATTTTGTACAAAAGATATTAAAACTACAGCAGGAAGTAAAATATTACAAAATTTTGTTCCTACTTACGAATCTACCGTTACTAATAATTTATGGAAAGAGGGGGGCATTTTACTTGGTAAGTTAAACTGTGATGAGTTTGCAATGGGATCTTCAAATGAAACAAGTTACTTTGGTAAAACTATTAATCCTATTGGAAAAGATTTGGTTCCAGGCGGATCCTCTGGAGGCTCTGCATGCGCTTTAGCAGCAAACTTTACCCCAGCCACAATAGGTACTGATACCGGCGGATCAATTAGACAGCCCGCCTCTTTTACAGGAACCGTAGGATTAAAACCAACTTATGGATTATGTTCTAGATGGGGAATTGTTGCATTTGCTTCATCATTAGACCAAGCTGGTCCAATGACTAAGAACGTTGAAGATTGTGCTTTGTTACTAGAGGCAATATCTGGATATGACCAAAAAGATTCAACTTCTATAAATAAAAAAAAAGAAACCTATTCAAGAAATTTAAACGCAAACATTAAGGGACTAAAAATTGGAATACCAAAAGAATATAGAGTAGAAAATATGCCAACAGAAATAGATAAACTTTGGAAAAAGGGGATAGATATTTTAAAAAAATCTGGTGCAAAGATTATTGATATTTCTCTGCCACATACAAAGTACGCACTCCCCACGTATTATATTGTCGCTCCGGCTGAAGCTTCTTCTAATCTAGCTCGTTATGACGGTGTGAAGTATGGATATAGATCTACGAAAGGTAAAAATCTTATTGAAATGTATGAGAATACACGAGGAGAAGGATTTGGTGACGAAGTGAAAAGAAGAATTCTTATTGGAACTTATGTTCTGTCTTCAGGTTATTATGACGCTTACTATCTTAAAGCACAAAAGGTCAGAAAATTGATCAAAAATGATTTTGACAAATGTTTTAAAAATATAGATGCAATTTTAACGCCATCTACCCCAAGTTCAGCTTTTAAAGTTGGGGAAAAGACTAATGATCCAATATCTATGTACTTAAACGACATATTTACAGTTCCAGCTAATTTGGCAGGTATTCCTGCGATATCAATACCTGCTGGACAAGATAATCACGGACGTCCTTTAGGTCTTCAACTCATATCTAAAGCTTTAGAAGAACAAAAGATTCTAAATATAGCCTTTGCTATGGAAAAAAATATTTCATACAAGCAATCTCTAAATAGATGGTGGGAATAATTTATGGAAAAAGAGAAATTTGATTATTATATAAATACTGAAAATAATAGCTGGGAGGTAGTAATCGGTCTTGAAGTTCATGCACAGGTTATTTCAAAGTCAAAACTATTTTCTGGATCACCTACAAAATTTGGAGCAAAGCCAAATACCCAAGTTAGTTTGGTTGATTCTGCATTTCCAGGAATGCTTCCAGTCATAAATCAATACTGCATTGAACAGGCAGTTAAAACAGGCTTAGGCTTGAATGCTAAAATTAATCTATATTCTATATTCGATAGAAAAAATTATTTTTATGCTGACTTGCCAGCTGGATATCAAATCTCTCAGTATAAAAACCCAGTTGTTGGTGAAGGCGAAGTTACTCTTGATATGCCTTATGGAAGTAAAAAAATTGGTATTGAGAGATTACACTTAGAGCAAGATGCTGGAAAAAGTATACATGACCTAAGCCCAGACAATACTTTTGTTGACCTTAACAGGTCGGGTATTGCTTTAATGGAAATTGTCAGCAAACCAGATTTGAGATCTCCGAACGAGGTAAATTCATACGTAAAAAAACTCAGAACAATAATGAGATATCTTGGTACATGTGATGGAAATATGCAAGAAGGGTCTTTAAGAGCTGATGTAAATGTTTCTGTAAGAAAAAAAGGTGAAAAAAAATTTGGGACTAGATGTGAAATTAAAAATGTAAATTCAATAAAATTTATGGAAATGGCTATTGATATTGAAGCAAAAAGACAAATCGCATTACTTGAATCAGGCAAAAATATAGATCAAGAAACAAGACTATTTGATACCAAAAAGAACGAAACTAGATCTATGAGATCAAAAGAGGAAGCCCATGATTACAGATATTTTCCAGATCCAGATTTACTTCCATTAAAAATTGATCAAAAATTTGTCGACAACTTAAAAAAAAATTTACCTGAACTGCCCGATCAGAAGAAAGAAAGATTTATTAAAAAATTTAAATTAACATCTTATGAAGCAAATGTTTTAGTATCCGAAGTTGATATTTCAAAATATTTTGAAGAAGTAATTAAAAATGCTGATATAAAAATTGCCAAAAACTGGATAATAGTAGAGCTATTTGCTGTCTTAAATAAAAAAGGGTTAGATATAAAAGATTCACCTGTTTCACCGAAAAATCTAGCATCATTAATAAACGCTATTAGTTCTGGAGAAATTTCTGGAAAGATAGCAAAAAAGGTATTTGAAATAATGGTAGAAACTGGAGATGAACCTTCCAAAATCATTGAAGAAAAAGGATTAAAACAACAAAGCGACCCTAAAGAATTAGAAAAAATTGTTATCAATGTATTAAAAAATAACTCTGAAAAAGTTTCAGAATATAAATCTGGAAAAGAAAAGCTTTTTGGTTTTTTTGTTGGTGAAATAATGAAAGTTTCATCTGGGAAGGCTAATCCAAAATTAGTAAATGATATTTTAAAAGAAAAATTAAAAAAATGATCAAAAATCTTGAGATTAATGAGAGATTAGAAAAATATATTTCCGATCATAGTTACGATCTCCACCCTGTGCAAAAGGAAATTATTAAACATAATGATGCTTTAGGTCACAGTAAAACAATGCAAATTTCAATATCACAAGCATACTTTTTTCAATTTTTAATTAAAATAAATAATATTAAAAATATTTTAGAAATCGGTACTTTTACGGGTTATAGCGCTTTGTCCATGGGCCTTGTTTTACCAAAAGATGGAAAAATTACCTGTTTGGATATTAATGATGAAACTACTGAGGCAGCGAATAATTTTTTCAAAAAGGCTAACTTAGATAAAAAAATAAAAATTATTTTAGCTCCAGCCATCGAAAGTCTTAACAAACTTAAAAATGATAAGAAAAAATTTGATATGATTTTTATTGATGCTGACAAAGAAAATTATAAAAATTATTATAATCTATCTTTAGATCTAGTTAAAAATGATAGCTATATACTTGTTGATAACGTTTTGTGGAAAGGAGATGTTGCTGACCCAAGTAAAAACGATCAATTAACCAACGTTATAAGAGAATTTAATTCTTTTATTAAAAAAGATGATAGGGTAGAAAAAACCATTTTACCAATAGGTGATGGTGTAACAATTTGTAGGAAAATTTAAATGTTTCATATTTTTGGCTTTTATAAATTTAAAAAGTTTTCTGGTCTTGATAAAATCAAAAAATCTTTTCTAAAAGAATTTAAAAATAAAGATATCAAAGGTACAATAATTATTTCAAAAGAAGGAATAAATGGGACTATTTCTGGAAAAAATAAAGATATCCAAAAACTTAAGAAAAATTTAAAAGCAATTTGTAAAATTAAAGAATATGACTCTGAAAATAATTCAAAAAGTAATTTTCAACCTTTTCATAAAGGTAAAATAAAAATCAAAAAAGAAGTTGTTCCAATGGGATTGAATGTATTGGAATCACAAAAAAATAATAATTCAATTGAACCAAAAAAATGGAATTCATTATTAAGGGAAAAAAATGTTAAAATTATAGATGTAAGAAAACCATTTGAATACAAGGTTGGAACTTTCAAAGGAGCAGCAAACCCTAATATCAATAATTTTAGAGATTTTCCAAAATATTTAAAAAAATTTAATAAACAAAATAAAATTGCTATGTTTTGTACTGGTGGAATAAGATGTGAAAAAGCGTCATTTTACTTAAAAAAAAAGGGTTTTAAAAAAGTTTATCAATTAAAAGGCGGAATATTAAATTATTTAAAAAAAATTAATAAATATGAAAGTTTATGGAAAGGTGAGTGCTACGTTTTTGATAATAGAGTTTCGTTAAAACATAAATTAAAGATAGGTACTCACATAATTTGTAGCGGATGTCGTAAACCAGTGTCAATTGCAGATAAAAAATCTTATAAATATATTGAGGGTATTTCATGCCCTGGTTGTCATGACTATTTAACCGACTCGCAGAAATCAAGATTTGCTATGAGACAAAAACAAATTTTATTAGCAAAAAAACAAGGAAAAAAATATATTTTTCAAAAGGAATTTTTTTGAGGTAAAGTTTGAAAAAAAAATTTAATTTAACTTACACTCCAATCGGACAATTATTAAAGCAAATTGCAATACCTTCAATGACTGGCAGTTTGTTTCAAACGTTGTTTAACATAACAGATACTTTTTTTGCGGGCAAAATTTCCCCCGAAGCTTTAGCAGCATTAGCAAAAGCATTTCCATTATATTTTATTATAATATCTGCAGGTATAGGTATAGTAGCCGGTTGTAATTCCTTGATTTCAAATTCGTATGGAGCAAGAAATAAAGTTGTTGCTTTAATATATTCTCACAACGCTTTGACTTATGCTTTTTTATTGTCAATTATTATTACTATTTTTGGAAAATATTTTTCTTTTGACATACTAAGACTTATGGGAAGCTCTTATGAAAACACTATTTTAGCAAAAGAATATATTGATATAATTTTTCTTGGCACAATTATTTTTTTAATTCTTACTTCTTTTAATTCTATTCTTTATGCACAAGGTGACACAAAAACTTACAGAAATGTTTTAATTGTTGGATTAATCTTTAATATTATACTTAATCCTATATTTATTTTTGGATTATTTTTTATTCCCGCGTTTGGTATTGCCGGACTCGCTATTTCAACTCTATTAATACAATTTGTAGCTTGTTTATATTTATATTTAAAAGTTAATAAATCAGATTTAAAAATAACTTTAAAATTATCAAATTTTTTTATAAGAAAAAATTTTTTTATAAACATTATAAATCAGTGTATGCCAATAACATTTGCTTTATTCTTAGTTTCGGGGGGCAGTTATATTCTTTTGTCATTTCTAGGCAGTTTTGGCGATAATGCTATTGCCGGTTATGGGGCGGCAATTCGATTCGAGCATTTGTTTTCTTTACCAGTTATAGGCTTAAATACCGCTGTAATTACTATAGCGGGTTATAATTTTGGTGCCCGAAGATATAAAAGAGTTAAAGAGGTTTACTTTAAATCTATTTTTATTGGATTTGTGATTATGTGTATTTCAGGAGTCATTATGTTTATTTTTTCGGATAATATTATTAGAATTTTTTCTCAGGATTTAGATGTAATTGAATTTGGTTCAAATTATTTAAAAATCGCAGCATTTATTGGACCTATTTATCCTGTTTTTTTTATTTCACACGCATTATTTACTGCTCTTAAAAAAACTTTTTTAATTTTTTATTCAAATCTTTTCAGGATGATTATTTTACCTTTTATAATTGTATGGGTGGTTTTAAATATTTTTGATGGTTATTTTACTGATATATTTTATAGTCTAATGGTAATGAATTGGTTTTTTGGATTAATAATGCTTATTGTAGCTAGATTAATAATGATAAAATCTTTTAATGAACAGAAAAAAGTTTTCTTTATATTTTGAAAATGCTATAAATCGAATTTTGGTGAGGTGGGTGAGCGGTTTAAACCAGAAGTTTGCTAAATTTCCGTAGGTGTAACAATCTACCGTGGGTTCGAATCCCACCCTCACCGCCATTTATTCTTGAAAATATTTTTCTAATTTAATAGGTTTTCCATTGAGCATGTATCTGTATACATTTGCATTTTCAATAACTCTTTGTACGTAATTTCTTGTTTCTTTAAATTTAATTAATTCAATCCAATTAACATAGTCAATTTTATTTTTACTTGGGTCACCATTAATTTTTCTCCAATATTTAACTCGCTTCGGGCCCGCATTGTAAGCAGCAATTGCAAAAGGGTATATCTCACCATAATTATTTAGAAGAGAATTAAAGTAATAAGTTCCCAGTCTAATATTATACTCGGGATCTGAGGTTAATCTACTTTTGCTATAAGGAACCTTCATTTGTTTAGATACAAGTTTTGCCGTATATGTCATAAGTTGCATCATACCCTTTGCGCCCGCATAACTATTTGCTTTTGGGTCAAACTCACTTTCTTGTCTTGTAATAGCTAATATTATCTCTTGTGAAGGCATTCCCTTTCCATTTATTACCGTAGGAGTGTTAATAATTGGATAATTAAACTTGTTATAAAATCTTTTTTCATATGAAGCTTTTTTTGATATTTGAATAGCATAATCATATCTACCAATATCAGTTGCAAGCTTAGCAGCAAGAACCTCGCTACCTTTTTCAATATTTAAATCCGCTAAATGTTTAATTATATCTTTGCTTAAACTGGTTTTATTTAATTCTTTTAAAAGAATAACATGTTTGACTAAAGGATTATTATTAAATTCATTTTCGTATTTTTCAGAAAATTTTGTATCATCTTTTAATTCAAACTCTTTAAAAGGATTAATTTTTTTATATGATAGCTGTCCATAAAACGTTGTTAAGAACTTCGAACCTTGTTCAAAATATTTTTTTGAAGCTTTATCGTCACCTAATTTCTCATAAGAAATACCTAACCAGTAAGCGCCTCGAGCTAAACTAATTGGGTAACCCACATTATTATAAAAATTATTAAAATGTTTTACTGCTAAGCTAGGATTGTTTAAAAAAGTAACTGCTATCCATCCTGACATCCATTCAGCCTCAGCATAAGCTGGTGCCTGTATCTCATCCTCAGGTATTAAAGAATGATTTTTGACAACTTCGTAAGCAAGACTATATTTTTTTTTATATATTAAAGATCTTGATATAATTTGTCTTTCTTTCCACCATAGATCAGCCCTAACTAATTCATCATTGTTATTTGGGGCTTTATTTATTATCTCTAAGGATGAATCTACTCTTCCCCTTCTTCTCCTCCACTTTAATCTATCGTATCTTAATCCGATGTCATTCTTAAATATTTCAGGAACATCACTTATTGCTTTGTCAACACCGTATGAACTGCTCATCAAAATTTGTCTCGCATTGTAGAGCGCTCTATGATCCTTAGGAAGATATCTGAGAATTCTTTTTAAATCCCAATATTTATATTCCCAAGCTAGAAAATTAGCCCTCTTAATGTGATCGGATGAATTAATTATTTTTTTATATTTTTTATTCAAGTATCTAATATCTTTAGAAGAAAGCGAAGCTGTTATCCATCCATCTTTAATCAAATTTGATCCTTTTGATATTTCACCCTTTTTTAAATAAGCCTCACCAAGTTTTATTTTTCCGAAACCACTTAATGGCTCTTCGTTATTAAACCATCCAATAACTGAACTAGCCGAATTATTCGACAGACTAATTTTATGTTCGGCTAGATATTTTAATCTATTGACTCTTGGGTAATTTTTATTGTTTTCAATGAAATTAACATACTCTGAAAAAGAGGCCTGATTTCTTTTTTCTTTTAAATACATCCAATCAATTAAATTTTTAAAATCTTTATTTTTAACCCTTTCTTTTACCTTAAGTGCCGCTTTCCATTTTTTCTGTTTAATAAGGCTAAAAACTTCTTTAGCAATGGCATAATCTCTTTTTGACAATACTTCAGACTTATTAGCTTTTTTTGTAAGTATCGTTTTATAAGTTAGCGGTTTTTTTTCTGGTAGTAAAAATGATGATTTATTAACTGATGTAGTTTTTAAATTAATTTTCTCAGTAATTTGTTTTTCTGTCTTATTTGATAATATCTTCTCTTTTTCTAAAGTTGGGTTTTTTTTAATTTTTTGATTTAAAGGTTTGATTTTAGGTAGTAATACTGAATTTTCTTTCTTAACTTTTTTACTTATAAAAAAAGGTTTTTTTTTAGGTATAATATTATATTTTTTTTCCTTAGTAATATTTAATAATATTTTTGGTTTAGGCTCAGGTAATATTATGATATTTGTATCAGAATAAGAGGCCTTATAACTAACAAGCGTAAATAATAAAACTAGACTAATTAAATGTTTAAGCATAAATTCAGTGAATAGAATAATTAATATTTTTAACTTTATAAATAATTATGTTCAAAGGTTCAATCGTTGCATTAATTACCCCTTTTAAAAACAATATTTTGGATGAGGATAAGTATATTGCATTAATACATCACCAAATTACTAATGGAACAAAAGGGGTTGTTCCCGCAGGGACAACTGGTGAGTCACCAACCTTGAGTCATGATGAACATAAAAAAGTAATAGAATTAGCAGTAAAAGAATGCAAGGGGAAAATCCCTGTAATAGCTGGAACCGGTTCCAACTCAACAGAAGAAGCTATCGAACTTTCTAAGCATGCAGAAAAAAGCGGAGCTGATGCATTACTGATTGTTACTCCCTATTATAACAAACCAACTCAGGAAGGACTTTATCAACATTATAAATTAATAAATAATAATGTTGGTATACCAATTATAATTTATAATATCCCTCCACGATCAGTTGTAGACATGTCCGTTGATACTATGGCTAGACTTTTTGAATTAAAAAATATTTCCGGAGTAAAAGATGCAACAGCGGACCTTGATAGAGTTGATCTACAACTAAAAAAATTAGGAAAAAATTTCATTCAGCTTTCAGGTGAAGACGGAACAGCTTTAGAATTCAATTTACGTGGCGGCACTGGCTGTATTAGTGTTACAGCAAATGTAGCGCCAAAACTTTGTTCAGAATTTCAAGATGCTTCGTTAAATAAAAATAATAGTAACTTACTTTCAAAGGCAAAAGAAATTAATGATAAATTAATGCCATTGCACAAATCATTATTCATTGAAAGTAATCCTAGCCCAGTTAAATATGCTGGAAGTTTACTAAATCTGTGCTCTGAGGAAGTAAGATTACCACTTGTAAAAATTACTGAAGAAACAAAAGAAGAAGTAAAAAAGGCCTTAAAGTTTGCAAACTTGCTTTAATGAAAGCACCTAAGAACACCGGTATTAAAATCGTCTGTAACAATCGAAAAGCTAAATTTAATTATTTTTTTCAAGAAATAATTGAAGCAGGGATTGTTTTAAAGGGGTCTGAAGTTAAATCATTAAGAGATGGTAAAGGAAATATAACAGACTCCTATGCCGCTGATAACAAAGGTGAAATTTATTTATTTAACTCTTATATTCCATCGTATAAAGAATCTAGTTATAATAATCATAATCCAAGAGATACAAGAAAACTTCTTCTCAACAAAAAAGAAATCAACAAAGTTATTGGAAAAATTAACCAAGAAGGTTTGACTGTTGTACCTACAAAAATATATTTTAAAAAAGGTAAAGCTAAGGTAGAAATAGCAATTTCCAAAGGAAAAAAACTATACGACAAACGAAGAGTTAAGAAAAAAAGGGATTGGGAAAGAGAAAAAGCAAGAGTTTTAAGCAAAAATAAATAATATGATTTTTATAGGAGTAGGTTCAAATTTGAAATCTAAATTTGGAGATAGACAAGAAAATATTAATTTAGCTATTTCCTTATTAGAAAAAAATCAAATTAAATTATTAAAGAAATCAAGTTTTTACGAAACTTTTTCTCAACCAAACAAAAAAGACCCTAAATTTCTTAATGTAATTATTTCAGTTAAAACATCTCTAAGTCCAGTTGATTTAATGTTAACCTTGTTATCAGTTGAGAAACAAATTGGAAGAGAAAGAAAGATTAAAAATGAACCAAGAATATGTGATTTGGATATTATTGACTATAATGGATTAGTAGGTGAATACAAAATTTATGATAACAATCTAACTTTGCCTCACAAAAGTTTAATATATAGAAACTTTGTGCTGTATCCTTTAAAGGAAATTTCATTTAACTGGATTCATCCAAAATCAAAAAAAAGTATTGATGATTTAATTAAAACTATTGAATCAACCAATAATGAGATTACAAAATTCACTGAAAATGATATAAATACACATGTTAAATAATGAAGAGTTAATAAAAAAAGTTAAATCATATAATAGATTTTTTGACCCAGTCTCTTTAACCAAAGCTTACAATTTTGCATTGAATGCCCATAAAAATCAAAGAAGAGATGCCGGGGAACCCTATATAATCCATCCTGTTGCAGTGGCCGACATACTTACTGAACTTAAACTAGATAGCGCTACTATTACAACGGGTCTATTACACGACACTATTGAAGATACAAAGGCCACATATGATACTGTGAAAAAAGAATTTGGAAAAGAAGTGGCTGATTTGGTAGATGGTGTTACAAAAATATCAGCACTTGAAGAACAGGCTATTGAAAACTCTAAGGCCGAAAATTTAAGAAAATTAATTTTGGCCACATCAAAAGATATAAGAGTTCTTTTGGTTAAATTAGCAGACCGATTACATAATATGAGAACAATTAATTCTGCAAAAAATGAAAATAAAAGAATAAGAAAAGCTAAAGAGACTATGGAAATTTATGCGCCTTTAGCAGACAGAATGGGAATGAATAGAATAAGGGATGAACTTGAGGATTTATCATTCTCAGTTTTAAATCGAGATGCTAGAAAATTAATATTAAACAGACTGTCTTTGATCAAAAGCAAAAAAGAGAATACATATAAACAAATTTCCGATGAACTTTATGATTTGCTTAAAACAAATAAAATTCAAGCCGAAATTACTGGAAGAGAAAAAACGCCTTTCTCAATTTGGAGAAAAATGCAATCTAAACGAATTTCATTAGAACAATTAACAGATATAACAGGATTTAGAGTTATAGTTAAAAATATAGACGATTGTTATAAAGCACTAGGATTATTTCACAACAAATACTCTGCAATACCTGGAAAATTTAAAGATTACATTTCAACGCCTAAAATTAATCAATATAAATCAATTCACACTTCATTAATTGGGCCAATGAAAAAAAGAATTGAAATTCAAATACGCACATATCCAATGCACGAATTTGCCGAAAGAGGTATAGCTTCCCACTGGAAGTACAAATCTAATGAAAAATTTTCAGAATTATCATGGAAAGAATATGATTGGTTAAGAGATTTAGTAGAAATTATGGAACAGGGCGGGAGTCCAGAACATTATTTTGAATTTACTAAACTTCAAATGTTTCAAGACAATGTTTTTTGTTTTACACCAAAAGGAGCGGTAATAAAATTGCCAAAAGATGCAACGCCTATTGATTTTGCTTACGCCGTTCATACTAAAATTGGTGATACCGCCACAGGTTGTGAAATAAATGGAAAAACATCAGCATTACAATCGAAATTAAATAATGGAGATATGATAAAAATCACTACATCTAAAAAAATTTCTCCATCCTTACACTGGTTAACATCAAGCAAAACTGGTAAAGCAAGGGCCTCAATTAGAAAACATTGGCAAGGTAAGCTGTCTAAAAAAGATACAGATATTAAAGAATACACGTCAACATTGTCTATAGATTTACCTCATAAACCAGGGATTTTGGGAAAAGTAAGCACATTAATTGGCGTTAACGAAGCCAATATAGTTAATGTTGAACTTAAAAAGAGGGGCAAAGAATATTTAAAATTTTTATTTGATATACAAATTAAGGATTTAAAAAACTTTACAAACTTGATAAGTCAACTTAAACAAGAAGATTTAAAATTTGAGGTA
>MDTB01088659.1_pt1 | contig 11854 bp, 4 predicted proteins | sample 811161 | NCBI WGS metagenome assembly MDTB01 (sample SAMN05326650, study PRJNA326480) | marine metagenome | isolation source: seawater | place: Mediterranean Sea | collected 2009
CATTAACGAATTAGTACATAGACACCTGCCACGACGCGTCATTGATCTGACACAACCTGCGGGGGATCGCATTCGTCTATTACTAGCGATGAAGCGATCAGTATACAAGCCTGACCTGCTGGATATTCCAGAGCTGGACAACGATCTTGAGCTGGATCTTTACCGCTACTGTCAGAAGGCCTACATGCGCTGGTACGACTGGAAAGAAGTATTCTACAGCCTTTACTACATTGCTCCGACATCAGATTCGAAGTACGACAACAAACTGACCGCCGAAGATGTCAATAGTCTTAATCTTCCTGAGCCGGCGAAATCACCTCTGCTCCCTGATGCATTGTTCAATCGCGTGATCGTCGCAGCTATGAAGCGCTTTGCGCTGGAAGATTCAGAAAATGCTCCTTATCCCTACGACAGAACCGAGTTCGAAATACCCAAATTTTTTGAAAACTGGGCGCCTGAAATTGATGAAGAACGTATGCCGCCGATACCTGACCGCCCGGAGAAGCACGGTCTTATTGGCCAGTACGCCATCACTGAAAAAGATCTCGATACCACCGAAGAGAAAATCCGTGATGAACGTAAAAAGCTTGAGGCAACACGAGATATTCTTCTGTTAAAACGTCAGCAACTGGATTCTCAAACCGTCGCGCTGGCGGCGCTGGCCGGCGGCGTAGCAGGCGATGGTAAAGGTATGCAGGTGGCTCGCTGGCTGCCTTACGCAAGCCTGAATACGGATAACCTGCCAACCGAAAAAAGTAGCATTGCGACGTCAGTGGCTACCAGTTCGACGTCATCTGTTAAGGTAGCGACTGACTCGAAGACGACAGCGGATACTCAATACCGGATTGCTGAAAGAGAGATGTTATCACTCGAAGAGCAGAAGAAACGTGAGCTGCTCGGTACCCGCGACTATCAATATACAGAAGCTATTAAAGGGACTATTTATACAAAAATAGAGCCCGATAAATACTCTGCGTTCGAACTTACGCTGAATAAAGACCGGATAGACCGGCTGCAGATTCCCACCGCATCCGTGAGTAAGCCCGCGTTTAATGCCAAAGAATTCAGCTTTGGCGTCATGGATCACATCAGCCCGGACATTAACGAATACAAAAAAATCTACTCAGGAATGCATGACATTCTGACGACCGTTCTGGATATTTTCGAAGAACCTGATGCAACCGATCTTCATACCAAGCTAACTGGCCTGAGCACCGAACTGAAATCACCGTCAAATCTTGAGACAGACATTATCAATGAAACCAATAATAAATATACGGGCCTGCCTGCCGAGGGTAAGCCCACAAAAGCGCATTTCGGTAATCTGATCGCCAACCAACGAAGATACGAAGCAATCTTTACCGCGGGCAAGATTCTTACTCGCTGGATCAGCGTGGTCGAAAATCGATATAACGAAAGCGAACAGACACTTCAGACCCTGTTAAGAACTCAAAAAGAACTGATTGCGACGCAAGAAAAACGTAAGGCTGAAATTGTACGTACCCGCCAGACTCTTCGCCACCTCGACAGTATTGCCGATGAGGCACTCGGTGATTACACCGTTGCTCAGCAGCTGATTAATGAAGATTGGCAACGCGTATACGAAGAATATAGAGAGCGCGCGCACATCCTCACCACTCAGGTCGAAGGGCTTTACTACGTCCGTGTACGGCAGGCAGAGATAAGCAGACCATTAGCAGACCCATTACCATTACGCCGTGATAACCCAGGCGACCTGGTTCCTGGCTGCTCTTTAGATGATGATGCTGATCTTCCAGAGGCGCTTCTGCCTTTCTGGCAGGCAACACTGGAAATTCCAGCCGGACACTGGCGTGCAATATCGCCTTTCGCCGCACGTCTTAATACCCAACCGAATATCGACTATCTCGCACAGCTCAGACAAGTACGGATGACTAAGGCGTATCCTGAGTTGCCGGTTCTGAAAGCAAAAGTTGCAACCTCTTATGCCAATGCCGCCATGCGATCTATTGAAGACAGCCCCGCTTTCGTAGAGCTGGCAGCGAATAGCAAGAAAAGAATTCAACGTTGGGCGTCACTTCCACTTCCAATGACTGATTTTGTTCCAGCCCATAAAGTAGCTGAAGTACTTTCGCTGGAAGATCTCAACAACCACAGCCACCGGATTCTCAGAAGAGCAAGCCGCACACTCCAGGAAAAGCTGGAACAGTGCCAGCTTTGCCTTCAGAACGTCCTTGGATCGTTGCCGGGGTCAATCCGGCTGCGCTGGGGACAACTCGCAGAGGACAACCGCTTACCCGTTGAAGCGATCAGTCGCTGGCCGGGGCTTAAGAAAGCCGAAGAACTTGACTTCAACACTACTCGCACATTAGCAGAACTGATTGAGTGGTGGTTTAAGCAACTTGGCGAAAATGCAGACAGTGACAGCCGACAGGCCATGCGGGATATGGTTCGTGCAGCAGTTATCTATGCTTCGCTGGGTAATCCACAGGAAATAGTAAAAGGCAGTATCTTCAGCCCACCACGCCGCATGGCTTTCGGCAAGCGCTTCAGCGTCAGCCTTAACCAGATTGTGCGCATAGGTAAGACGCTGCAATTACTCAATAAAGAACAGGAAGTTGCAGCTGAACTGACCATTGAAGAGCACGATGAATCCAGTACCCGGGTAAAAATTACCAAGGTACTGCGGGAAGACATCGACTTTAAAGACAACATCACCGTCATTGGCCGGATTCGCTGAGCATGATGTTTGATCATCAGGGAGCAGAGACGACTCGCATACGGGCTTTGACTATTAAAGCCCCGGAATCTTTGCATTCGAAGATCGAAAGGGACGTAGCCACAGCTGACTGGCCATCTACGGATGATGAGAGGATCATATTCATCAGGAAGATCACCGCTACGGGATCAGCCGACGATATCGCTCATTCTCTGCGTGAAGAAACACTGCGCCAGATCCGGGAGCAACCTGGCGATAACGTGCGTATTTTCCCCAATACTCATCAAATGCTTGCTCAGCTACTGATGGATGCCGCAAAAGGCGAGCTGGGTCATCACTGGTATTGGCGAAAATGGAATGAAAGCGTGCTTCGCTCTGCGCATAGCCCTGTGATGAGCATATTATCAGAGCATCTTCCGGCAATGAGCTCTGCGCTAACACTGCTGGCAAAACAAAACAAAGCTGCGGTAGTTATGGAGGCTATTTCAGAGAGAGAAGCCGGCGAACTACTCATACTGTTGAGCTCTCACTCAGGATACTCTTTGAATGCGGGTTACTTAAATAGCCATACAGCAATGGGGCGTGGCAGTCACGTTATCAGGAACACGCCAGGAGAAGACAATCCTCGGATGCACGAAGAATCAAATGATCCAGCGCCCGTATCAACGAATCGAATATCTGATACAGAATTGGATGATTTTACCTTCGATAAGGGATACTCATTAAATCAAATCCCCGAACATTACTTTCGTATCTGGCAAGCTGCATTAGCCAATACCGTATCACGAGCACACCTGGTGCTTGTTGCCTTTTTGATCTCTCTGAAGCCCCTGCCTCTTCCGCTACATAACCAGACAGAAGAGGTGTTATCTGGGGTCGCAGAAAAACTCAATAGATCTGTTTCTGATACGAGTATATTGTCTGAACGACCTGATACTGAGGAGCATACGAGCAAAAGCCATCAACCGCATCCATGCTTTTCGGGAGAGCCAGAAAGTAAACATCGACAACCAGTAGTAGATTCAGAAAACTCATCTGAGACTACAGACCATGGCTACGATAAATGCGCCGAAAAAGACACAACGCTTCCCGACGCGCCTATATCTCTACATAGCTCTTCTGGCAGTACATCATCAAGTAGAGAATCATTAATAAAACAAGCAACTCGTTCGTTAAAAGATGACACGGGAGATACACCTGTTTCAGCTCCGTGTAATAGCTTCGGTATAGATCAGGATGCCGATAGGAGCTTTGGCAGCCAATTCGGCGGAATACTCTACCTGCTTAACTTCTTAAATCGCCAACCAGTACAGGCAATCATCCGTACACATTGGCGAAGTGTTCCTTGCGTATGGACCTGGCTATCAGGCGCGGTAGAGACTTTCGGCGACAACGCAGTACTAAAGAATGACCCTTTATATGACTACATAATCCAACGCACACACCTAGCGCGTGATTTACACGATTCGAAACACATTGAACGAAGCAGTAACAGAAGCAGTGACAGAACCCGTTACACAGATACAGGTACCGAAACGGGTTCAAGCCCGATAAACACTAGCTGTTTACGGCCAGACCTCATCTGTGAGCTACGGAAGACTTCAGAAACTCTGTATCCACGCCATTTATGGAATACCGAATTGCTGTCGCTTTCTTCTGACATTGGTATTTCTCAGAATCGCATCGTCGTACGTGCTGATCTATCTGAAGCCAATATTAACGCCCGGCTACACGGCCTGGACATTAATCCTGGCTGGCTTCCATGGTTTGGATATACCGTCCAGTTCCAATTCGAACATGGCTTTCGACCTACGCCTGTTAAGAGAGGGCAGCATGAATGATCTCGCTGTAATAAAGCCTCAGGCAGACTGTTTCAATCCGCTTCAACAATGGACTGAGGCTGGTCTGGTGTTCTATACAGAATCGCTCACCCAGGATGCTACTGCTCAGCTGCCGTCAGGCGTTCACTTTCAGACACTGACTCATGATATTGAAGCGCAGTGGAAAAATCTTAACGGGCGAACCTCGCATCTCATCCAAGTTCTCAATTTATCTCCTGCCGAAGTCTTCGTTCTGTTTATTGCCGGTATGATGGAGACGCAGCCCAGAATTGCCTTTGCCATCAATGAATTGCAACAGCCTTCCGATCAGGCCCGACTGAGTATTCACCTCGCGCTTGATATGGTTCAGTTTCTGTTTCCGGATACGACAGACTGGGATGTTCTCGATCTCATCAACACACCCCTGTTTAATGAGTCCGTGATCACCGTATCCGGCAATGGCCCGCTCAGCCTCCGGGAATTGGCAATCTCTGTTCCCCTCTGGTCAGTCATTAAAAGCAAACACAACCGCTGGCAGGGCGTGCAAGAACTCGACTCTCATGAGCGGGAATTACTCCCTGCTGCAACACGAAAATTATTGCCTGATTTGTGCAAAAAGCTTACTTCAAGCGAGTTTCTGATTCTGCGCGGACAGGAGCACAGTGGCCGATCAATACTGGCCGCGGAGCTGGGGCTGCTCTCGGGTTACCGCGCCATGCGTATTCCCTACCAGAGCTGGCAAGATGAGCCGCAACTGCGGCTCGCAGCAGCAATCGCCGGCTGGCTTCCTGTCATCACACCACCTGATGTGCCAGGTGAAGACTACAAGCTCATCAGTTCTGGATATCAAACGCCCGCCATAATAATAACGGGGTTGCACACCTGTGTGATTGCAAGCCGCTGCTACAACTACGCGTTACCTATGCCAGATTCGACACTGCGCCAAAAGCTTTGGTCTGAACATGTTGAAGACAAGAGCTTAGCCGAAAAATTGGCAGGCTCCGCTTTACTCAGTGGCCCAATGATTAAAAACATCGGAGAGCAGATTACCCTACCCGAGGGCTTATCAGGGCTAAATCAGGAACAACAAGTTCGTACGTGGCGCTCTTTGAATATCGCCCCTGGGCTCACCCAGCTTGCGCAAGCGGTGACCAAAGATATTCCGAAAGAAGCAGTAATATTTCCAACGTTGATCAATGAACATCTGGATGATCTTATTGCCCGGGCGCTTCAGCGAGAATCCCTGTACCGGAAACTCGGCGATACTCTTGCCGCCAACCAAAACCCTGGATTGCGCGCTCTCTTTGTGGGAGCCAGTGGAACAGGAAAAACACTGGCAGCCAGTTATATTGCGAGCCAGATAGGTGCCCCACTGTTTCGTGTAGATCTTGGTTCTGTCATCAATAAGTACATTGGGGAAAGTGAGAAAAACCTTGGTCGGCTGCTCGACTACGCCGCGGCTACCGACACCATACTATTGTTCGATGAAGCTGAATCTGTATTTGGTAACCGTACTGATGCCCGTAGCAGCAATGAACGCTTTGCCAACAATCTCACTAACTACCTGCTTTCCCGCATTGAGACTCACCCAGGGATTGTCATACTGACATCGAACCACAGGGACCGTATCGACCCCGCGTTCAACCGCCGTCTGGAAATAATTATCGATTTTCCTCAGCCGGGCTTTAATGAGCGACTGGCTTTGTGGGGCAGTCACATGGGGCAACGCAGCCCAGATGACGATTTCCTGAAAGCTCTGGCAAGTCATTGTGACTTGTCTGGCGGGCAGATTCGTAACGCCGTTCTGAGTGCCGCCGCGAACAGCCCGGATTCTGAAGTACTCGGCAAAGCGGCAATTATTAAAGCAATATCCCGCGAATACCAGAAGCTGGGTAAATCCTTGCCCGCGGCATTACAAAGTCATGGAGTGATGTAATGGAATCAAAGTCGCTCAGCAAGAAGGGAAACAAAGCTACTGAACTCGCAAATAAGAAACCTGCGAGAAAGAAAGCCAGTCAACCCGAGTACCTTAAAAAGAAGATCCAGAAAAAAATGGCTGTCAGCGACCCGGCAGACAGCCAGGAGAAAGAAGCCGACAAAGTCGCAGCCGATGTGAAGCAGAACCTTCAGCGAGGCAACGACGAGCCTGCTGTTGCGGCCAGAAGCGTAAGCTCCTCTACGCCTTCCATTAGCCGAACAGAAGAAGACGATGTACAGGCTAAACTATTCAGAGCAGAGGAAGAAGAAGCGCAGACAAAAGTACATCGTGAAGAAGAGGAAGTTCAAACCAAAGTATTCCGGGAAGAAGAGGAAGAAGCCGCTCAGACAAAACTTTTCCGTAACATAGATGAACTCGCTCAGGCGAAGCTGTACCGGCAGGAAGAAGAGGAAGTCGCTCAAACCAGGTTGCACCGGACTGAAGAAGATCCAGTTCAAACCAAATTAATGAGAAAAGAGCGGGACGAACAGAAAGCTCACGATGAAAAAATGGATGAGGTAGAAGCCCGCATCGCCCAGTCACGTGGCAACGGCTCTCCCCTACCGGACGAAGTCCGTCAGAAAATGGAGCAGCAGTTTGGCAAAGATTTCTCGCGGGTTGTCATTCATACCGATATGCAGTCCGACGAGCTTTGCAAAGAATTGAACGCTCGCGCGTTCGCCATTGGTAATGACATCTACTTCGCCACAGGAGAGTTTAATCCGGATAGTGAGCGGGGCCAGGAGTTACTCGCTCATGAGTTAACGCATGTCGTTCAAACAGGAAGCTCCATAGCGCGAACAATATTCAGAAAGATTGCGCCTGAAGACACGCCTGCGGGAAATACTGCGGCCAGTTCTGCTCTGACAGAAATGCTTAACCTGCGTGTGCCCGCCATCAAACAGCGCCACCTGTCTCTATATTCCCAGCTAGCGAGTGAGGGGAAGCTAGGCCGTGTTGCGGGATATGATCGTCCTCACAAAGGCGGGGATACGACAAAGCAAAAACGCTTCTGGGAAAAGGATATTGTTTTTGATGAAGCAGAGGTCGGACGTAAGCTCGGGGCGCTTACCCCGGCTGTCAGCTGGCCAACAAATAACAGGCACCAAGTCAGATTCCAGATAAAGAACGATTCGAAAACCTACGCGTATACCCGTAAATCCTTCCTTAAGAAAATATTGAAGGTCCCGAAGTGGGACCGCGAAGGAAATCCGGTGCCTCAGTATCAGGTTGATCATATTGTTGAACTGCAGACTTCCGGCGCACATGGTACGCGCTATGCCGTAGGCAATAGCCTGCAAAATATGGAGCTATTGGACCAACCCTCCAACAGTTCCTCTGGTAGTACCATCATGTCTGGTATTCATGAGCGCGTGGATAACTATATAAAAACACTGGATGAATCTACCCGACCGACTAAGAAAGACTGGCTCAAGGATCACTCTATTTACTTCGACCAGGTAACTGTCGATAGTTCTATGGGTAAATCTGAAGGCAATAGCTCTTGGTGGACTCTCGATGAGATAAAAGCCCTTTCGCCGCTCGATGCCTTAAAAGGTGCTCCACCGATAACCTACGAGGGCGATGACCGAAGCTTTGCTCTATTTTCGGGAAAGGGAGGAATCGAGGTTGGTCGCTTTGGACACGCCAGGGAAGCAACCGAATTTTCTCCTCGAGGACGTAGCTCCCGCAGCCTGGCTGGAATGGTCATTTCCTCGATAACACTTAATGACAAAGCTGAACAAGATAACCTTCAATCGGAAGGCGTCCATATCGGTAAGTTAAATGGTAGATGGGATCTCCCTGAAAAGTGGGCGCCTGAAAATACAGATGTCGAGCTGATGCTCTTCGGGCTCGGTCCATATGCTGGATACGTTGTACCACCTGCCAACCTACCAGCGGACTTTGAGCCTACAAGCCCGGCCATCTTTTCTGACATTGAAATAGGCTCAGAAGGATTCATGGCTGAAGGCGAAATACCTAAGCCAACGATCCCTCTGTTGGAGAATCTATCCATCGGTGCCTCTTGGATTGGTAGCGATGTCATGCTGCGAGCCGAGTACTCGCCACAAGATCTAAAAATTCCCATGCCGGGACTGACCATCAATGGCGGGTCTATTGGTCTTTTCTACAGCGGTCAGGAGGGGTTTGGTGTCGATGGAACAATATTCGTAGAGGTCAGTAAATTAGGAGAGGGATCACTAACGGCTGGCTACTCGCAGCGATCTGGTTTCTTTGCCGAAGGCACGTTCGACTTCGACTCAAAACTATTTGATGAGGCAAGCGCTACTCTCAGGTATCGAGATAAAACTTTCAGCGGTGATGGCACACTAAAAATAAACAGCCCCGATAAAATTAAAGGCATAAAAGCGGCCGAACTCCAGGTTAGTTTTTCGGAGGAAGCTTTTTCTGCCGAAGGAACCGTCGACCCGGACATCCCTGGTGTTCAACAAGCAGGACTGACGGTCGACTATTCCGAAGAAGAAGGCCTGACTATCGGTGGAAGCCTTGAACTCACTGCGAATCCCGCTATCCGCTCAGGTTCAATTAACGTAAAAGTTAATAAAAATGGAGAAGAGTGGAAAGTCAGTGGCGAAGGTACGGCGCAACCTGATATTCCGGGTATAGATTCAGAACTGACCGTCGGCTATGAAGACGGTGGATTTGTTGCTGAGTTCAGTGGAGGCTTCGAACGAGGCATGCTCTCCGGAGACGTCACTGTAGGCATGAGTAACCGAGCGGTAGGTGAAGATGGCAAACCCAGTGGCGACCCGCTGCCCGGCGGCGAACTATTGGTGTACGGTTCTGGTTCAGCCACTATTCAGATTGCACCCTGGCTGCAGGGCACTGCAGGCGTACAATTCGACCCTAACGGTGAAGTGACCGTTTCAGGTGAGATTGGCATTCCGGATGAGCTGGAAATCTTCGCCCGAAAAGAGATCAATAAAACGATTTTTCAGGTTGCCGTTCAGGTGCCGATAATTCCAGGAATTGTCGCAGAAGTTGGCGGTGGCCTGTCAGCGGTTGCGGGTATTGGCCCCGGTGTTATTGACGAATTAAAGATCGGTATCGAATATAACCCCGCCCGGGAGCAGGACACTAAAGTCACTGGTGATGCTCATCTCAAAGTACCTGCCGATGCAGGGTTACGCTTATCGGTCAGAGCAGGCATAGGCTTGGGTATTACAGGTGCGAGCGCGACTGGTGGCTTGGATATCGGCGGAACGTTAGGCATTTCCGGCGCGGCTACAGCGGGTGTGCACATTGACTGGACACCCGCTACCGGTCTGGACCTGACAGCCGATCTCGAAGTTTATGCTCAACCTAGCTTTACCTTTGATATCGGCGGTTACGTCAGTGTGAAAGTCTTCGGCTGGAGCGTCTACGATGATCGCTTTGAATTTGCCTCTTATACATTCGGCTCTGATTATCGCTTTGGGATAAAACTGCCAGTACATTACAAAGAAGGCGAGCCGTTCGATATTTCCACCGATGATATCGAATTTGAGATACCTGATATTAGTACCAACGACCTGCTTAAAGGTCTGATTTCGAGGATTACCTGATGACCCTTGCTGACCACCTTCAACAAGGCGTTGCGGCGCTTTCACAAGGCAATATCTCTGCAGCAGAAGAGCACTTTCGTGCCGCAGTCGATATAGACCCGGACAATGCCAACGCTCATAACAATTTGGGTTTTGCGCTTGCGCAGCAACAAGAGTGGCAACCCGCACTCATTCATCTTCGTTCGGCACTTTCACTCGACCCGGATTCGTCCATGGCGCACTGTAATATCGGCCAGGTTCTGATTGCGACAGGCGACACCAATACCGGGATGACACACATTGAGACTGCTGTTCAGAAGAATCCTGAGAATGCTATTGCCTGGGATACCCTCGCCCGCTTCCGGGTTCTGGCTGCAGACTTCACTACCGCTGAATACGCCGCGCAGCGAGCTATTGGTATTGCACCCGGAGAGAGTAGCTTCTATGTTCGCCTTGGCATAACGCAAGCCGCTCAGAGACGTTTTAAAGACGCTCTCTCCCAGTACCAGAAAGCGCTGGAGCTGAATCCGTCGAATTCAGAGGCTTGGGCCCAGGCCGGCATCACCAGCTTTATGATGAACAATATTGGCGATGCAAAAGAAGCACTTCAGCGAGCTCTTGCCCTGAACCCCTCGGATACCAATGCGCGACGTCATCTGGCGCTGGCTGCACTGACTCAAGGCGATAAGGAAGCGGCCATCGACCACTTTCAAACCATTTTGAGGCAAACGCCCAATGACCAGAATACGATACTCGAATTGGCCGTTCTGTATATTTCAGAATACCTTGATTCAGAAGCCCGCGAATTACTCAACAAACTGACGGAGACATCGAGACAAAGTCCACGATGCCGTTATTACCATGGCCTTTTGTTGCGAAGAGAAGGTTTCACGGAACAGGCAGAAGAAGTATTAAACGCCTTGGCTCACGAAGATAACGATTACGCCATTCGCGCGGCCAGACTGACAGAAACTGTGCACTGAGTGTGCAGTTTCAAGTCTTCGACGCTTAGAAAAGGATCCTGTATCAACATGGATCTTAGCGATTTAATAGATTCTGAAAATCAGGTTTCTCGGACGAGAAAGGAAAGGTGGTGGGTCGTGCTGGATTCGAACCAGCGACCAATTGGTTAAAAGCCAACTGCTCTACCAACTGAGCTAACGACCCCCAGTTGCTGTTGCATTCTACAGAATGCTTTGAAAATGTCAACAATTTCAGCAACTTAACTCCTTCAACCCACCTGACGTGTGGAGGTGGTGGGTCGTGCTGGATTCGAACCAGCGACCAATTGGTTAAAAGCCAACTGCTCTACCAACTGAGCTAACGACCCGAAGGAGCCGCGTATATTACTGATATTTTCGCGGCTGACAACCCTTTTTCTGAAAAAAGTTTCAGATTCAGTAACTTAGACCCTGACAGCCCGTATTACTGTGACATTTTCTTCAGGTATGCCTGTGCCAGAGAAACGGTACTGTCGCTCTTGCCGGCGTACTGGCTGATGACTTCCTGCAACAACGCCTTGCTCTCTGCCTTCTTACCCGACTTGTCGAGCACTACAGCAAGCTTATATGAAGCATCCGCGGCTTTCGAGTGATCATTATGATCCTCTTTCACGGTTCGGAAGCGTGCTTCCGCAACGTCGAGCTTACCCTCAACCATGCTGACTTCACCTGCCCAGTAAATTGCATTTACGGCCAAAGCATCGCCGGCGTAGTTTTCAGCAAAGCTATCGAAGGCCTCACGCGCTTCAGCAAACTTCTTATCCCGCACCAGCTGCATCGCTGACTTATAGGCCTCTCCTGCAGGCGGGAGA
>MDTB01108606.1_pt1 | contig 11854 bp, 12 predicted proteins | sample 811161 | NCBI WGS metagenome assembly MDTB01 (sample SAMN05326650, study PRJNA326480) | marine metagenome | isolation source: seawater | place: Mediterranean Sea | collected 2009
AAAGCGGAAATTAGGCGATTCGCAAGGTGTATTAAACGTAAATTTGGAAAGTTCACCGTTGTTGCAATCGAAAAACAGATGGGGGGAAGAATGCGCATTGCAGAAACGCTACTTCAGAATGAATTCGGCACGGTGGCGAAAATTACTCCGCCACAATCGGTCAAACGATACTTCAATTACAGTGGCCTCAAGAAATACAACGGTGTACAGTAATTTTCCCAAGTGTACCAGATGCTATTGTGGTCTCTTCACCATATATAGTTAGCTTAGAATATGCCCATATGATACCAGATGCTCATATAGTGGAAGAATTTAATGATCCTTGATTTTAAATCTAGTGTATATATATGGTTTAATATAAGACTTACGCTAGAACTTATGTCTAATCGTTCTCTTATTTCTCTTATTTCTACTTGTGCCTTGCTCTTAGCCTGCATACCTAGTTTTTATAACAATGATTGGGCAAAATTCATGGCCGTTTTTTCAAATGTAGCATTTGTCCTTCCAATCATGGTTTCTTACTATAACAGGACAAGTCAAATTATTTTGTTGATAGTAATGATTGTATTGATAAGCACATTATACCATACATGTAAATCTTATGATGTATGTGCCATTTTGACCGAGGAACATTGGATGTATTTAGATGTGACATACTCATGGTTTACTTTGTTATCTCTTTGCTCTTTACTTGCATTAGGTAAATATTTTTGGGAATTATCACCTCTTAATGCTGTCATTGTTATATTTTCACATGAAGCAAATTGTGGTACGTCAAATTTTGAATGTCGGTCATTTAAGATGTCGGTTGTAGTCGTTTATTTGTTAGCTGCGATTTTTATAGGATTTCGCTTTAAAAAGCAGTTTGATATAATTGATTCGGTATTGACAATTGTTTCTTTTATAATTGCATGTTCTATCTATCTCTTTGGAAATAATATTGCTAATCATGCAATCTGGCATATATTCGGTGCTCTTGGTTTTAGCTTTGCTTTAACAATGCACAAGCCTTCTTTATTTCATAGCATGGGGTTTAGGAAAGGAGATGTTACAACCGATGAGGTATATGAAGGTATGGAAGGTGCATTTTCCATGTTATTTCCTATTAAATACCGTCGTATTGTTAACGAAGAAAATGCTGATAGACGAGTTGATTTATAAAAGATTTTTATAGGTATATTATAAGATACTAAGATGTTTCAAGATGCCGATCATATTTCAATCTATATGTCTTTTACACACTCAACGTTTACCTTTATTAATTGTGAAGATCCATCAAAAAGATTTACTATAACTAACGATGAAATTCGCCAAATGGAATTAAAAATCAATGTAGCTTACCGGCGTTCTGGAAATTGGGAACACATAGCAAATCATCTTTACAATTTCTATTCAAAAATAGGTGTCATTGGTCAACCAAAAAGCAACAGAAATGTGTATTCAAATGAATATACTGAGTTATTAGAACTAAAGGATAAATCTTATGCTGACGTTTTAAAGGAAGATAGATTAATAAGACAAGAACAAGGAGTTCAAATAAAGTATGCAAAAGATGATGCGCATTTGTTAAACAAAAAACAGCATATTGAACGCCATGCAAGTTGGGAAACTTATACGACAAATTATGTATCAAACATGGATGACAATATCTCAAATCCCTCTGTAGTATGTAATGATTACAGCAATAATCTAGCGATGACAATGATGAAAAAATTAAATGTGGACACAAGTTCCGAATATGTAAGTTCAGCACAATTGCACATGAATGATCGGTTTAGAACAGATATTAAGACAAAAGATGAAGAGTTTGAAAAAGTATAATAAACTAATAGTTAAGTTGACTTATTTAAAATAATTTTGGCCAATTGCCTTGGTATCTTGAACATTTTTCTCCTAGAACAATAATATTTATCATTTATTACATTATATCTTTCCAATTCATTGTACTTTTCTATTAGTGTCTTTACAATAATGTTTTCTGTTTGTAATGGGAAAAAGATACTTTCATTGCGATCACCGGGCTGCAATTGAATTAAGGTCTCTGGAGGTAAACAAGAGTAGAGATCGTGTGAACTAATTCGATTATAGTATACTTTGTAGAATTGCATTGGTACTACTTGTAGTTTTCCTTCTGTTCTTTTCCAGTTTCCCGTATTTACTGAAGAGCATTTTCTCATAAGTCTTGTGTTGAATGGTATTTTATTTCTATCCCAATAAAAATTTATATTAACCCGTTGTTTTTGCTGACTTGTAAGATTATCATGTATATGAAATTCATCATATGACTTTGTGTCCATTGGAAATAAATAATAATACGGATGTTGTGAATTGCAATCATTTTTGTATAATTGTATACCAGCAATCGGTGATGTTTCGAATGCGACTGGCCTTGACGATAATGATAACAAATTGCAACAGGAGTTAAAAAAGAAATAGGTTTGATCATTTTCAAAAAACCAATTGGATGTCACCTCTGTTATGTATTTTACCATACTCTCAGGTTTTCCTGTCAAAAATTCCACAATAACTTTAGAAGAATCATTAACAATATTTTTTATTGTTTGTCCCTCTATTTTCATGGTTTTTAGACGCTTAAAAAACTCGTGTACTTGTAAATTTTGATCTAGTAAATATTTCCATGGATGTAGTAATAATTTGTCACAACTTAAATTGTAACCCAAGACATAATTATTGCTTACCGTACCCCAATCATTACTAGCATCGTTGTGTACATAAATGCCTATTGAATTATATAATGGGCTAATTTCATACTCTTCCATATTCTCCGACTTTTGTGAAAACGCATGAATATCAAACTCCTTGATATCTCGTATTAGGGCTTTCATTTGTTCTAAATTGGTATCCTTTGGTAGTTCAATTAAACCTGAAGTTTTAAATAGTTGTGGAAACAACCACATTGCGTCTGTTATAGATATTACATAATTCATTCGCAATTCCACAATACAACCCTTATAAATTTGTATACCTTTCATTTCTGGAAACACCATATGGACCATAGCAGTCATGTCGTAATCAACACAAAAATTTGGAGTTAATGTTACTTGCGCAACTTGTTCCCTTCTGTTTTTAAAGTAAGATTCAAGGTGGGTGACATGCTGCTCAATGTCTTCTGTTGAACCATGACTTAGCTTATACAAAGTTGTGTTAATCATTTTACATATATATGAGCAACGTAACAAGATTTATAGTAAAATAAAAAAATGCCAAGAACAACATCCTCAGGATCGAGTTCACGGCATAGTAGGCCACGCCGCGTTATCAGTATGGAAGAAATACCCGACATAACAAATTTAGGCAATTCAGTAAGCCAAGAAGGAAGTGATGAAAATCAAACATCCTGTGATAACATTTTACCGGGGCAACCATGTGCTAATAAAACCAAGTGCCTCCGCCATCAAGCCCAAAGCTTCCAAGTAACATTCAACATTACAACAGAGGGTGGACCTTTAATTGACCCATCAAATTATCATGAACTTTGGAAATCGATGGCGGGAAAAAGTCGTAGGCATGCTACTACAGTTAAACCAATTTTAAAAGGTACCCTGCTATCAGAAGAAAAACTCAAAACACTAGACAAAGATGAGAAATGCTCAATATGTTTAAGCGAATTTGAAACTGGTCAGCTAGTGACTGAAACGTTATGTGGTCATATGTTTCATAAAAGATGTCTGCGAAATTATTTTGAGCGAGAAGCAAGATACTCTTTAATCTACAAATGCCCTCTGTGTAGAAAATATTTGACGTGTCCACACAAAGTAACTCAAAATTTCCATATTAAATCTCATTATCAAATGAGAGGAAATACAGTAATTTGTGATCAAAATGTTTATGATTTTACGCCAAGGATATATAATAGAGTGAGGCGTAATAGACGTACTAGGCGTGTCCCAAATATTGAAGAACCGACCATAACATCTACAAGCATATGAAGACATTTGAACCCGATAAATCAAATTTATCAGCTTACCAATTAGAAACTTTTAAAGAAGCGGCGAGCTTAAGAACACCTGTTTCAAGTATACCCGGTGTTGGAGAAATTACTTCTAAGCATTTTAAAGAAAAATTTGATTTGTATACTATAGGTGATGTTTTAAATAAAATATCTTCTTATCAAGACTTAATAAAAATATTGCCTAAATATGTGAACAGTCATCGTATTTACGAAGCCTTATTAAAAACGTTTCCAGATGATCTTAACAATGCTCTTACAATTCAAGAGCAAAAAGAAGATAGAAGTAGAGTAGATGAAAATGAAACTGACACTACTTGCGTTACGTATATATTAAATAAGGACAGTACATATGTAGAAAATGAACTGGAAAAAGTGAGTGAATGCCTAGTCGCTTAGAGTTTCTTATTGAAAAAAGTTACCATGAATGCATGAAAAAACAACTACTGAAAGGAGTATCAGACCATGATGCATGGTATTACTGTAGGCATTGGATAGATGTAAACCATAGACTAAAACAATTATTGTATGGAAAATAAACCTATTAACTTAAGTTAGTATTACTTTGTTTGTCTTGTATTAAAATTATTTTCGTCTGTAATTCCTCTACAATTTTTTCTAAATATGTAATAGTGTCACCCATTTTGTTAACTTGTTGCTGCATTTTTGCTTTAACAATTTCATTCGCTTCATTTAAATTGGTTGCTCTTAATTCTAGTTCTGCTAATTTTGCTTTTAAATTCTGATTTTCTGCCTCTCGCTCTGAAGATTCTTCTTTTAATTGATTTTCCCTGATAACAGTCTCTTTTTCTATATTTACTTTATTTACCGATATCTCCCCCTCCGCTTCGGTCACCTGATGGATAAGCTCTGCTTTACCCTTTGCTATTTCTGCTTTTACCTTTGCAATTTTTGCGTTTTGTTCATTATCAAGCCTGTTTTTTATACCCTTATAAGCGTATAACTCATCGGCATGTTTTTTTATTAATCCTCTTAAATTTAGTGCTTCCTTTTTTGTTTGTCGTGCTAAATTATTTACAACATAATTACGAGTATCCTCTTCTTTTTTATTGGTACCTTCTACAAATGCAACTAATTGTACTAATTTCTTGTTCGTATCATATTGCCTTTCTCTTTTTTTTGTTTCTTCCGTTATATTATGTTGTTTTAATTTTTCTAGCTCTTTAACCAAAGCTGTAACTTGCGCATTAAAAATCAATAAATCACGCTCTATTTTATTATCTTCATCAGAAGTAGGCATATTTATTGATGTGTTGTTTTTAGTTTCTATATCAATATATACAATGTTTATTGCTGTGCGTTAGGTTGGTAATAAATAGAAATTGATTTACCTGTCACGCTATCAGGGAAGCATAAAAAAATAGCACTTAGTATAACCATTAAGATGTAATAAGCACCAAAAGCAAGACCAATGTATAAAAAGTATGCTTTGTGTAAACATAGCATATCCTCTGTGTACATTTGTGCAATTTTTTCATATAGTTCTTCTCTTGCTGCTGGTGTATTTGCTGAAAGTTTCCAAACTTCGTTATTGTTGTTTATTAATGAGTCTGCAAATGAAATCATTTGTGGAGTAGTATTATTTAATGCTGCTAATATATTAAAAACGGAGCTGACGCCACCACCAAAGCTAATGTCTGTCATATCAGATAGTAGAACTCTTCGGAAGTTGTTCGTTTGTTGACCACACTTTTTCACATTATATACTACCACGTCAAACTTCAGTGGTAAGTTCTGTTTTTTGTATGACCGCAAGTACAGCATTGGGTCTACCAGTAAGGCATCCCATGAAGTCTTTCGTCGCTCCTCCAATCCCAAATCAACATTAAATTTACAAATATTTTGCTGTCGTTCTGTAGCGGTGTGTGTTTTTATGGTAGCACCAGTATTATCAATACACAAGTCGTAGTGTTTGCAAGAATTGTGTTTCGATTTATGCAATGCTTGTTGGTTTTGTAAAAGTTGTCTTTGCAAAAGGAAAAAGTTATTTGCATCAAACTTTAATGTTTTATCAACACATGCTGTTTTTGTTATGGCATAACTAAACTGGTTGACCGTTTCATGGTACTGTAATAATTCCAAAAAGTAATTAATAGTGTGTACATTACATGATTCTGATACTCTCATAGGGCCATGTTGTTTGTGTATCAACTCATGTTTTGGTAATAGCCATAATGCAGCATTCTTTTTATCTAATTGAACGTCAAAATGCATACTAGGATTCATTGGACATGTTTCATAAACCTCTCTACACTTTTTTCCTGTAACTATACATTCCAACACATTCCGTTTTATTAAGCCATTTGTTATTTTGTATAGATAATCAACATCTTCGTGGCTACAAACGGATGCGCTAATAATATGTAAGTCGTCTTCATCATTTTTGCTATGTACAGTGTACAATATTTTTTGGAAATCTGTCAAATCATTAATATGAATATCTTTTATTTTTTCCGTAGCTTTCATCTCATCAGAAACCCATGCTTTCGTGTGTATAACTAACTCTTCGTCAAGTCTAAAGTTTGTAAATGGCGGATCAATAATATCTGTATCACCTTTAATGTTTATTAAATACGGCTGTTTGTTATAGTTACTACCAAAATTAATAAGACCAGAATGCATTTGGTTCTTTTTCCTATCCTTACATGTACTAAAAAATTCAACTAGGACTTTCCCGGAATTTTCGTTACTTTGTTTCGTAATAACAGTCAACGAATTATCAAAAAATGGCTGGTGTCTACCATCTGCCTCATCTACGCCTAAATCTTGGGCATGTGTAACATCATCTGGTGTCTCAAATACTAAGCGGATTCTGTCGTATCTAGAATTATTAAATTCATTGCAAGTATATTCCACCGGTTGAGGATAATTAAAACCACCTTTACTTAAGTAATGCCCATTGTTCATTGTCTTTAGCCGCCTTGGGTTGCTTCTTGTTAAACAAACCCCACCTTTAAGATAATCTAAAGGTTGGCTGTCAAAATGACCATCAGTTGACCTACAATATTTAGCTGTGCTTAAAATTTTAATTTGTTTGTTCCTATTTTCTTTTTTGTGAACTGGAGTATGTTTTCGCTCTTTGTTTTTCCAAATATTAGGTATTTTCAAATTAACACAATCTTCTTCTCTAATAAAGAAGCTTTGTTCTATGTCAGAAAACCCTATTACTGTTTTACAAAACGGTATAGCTTTCTCTAAATTCAAAAACTTAACTATATTATTTATTCTATCTATTGAATTGCAATGACTGATATCTTCCTCTGTCAAAGATACGATAAACTTTATTACATCATTTTTATCTTTCAACTTGGCATACTCTTTAATGAACCTCGCTCCAGTAACAAAGCCATTTTCAAAGTCATCTAAAAAGAGACGCCGCACAAACTTTTTTGCTAAGAAAGGCTCTACTATAGAATTTTGTGCAATATTTGTTTCGCACCTTTGGAAGAGACGTTTATCGCCGTCCAGAATAGCATTCGACCAACCTTTTTTAAATGCACATTTTACACCTATGTCATTTCTAATTATGTCCTGTAGTGAATCCAACGACTCTAAGTCAAGCAATGTGCCTATACTTTTATCAGATAATGTATGACATTGTAACTTATTTGTATTTAACCAATCCTCGTGTACATGGCTTCTAAGTCCATTTGTTTTAAAATCAATATTATTTGCTAAGGTTTTAACAAACAGATGCAGATCTTCTAATGACCCACTGTTGATATTTTTTTTTAGTATGTGCCCAACACTGTAGATATTAATACCTTCATTGATTTTTGTCTCAACACTAAATTGATGCGATGTTGGGTCAAATCCATCGACTTTCGAAATTGCTTTACGGGGCTTAATATGTTGGTTACCACATTTCATGGAGCAAAACTTTTGGTACCAATTTGCATTGCACATAGCTTGATATCCGTGCTTTTGAATCATTCCATCGCATGTAATATCACATAAAAATATGTCTTTGCAGTCTTGAATGTTCGCACCGCTTAAATCTGCACAGATACATTGGTCTATTTTAATATTCAACTTGGAAGCTAAAGATGCATCATGATTAATAAATTTGACTAAGTTGCGGTTATCGAAGGTGCCACCGTCTCCATAGTCTAGTTTACTAAACTTTTCATTTGCCTCGAAATCGCAATAATAAGCTTTTTTTTCATCTGGTATGATCATGTTTGGATTAGTCTTACGAATTTTTTCATTTAAACTGCATTTAACAAGAGGTCCAACTGTTAATGTATGTGTATGTTGTTGTATTAGCTCCGCTTGGTGGTTTTTTAAAGGTTTGTGCTTACGAATGTTACAATACGGATTTTCAGGAGGGCAAACCATCCCATTGTTTTTTACACATTGTTGATAGTTTGAATATTTTGTAATCATAGCATTTTCGTTGCATATATTATTTCTATTTCTTTCCCGGCAAAACGGATGCATTTCTCTGTGCCCAAATACATCTTTTCTTTTGGCACATTCACAGTGAAGGTAACGTTGTTTTTTACATTTTTTTTCCCTCCTTAACGTTTTTGCTCTTAACCCATATACGCAAACCAGAGCAAGGAACAACGTTGTCTTAAAAACGGATTTTAATATGTAAGTAAGCCTCATCGTTTGCTTGTTTATATATACACAAGGTATATATAGCCTATAAAATGAATACGAGGTACCTTATATTTTGCGATAAGTTAACAAAAGTTGATGTTCAGGATACAGATATTATGGATATATATGATAACGATCTTACAACCCAGTTGAATGAGGTTTGTATCGTTAATAATAAGAATTTCAAACTGTTTAATATACATTTTCCATTCGAAATTGTAGAAAGAATGTTAGTAGAATATACCAATGCAGTACCTTCTAACCACCATCTTATAGTTGAACCGTTGCGCATAAAGATTTACATCAACAGCCCGTATTCGCATGACGTTATCTTGCATGAAAACGGAGCGTTCTTAAAAGAGCATTATAACTTATTTATGTCCTTATATTATAACAGACATACGACTTTAAATGGACCAATGACCTTTGAAAATTATGCAGTGTGGGAAGTAAAAAATGACCTAGCTCATATTCAAATAGTTTCAGTATATAAATATGACAAAACTATACTACAAGTAGATATATGAAATTTTAATATATAAAACAGGATGTCAAAAGCTGTATTTTTCTCAACCGGTGGTATCTATACACCAAGTATGCTTGGCATGCTTTATGCGCTTGGTAAAAAAGGTATACTAGAAAACACAGATGCAGTTGGTGGAATCTCCAGCGGATCAATGATCGCTGCGTTTTTAGCTACACAAGATTCTTTTTCCGCTGTAAAACAAAAAGTTTTAAATATTTTAATTGAAAATTCAAACGGTAAAGCTATAACACCACATTACCATCTGTTCAATAACATTTTATCATTGTTCACAAAGGAGAGTATTTTTGATGATACTGGAATAAAAAACATATTACAAGAACATTTAGAAGATAAAGAACTTAAGAAAGATCTATACTTGGGTTATACAAATGAGACAAGAATGTGTTATATAACAAAACAATATTTTAAAGGTACAACTCCTGAAGCCTTGCATAAATATGTACATGCTAGTATGTCAATACCAATAGTGTTTAAGGGTGTAGAGGACGACAACGGAGATCGTTTGGCAGATGGAGGCTTGTTTCACACATTACCGATTGAACAAATCGAAGAGTATGTAAAAGATTGTATGAATAAAAATATACGGGAAGCAGAGATACATCTAATTAGCGCAAGTCCGTTTGCATTTGAACCTCCAAAAATAGTAGAAAAAGGTTTTGCTAGACCCATTAAAGAAACGGTACGACTTACAAAGTCTTTACATAATATAACTATACACAATGATGTCAAATATTTAACTTTATTTATCAATAACTGTAGGTTAAACGGGTTTGATTTAAAAATCCACAATCATGAATTTCCAGCTAAATTGATGGAAGAGATTGATGCAAAAATTCCATTTGAAAATTATAACAAGATCTCTGAGGCAGAAGTAACTCAATTGTTCAATATTGGGGAAAATATTATTTTCAATAGATCACATGAGTTAAAATTTATATTTTAAATAGACACATTTACCCGTTTTAAAAGATTCAAATTCTCTTCTTCGAATTCTACTTCATCGTTCTGTCTCATGTTGTTGTTCTTTTTGCCTATAAAATGTCCAGCTATTGTTGATAAATTATATAAAATGATTACTGCTATTTGCAAGTTATATTCGTAATCGGCATTCTTACCACATATATGATCTACGTGATGTAGTTCTGCTAACGTTGCGCCAGAGAATAATGTAGCACATAAAGAAGTTGCGATATGAGTTATCACTACTAGACTTCTGAGCCTTTTCATTCTGTATAACATTGGTGGGAAAAACGAAATTACAATGAATATGAATGCAAGCAATGGAAATTCAACCTTTGGACATGAGTCTAAGTTTTGGTAAATCATAAACTGTAATACTGCACTGGTTATAATTGATACGAAAAGAAACGCAAATATTGCCTGTCTCATAGTGTTTGGGTTAGTTATTACTGACTGGTGTTATTATTACCTCTTGTTAAAATACTAATATATATAGTTTATATCTTTTTTATTTTATATTTATCCATTGTTTTAAATAATACGTATTTCTATTAACGTCTAATGTCATATAGTTATTTGCAAACTCATCTCTATAATACACAGCGTTTACATTTTTGTTTAAGTAAGCAGCCCACCAAGCAAATGTCCCACGACTAAAGACTATATTGTCGCAAAATTTAGCCATCATAATAAAATCTGTCTCAAGGTTGGCATGTGAAACTGTGGTATCTGCAAATGCTTCTAAGTATAATAAAGATTCATATGCTTTTGCTGGTTCGTCACTTATGATCAGAAATTGATGTTTTTTATAATAGTGTTCCTTCTTTGGATTTAAAACTCTATTTACTACTTTTAAATAGTATTCCTTCGTTGGTAAGGTCATGCCTTCATTATTGACTTCCATATCACCTAGTCTGTAATGAAAGCATGTAAGCATGGCATCGTTGTCTTTGCCTATTAAGCTCTCAAGGTATAATTTTGCTTTAATGTAATATATTGTTTTAATTTCATATATCTTTCTTATATCTTCCTTATATTTGTCAAAGTAATTATGGCATTGAAAGTACCTTCGGATACCTATGTGACTGTATTCTTCATAAGCCTTGTAAAAACGGTTATCACAAAATCCAAATTTTTTTTCTACGATTGTTTTATCTGGTTGGCTTTTACACGTACCTACAAAAGGTCCTGTAAATATTTGAAACCGAAAAGGCGGTTGCTCAACACAAAAATCCGAGTTTCTATCCTTTGCAATACCATACCCACTAGCATATTTAAATAGGTGATTTCCGAGTCTAACGACACCTAAAGGAATACTCAACGTTTGTCTTTTTGGAGATGTCAAAACTATTTCTTGGTCTAGAGTTATGCTTCTTACTTGATGAAGAATAGTATCGCTATTTTTATTTTTATCTAAAACATCAAATATTGCAATGACACACAATAAATAAAAAAAAATGAAAAAAGAGATATATTGTGAGATAGAAATCATATTTTAAGCGCTATCATGGGCAATAAAGTGTCCGTACAAGTTACACCAGAGGGTTTGCACGGTATAATAGATCATGGTAAGACTGTAGTTATTAAGACAGAATCAGAAGAGGAGGAAGAAGAAGAAAAAGATAATAGTAGCCCAAAATGTTGTTGTTGTTGTTCAAAACTATTTGCATGTATATTAGGTATTTTATAACTCAAAATCAGGAGGATTATCTGGATCATATTCTGGCGATTGTGGTACGTATGGTTTATCT
>MDTB01095374.1_pt1 | contig 11853 bp, 9 predicted proteins | sample 811161 | NCBI WGS metagenome assembly MDTB01 (sample SAMN05326650, study PRJNA326480) | marine metagenome | isolation source: seawater | place: Mediterranean Sea | collected 2009
CTGGAATCAAGGACAAGTCGTAATCCTCCATCTCTTCACCTGCTCCTGGAACCCAATAGATGCAATTGGCATCGTAGTGGTAGTGGTAACCACCCGAACCTGCAGAATGTCCAGCACACCAACCCAGTTCGATTGGTTGCCGATCTTCATTGAAGTAGTCGAAGTGTAAGGCCACAGCATCCCCTCCAGGTCCTTCTTCAGGACCAAAAATGGGTACGCCATTCACTCCGATTGCAACAGCTCCTCGATCAGGGGCACATTCCCACCTTCCTGCAGAAGCGGGGCAGTTCGTCGTCGTGTGGCCACCAATTGTGTCGTTTTCTGGTGTTAGTGTAATGTAAGCGGTGTAATCCTTTTCTGGCGCACAACAACCTCTTGTGCTGAGGAAATCATGATTTGGGATGCCATTACTTTCAACAACCATCTCTCCATTTTGAACTGTCACCGTAACTTCGCACTGGAACCAAGGTCCAGACCCACTTCCACCTGCGGAACTCACTCCGTTATTGTTTGAGGTGTAAGAATTCCCATCTCCATTGTAATCCTTAACCCACTGACCCTGTCCGTCAACACAAACCCAGGAATCAGTAGGGTCGTAAGGCGCAATTCCTTCTCGAATGAATGTGAGAATTGAATCAAAGTGCTCATCGTCTTCATAGGGTAGATGGTGTCCAGCAGTTTGGCTATGCAAATCTAGTGAGCCGGTAAATTTCTCTGCCAATGCAGGTGCCAAATCCTTGAACCAATCATCGTTTTCTCCGGAGAATACCATCGCTGGAGTTGTAAATGGTTCAACTGCTTCAATGGTGTCAATTAGACCTTCATGAGAGGTCGGCAAATATCCATTGTACATCATCACCCTGTTGAACGAATTATCGGTATTTGCCAGATATACAGGGATCATTGCTGCACCTTGCGAATATCCGAGCAATGCATAAAATGGCCCTTCATCGATAACCATCTGGTCAAGATAAGAAATTGAAGTATCAGCCCAATCAGGATCAGTTGTTGGTTCACCCTTTCCACCCGGTGGGTCTCGAATCCACACATTGTTACTTTCAGGGGCACTCGCAAATATGAATTCAAATTCAGGCAAGGCATCCATCAAATCCTGCATTCCTTGCTGTGATTCCAAACCTGATGCAGTTTCACCGCCACCATGTAGTGCAAGAATTTTCATTGGAATAGGGTCAGGGCCGCCACCAGAATTTACAGTACAACCAACATCGTCAACAGTTTCACCAGCGGGTGTATTAGGGCAATCATCTAGACTATTCACGACCCCATCATTATCATCATCTTTCTGTGATTCACTACATCCTGAGCTATCCACAGATTCTCCTTCGGGTGTATTTGCACAGGCATCTAAATTGTTGTTCACTGAATCATTATCATCATCTTTTTGCGATTCAGAGCATCCTACAGAATCTACAGATTCTCCCAACGGTGTATCTGTACAATCATCATCAGCATTGCTAATTCCATCTTGGTCATCATCGCGTTCACTGTCACTACATCCGTCAGAGTATACTGGCTCCCCTTGCGGTGTGTTGTCGCAGTTATCTTCGTCATCAGGGATTCCATCTTGATCTGCATCAGGTTCTTCACTGTAAAGTTCTGGAATAGCATACTGAATGACAGTTCGAGTATCTGTGAAAAGACCACAATCAGCGACGATTTCTCCAGCATGATTCGTCGCATTATAATGAATAGGGATTGAGAATTCTACACCTGTGACCTGTCCATTCAGGGGTTCTTGCCCTTGTGGCTGATATGACATTTCACAGGTACTTGGGAAGGCGTGTGAAATTATACCCGTGATATCGGCCCAATCAGAATTCACTGAATTTAACGCAAAAGAGGACGTTAATTCCGCAGCAGGCTCAACTGGCATTGGCATGATAGCCGAAGAATAGACCGTCTGTGAAACCTGGCCACTAGCGTCTTGTGCATAGGCACTTGTCGTCCATTCCCCTGGCATGGAAATAGGAAGGACTCCACTCCATCGACCATCAGAACCGGCAAAGAACATCCAAGGTCCTTGGCGAGTTTCATCGATTGGGTCAATGAGTTCGACATGTACCACTGTGGATGAGGGGTTTTCATCATGTACACCTCCCTCAATTGTGAATGCAGTTACACCATAATCATGGATAGCTTCGTCCATGGTGACCAATGGTGGGTCGTCGATAATTGTCGGCTCTTGTGATTCGTCTTGATCATTAGTTTCGATAACAGTATCTTGTCCTGCAATACCGACCATATATCCTAATGCAGAAGCAAGAATCAATGTTGTAACCATCAGAGCCGCAGTCCACCCCATTCGTTGTTCCATAGTTGGAAGCGGATGAATCCGCCTTAAGGTGGTAACTCAAACATATGTCAGCCATTGTTCATCAACACACCACGATATGGTTCGTCAATGTCCAACTGGGCAATATACAGTCCACTGGTAATACAGGACATGTAGGCATATCCATCGTGATATTCCACTGCCCATAAGAATGGAATCCAACCGAAGTCGTAGTAGGCACTACCCAATGGTTCGCCGTATTCACTTCCATGGGGGAGGTAAAATCCGACCGTTGCATCGAAGTTTGTTTGATTCATTTCTTGTCCCGAAAATCCTGCGGCGATTAGGGTTTCAACATCGACAATCCACATGCCTCCGTGATAGTGGCTGACATAGAGTCGACCATCCCAAGTTCCACCGAGGCTATTGTCAGGCAAGTCATCATCATTGGTGGGGAAATAGACACTGTCCAAGTTGTGTGGGCTGAACAGCAACCATTCGTCTCCATTGGCGTGATCTTCACAGGATGAACCATAGCAGTGTTCCCAAGCAGTTGGAATTTCCCAAGTTGAGTACAATGCAGGCTCAAATCGCAAGTTACCATTACTCATGGTGTAGTTGGTGGTGTCTAGCAAGTATACCAGTCCAGTTCCTTCTGATGTGGCCAGTACTTCAACAGCGAGAACAGTGAGGTGTCGGTCACCTGCGGGTCCACCAAGATGGCTGGTGTCGACCATTTCTGGGAAGGGCTCAGCATAGTGGATATAGGATGCTCGACCACCATTCTCATTCCCAGTAGGTCCACTGTCGAGTTCACCATCACCATCCAAATCTGCGAAATCATCCCAGTGGCCTACTTCCGGTGCTCGCCAAGTACAACCTGCCTGAGAACCTCCAGTCAATAGGCAACCTCCAGTATGCCAAGCGTACAGTACTGGCGAATTAACAGGGTGAGGGACATCTGAGATGTCAAAGATTCTCAGCCCGGCTTCCCAGTATGCTCCATAGATGTAGGTTCGACCATAGCGAGGGTCCTCAGTATCAGTTCCAGGCCAGGTTTGACTGGTCATATCGTGAATGTAAATCCAACCGCCTCGAGTGGTTTCCCATGCAACTTCGGCTTCACCCACTTTGAGGATACGAGGTAAATCTCCTGGGCCATCGAATTGGAGATGCGCGATTGTGATGCCTCCACAGGCGTCTCCTTGCCCGATGTCACATTGCTCATAATCTGGGTTTGCGACCAAGATGTACCATTCTCCATCAATCATCTGTGTGTACAGATTGTGTGGGCCACTGGGGTGGTCGACATCGTACCACGAGTCAACGTAGTATGGGTTGGTTTTGTCAGTGACATCGAGAAGTGTCACACTCACCTGAACAGGGTCGCCCCACTCGCCAACATTCGGGTCAGCATACCCTGAATCAATGAGTTGGTTTTGCAGAATCAAGAATTCATTGCCATTGTGTTCCAAGTACTTGACATCCAGAACCTGTGTATTTGGGTCGACGTAATGTCCCACAACGGTCGTGTTGTAGGGGTCGGTGACATCGGTAATGTGAACATCATTCCAACCTGCTTGGTAAGCATACACACGACCATCCGGAGCCGTCATGACTTGCACTTCGGCATTTCCTGGGCTGGTCAATTCATTAAAATCAGCGAATTCGATGTTTGAGCTACTCATGTTGTGCTGTGTTGGATCACGGTGGTCATGGTCTTCGCCTTGAATGAGCGGGTCCTCGGCCATTGTTTGAGATGAATCAATTTCCTCGTCAACGCTGAAATCCCCCATTGCGAAGACCAACATGGTCGCACTGGCCAACAACATCATTGCTGCGAGTGCCAAACCCTTGACGCTATCCATACCTGTCCGACCCTACGGGTCGATTTGTATTTATCCACCCATGGGTACCGCCCTATATGCGCAGTGTACTGCTTGGGCTCCTGCTCATTCTCCCGATTTTATCTGGCGTTGCAGTGGCCCATGAACCGGACACATTCACAGTAATTGTCCGTGAAGACCGCCACGACCCCTCTGAGGTCAGTCTGGTCATCAATGATACCGTACAATATTACAACGTCGATAGTCGAGAAAATATCACCCACATCATTGGTTTGGACCTGAATGGAGACAATGACTTCGATGATGAAGGTGAATTTTCCTCCGGTGTCTTGCACAGCGAATGTGATTGGGACAATGATACGGATTGCCGAGTGGCTTGGATTTTCGTGATCAACGACACGGCCTTGGTTGGCAATTACATCCTATCTGACATCCGCTCAGATGGTACAGAAATTGAAGTCCGTCTGAACATTGCTGCAGATGTTCACATTGAAAATGCTCCAGAAATAGGAGAGTGTTTCGGTGATTGTGAGGAAGCGGAAGAAGAAACAGTGGTGAAGCAATCAAGCCAAACGGATGTCCAGAAGGTAATGATGCTTGTTGGTATGACCATGTTCGGTGGTGCCAGTGCACTTATCCTTGCAATGATCATGCAGCGCTCATGATTCGACCATAGGACTCAAATCTTCATCCATGAGGAATTGTAAATCCTTGATGAATAATGTTGGTTCCCAGTCCATGTCATTCCATCGAACTCTCTGCTGGTGACTCTTGTCAATGATGATGGTTGCAGTTGAGTGATCCACCAAGTAGTCTGGGTGATGACGCCCCGACGTTTGGTCCGAACCCGTTGTGTTCGTTTGGTTCTCATTCGTTGAATTCCCTTCCTCCGAAGCCGACGTATTGAGGTAAGTTTGCAATCCGACATGGAACGATTCCCAAATGGGTTGCATCGTTTCCACATCTCCGGTGAGGTGTGGCCAATCGATGGCCTGACGCATGGCATATTCTGCCAACACACCACTCGTATCCCACCATGGGTCTACCGTGATTGCAATGATGCTGAAATTGGTCCCATAATCGTCAGGAAGCTGTTCTGCGACCCATCGCAGGTTTGCACTCACAATGGGGCAGACATCCGGGCATCGCGAATACACGAAAGAGACAACCAAAACTTGGTCATCAAAGTCTGAAAGGTTGGTCATGTTCCCATCGAAATTCATCAGACTGAATTCTTCGAGGTCATATTCCGGGTCATCAAGTGGCAAATCTTGACCGTAGAAGAGATCGATTTCATCTTCTACCGGTGCGGTACAACCCGGAAGCATCAGGCACAGAACCATCACAAGAGCCGTGATTTGACGCATTCAGTCACCTCGTGTACCGTCGGAAAGCACACCTGTATCTGAATCAATCGGATTCGGGTGATCAATCATCTTCATTCGTATACGTGGGTGGGTACATGTATTCTGGATTGATGTCTTCCTCAACCTGAATCACATAGATTCCCGATACCATTTCAGAGATGAATACGTATCCTCGCGGATCGAATTGCAGACCCCAGTCAAACGGAATCATGCAGGATGCCCAGCAATCTGCCATGTCATATCCGAGTGTTTCGGTCGGGTTTTCAATCCAAGTGGGTCCTGCAGGCAAGTAGTAACCAATCGTCTTGGTTTCAGCCAATTGCTCAATGGCCTGGAACCCTAATTCCGGTTGTGGCACACCATCTTTCCAAACCAAATCTTCCCAAATGGTCCCATGGTCAGTAATCCATGTACCAGCGTGGTAATGTGTCCAGTACACGTGTCCATTGTTCCCAGTATCGCCGTTGTGTGGGCTGTAGATGTACCCTCCTGGAATCCAGTGGTTGTCATGCTTGGTACCATCCGAGAATGTTCCTTGTCCTGGTAGTTTCCACTTGCTAACCAAGAATGGCTTTGCAGGGTCTGTGGTGTCAATGGTCCAAACAAATCCGGTATGGTTTGCATTGGTTCCGTATTCAGGTGCGATGATTGTGTAATGTCGCCAATTGATTCCATACGTAGGGTCATCTGGTCCAGTACCACAGTTATCTGGCCAAAGCGACTGCTCAACCAGATGAGAGATGCCGTTGCAAATCAGATGATCATAAGGAATGGCATAGTGAATCCAACCATTTCCATTGAGTGCACCACTGCTACCGGCCCATTCCTCGGGAGTCATGTTTGCGTGACCGCCACCATCGGGACCATACCATCCATCTGAATCTGAGGGGCACCCCAACCATCGGCCAACTTCATCATCTTGGGGCCATGAAAGTCCGAGTGGGTCCGCGACACTGGGGGGTTCCGAGACATCAACAATCCTCAGGCCCGCATCCCAATAGGAGATGTAAAGCAACTTTTGACCAGTGATTGGATGTACATGAAACACATTGTCGTGATTAAACAGTGAGCCACCACAGGTGGTGGCAACATCGGGCGTATATCCACCCCATCTAATGATTTCACGACTGGTGTTTTGCTCTTCATCTGTAGACGTGGGAATCCATGATTCAAATCCGAGTGGTACGTAGAAAATCTGTGTCCCCTTGTAGAATGTACCCGAATCACCCTCGGCCATTTCAGGATAAGGATCAGCTCCGAACAAGAAGAGGTGGCAGTCTTCAGCTGCATAAATTCCGTAATCCAAATCGCAGTAGACGTGGAGGTCTTGGTTGTGGAATCCAGCAGGTGGATTGTCCCATTCTGCAACTTTGATCGGCTCACTCTTGTCTCCGACATAAATGACATCCAATCGGTTTGCACCACTGTTTGCATCGTCATCGTTAGGGATTGGGTCCAGTTCGCTGTTTGTTAGTTCGTGATTAACGAGAACCCAATTGTTGTCGGGTGTGACCTTGATATCAATCATCCGTGCAACCTCTGCATAGTAGGTTGAAAGTAAAACCATGTTGTTGGGGTCTGAGATATCAAGAATTTCGAATTGGTTGTAGGATGACACATACGCGTAACATCCACCTGTACCATCAGGATACTTTTCACAGTCCTCAAGGAAGTTTCCTTCGATAGCAATTTCAGAGGAATCGCCTGGAGTAGGTGCGACGTTCTTGTATTCAGGTAAGCAAGGTCGGCCTGCCGTATTGTCCAGCTCTGCTGCTGGTTTTTCATTGCCATCACAATTCAGATTGTGATAGTCAATCAACTGGATGTTATCAGTGCTGAGCCGATGTGCCAACAAATCGCCATGGCTGTGACTTTCATTTTCAATCTCAATCACTGGATCAACCCAGTCATCCTGAGTATCTGCCATGGAATCTTCAGTATCGAGATTCATGTATGCTAGAACCGAAAGTAGGCTTATTGAAATCAAAGTCACGATTGCAATAACCAAGATTTTGTCAGCCGCAGATTCGTTATCAGACAGGCCACGACGTTGCATGATTCTGTGCGTGAATATGTTGTATTTGAATTAACGGGTGTCAGCCACATGGCTCTACAGATTTGATTTATTTATGCAGAGTTTTTCGAAGGCTTGATGAGACCCAGCAAGTGCATCCTATCGCTGATTCTTGTTTCTATGATTTTGCTACCCCTGAATGTGCAAGCTCATTCCGCCGACACCTTCACCGTCGTGGTCAAAGATACGGGCCTGACACCAAACAGTTCCCAGATTATGTACAATGATTCAGTAATTTGGCACAATGTTGATTCTAGTGAAAATATCACTCATCGAATTGTCTTTGATGGTGACGGGGATGGTTTGTACAATGGTTCGAACGATTGGGATTCAGGTGAATTATATCCCGAATGTGGCCCGACCAATCAAACCAATCAGACGAATTCAAGTGAATCGGATGATTGCAACATAACTTTCCTTATGTGGTTTAATGGCACCTTTGGAGTGGGTGAATATCAGTATCAAGATATCTTGTCAAATGGAACCGTACTGAATGGCACGATCATTGTGATGGAAGATGTTCACCCTGCCGAAGCGCCCCCACCCATCGGGTCCACCTTCGGTGTTTTCGATGATGATGATGACGAACCGACAGCGGTTGAATCAGAATCTGAGCCGATGGATGCCAAGCAACTGATTGTCTTAGTCGGCATCGGTTCCGGAGTCTCTGCAGTTCTACTGATCATTGTATTGATTCGCAGATCGGATGAAGCAGAATGATGGTGCTAAATCTCAACTGAGTCCAACGTCGGGATGATTGTCAGCATCATTGCAAAGGCCGAGAAAATCAGCGTCCACTCAAAGATGGCAGACTCGACAATCAAATCCATCACTGTCAAGGCAGTCATCGCTTGGAACGAAATGACTGCAATCGAAAAAAGAGTCCACCGGATGGTATTGATTTTCCACCCCTTCCATCTGAACTGATTATCCAATGTCCCGCGTGTATACGCGAGGGCTCCCATCCAGATCTGCGCAAACCAAAAAATATTCATTGCCCAGAAAATATGTGACATGACCTTGGTCGTAAATGGATATGCAACAATCTGAACCATCGAATACCCAACAATGATTCCAGTCACTAGTGTTGAGACGTTGGCAATTTTCCGTGTTGTATTCTGAAATTTCGTCCGATGATATATCTCAAAGGTGAGAAAAATCATCATCACTCCACCCGAAAATAATCCAAGATTAAACACGAATTTCTCTGGCATGAGTGCTCCTGCTGAAGATACGAATGGTGGGTATCCATCTTCGAAAACCACTCCTCCATTGTCTTGCATCTCTTGGGGTACCTGATCACTTAGATCGAGAGGTTCATCACGTTCCCCTCCTGCCAATTGCATCATAATTTGACTGACAATACAGCAGAATACAACTAAGCAAACAGTCGATTTTATCGCTTTACGAAAATGTTCATCGCTGAAGATTTGAGGATTCATGTCATCATCCTCAGTGCTTCTACATCGAATAAGCTGGCAGCATTTGCGAGAGCCTGTTGTATTGAGAACCAACGTGCCTCCTCAATCTCGTCAGCCTTGGGATTGAATTGTACCTCTCCTTCGATGTAGCACTTGTAGGTGAATGATAGAAATTGGATTCCTTCACTTGTGAATATACGCTCTGCGATTTGGACGATGTCTTTTTCATCGATCTCAACTGAAACCCCGAGTTCCTCTTTCACTTCTCGAACTGCTCCCTCAACAGGGTGTTCTGCATAGTCTACGAAACCCCCCGGAAGTGTCCAGTGGCCAGAGAAAAAACCACGCTTGACTTTGGCCATAGCGATTTCATTTTGTGAATTAATGAGAATGACCTTTGCAACGACCCGATGCATACTTCGATAGACACATTCTCTCGCCAATGGATGGACACAACTATCTGAAACCAACTTGTCTTTCCATGTCCAATGTTCAGGCCACTCGATTTCTGGTAAAGCGTAGATGACTTCGTGGGTCACGCCATCAAATTGGATTCGGTTGATGCGACGTTCAGTCCACCGGATTCCCATGGTTTCGACTTCATCCACGGTTGGTAATCGGAGTGTTAGTTCGCCCTCGCGTCCCATCACCGCATCTTGCGGTCCGTTTCCATCGAGGTCGACGAGTAAGACCTTCCCGTCGTGTTCAAGATAAATTGGTGTATTCATGGAATACCTCAATCGCCTAAGAGTTCGCTGACTGCAGCTCGCTCTTCCATGAGTGCTACGATGTTTTCATCAATCTTTGACTGAGCAAATGCGTCGACAGCAAGGTTATCCAAAACCTCAATTTCACCATTCTCACATCGGCATGGGAAACTGAAAACCAGTCCCTCAGGGACGCCATACCATCCTTCGGAAGGAAGTGCCATGGATACGATGCGTCCGTTTGATCCCTGCCACCAATCACGCATGTGGTCAACCGCTGCGGAAGCTGCGGAAGCTGCTGAAGACGCGCCACGTGCTTCGATAATCGCTTTGCCCCGAGTTGCGACAGTCCCAAGGAAGTCACCTTGCAACCATCCCTGGTCAAAAACATCCGTTGCTTTTTGTCCATCGACAGTGGCAAACCTTGGGTCGGGATACATTGTATTCGAGTGATTCCCCCAGATGAAAACATCTTGTATTTTTGAGGCGGGCATGCCTGCGCGCTCAGCCATCTGTCCGACAGCTCGATTTTGGTCGAGACGAGTCATGGCGGTAAATTGTCTGGAGGGAATACTCGGTGCGTTTGCACACGCGATGAGTGCATTAGTATTGCATGGATTGCCTACAGTAATGACCTTGACATTAGGTGAGGCTACAGCCTCGATTGCTTGCCCCTGTCCGACAAAAATCGGCCCATTGGCTGCGACGAGGTCGGCCCGATCCATGTCCTTTGAACGTGGTCGCGAGCCCACGAGGAAAATGGCATCTGTGTCTTTGAATGCAATGGATGGGTCATCTGTACCTACGATTCCGTCCACCAGAGGGAATGCAGAGTCCTTCAATTCCATGATGACACCTTCCAACCTCTGCATCCCAGATGGAATTTCGAGTAGCTGTAGGGTCACTGACTGATTTGCACCGAAACAATCCCCACTTGCGATTCGCCACAACAATGCATATCCAATATTACCTGCTGCACCCGTTACTGCAACACGAATTGTTTCTTTCATTCGATTATCCTCACCCATGATGACTCCTCGTTGGACAACGGGCAGAGATTCATGTCCATATTGGTTGCCGTGCAGGGGAATCCTTCAAGATAGCCAAATCCCAGTGGGATGCATGGAGAAGAGGCGTGCCGCAATCATTGCCTTACTTCTGGTTGGGGCTGCACCATCGTTATCCACCATTTGTTCATTTGTACTAAATGACGGCTTTGCATCACAGGTCATCTTTGTCATCACGAAATTGTGGTTACTCTGTGTCCCAATTCTGTGGTTTCTCAAAATCGATGGAGGTTCAATTTCTTGGTCCAAACCTCAAAATGGAGGGTACTGGATGAGCATTGGTTTAGGTGTTGTAATGAGTGTTGTAATGGTTGGCGCCTGGCTATTGCTTGGTGATGCAATCGATGCGAAGTTGCTGTCCGATGCGTTAGAGCCAGTTGGACTGATGGACCCGCAAATTTACTTGCTCGCAACCCTATATTGGATTCTCGTTAATTCGCTACTTGAGGAATATGTATTCCGCTGGTTTTTGGTCATCAAATCGGAAGAATTGGTGGGTCAGGGTGCACCTGCAATCATCTTGTCAGCATTCATCTTTGTCGTTCATCACACCGTGGCCTTGGTTGTGTTTGGATTCCCCTGGTGGGCCAATTTGATTTGCAGCATTGCTCTGTTTATTGGTGGGGCGATTTTTTCTTGGCTCTATGTTCGATATCGTAGTGTATGGATTCCTTACATAGCCCACGCGATTTGTGATGTCGCAGTGTTCGGTGTAGGTGCCATCATCTTGTTTTGAGTCGTAAGTCGTAACCTGCAAACGCGTCCGTATGATTCAATAACCGATTGTCGGTCGATGTCACTACAACCCCTATGGGGTTGGTGAATCACATAGGTGAACCAGCATGAAGTTAGGCGTTCTTGTGGAAGGTGGAGATGAAACCCGAGTGGCAATCGTTCCGAATTCGGTTCCCAAATTGATGAAATTGGGCTTTGAGGTCTATGTTGAATCTGGAGCCGGGGTTTCTGCTCACCACCTGGATGCTGAATATGAGGCAAAGGGTGCCTCCATTGTTACTCGTGATGTTGCCATGGCATGTGAGATTCTGATTTGTATTGGTGCACCTGATTTCACAACAC